>Ga0316190_10000859_pt1 | contig 21576 bp, 21 predicted proteins | sample Eddworburrow2_MG_FD_204929 | JGI IMG/M metagenome (GOLD analysis project Ga0316190, IMG submission 204929) | Coastal sediment microbial communities from Maine, United States - Eddy worm burrow 2 | ecosystem: Environmental > Aquatic > Marine > Coastal > Sediment | place: USA: Maine | collected... | reverse complement strand
GCCAAGCGCAGGGCTTGAGAATCAACAAACCAAAACCCCTGAATTAAAGCAGCTATTTCTTAAATTCCGGAACCTATGTATCCCCTTCATCTTCCTTATCGGAGCCAGTTGTTATCGCATCCCTTTCAGCACGGCGCTGGCGGAGTTGGCTCAAGGTTAAGACCGGGCCCGATATGGCATAACCCAAGAAGAGTAAAAACAGCACCAGCGGCGGATGCCAGAGGGTCAGGGCAAAGCCCAACATCACTGCCACCAACACGACAAAGGGCACCTTGCCGCGCAGATCGATCTCCTTAAAGCTGTGGTAGCGGGCATTGCTGACCATCAGCAGGCCAATGGCCAGGGTGATGATACAGGCCAGCCACTCCACATCGGCACCCCCTATCTCATGGTCAACACCAACCCAGACCCCACCCGCTATGATGGCTGCCGCCGCAGGGCTGGCCAGCCCCTGAAAATAGCGCTTGTCCGCTATGCCCACCTGGGTATTGAAGCGCGCCAGTCGCAACGCGGTGCCCGCGGTGTAGATAAAGGCCGCCAGCCAGCCCAGCTTGCCCAGACCGGACAGGGCCCACAGATACATCACCAGGGCCGGGGCCAGGCCAAAGGCCACCATATCGGCCAAGCTGTCATATTCCGCGCCAAAATCGGTCTGGGTGTTGGTCATCCGCGCCACCCGCCCATCCAGTCCATCTGCCAGCATGGCCAGAAAGATCGCAATCGCCGCCGCCTCGAAGCGACCGCTCATGGCGGCAAGGATGGCATAGAAGCCCGCAAACAGGGTGGCTGTGGTAAACAGATTAGGCAGCAGATAGATGCCGCGCCCACGCTTGGACTTTTTTGTCGGCTCGTCTGTCATCATGGATTCCAATAAATAGAGATCGACAGGATTATAACCCCCGTTTTTGATTAGTGCGCTGTCCAGGAAATGAAAAACCCCTCTTCCCGGGCGAGAAGAGGGGTTCCCGTACTACAACCTGGGTCAACCAGCGCTTAGTTCTTGCTCTTGTCCACGATCTTGTTGGCCGTGATCCAGGGCATCATGGCACGCAGGTTCGCACCGACTGTCTCAATCTGATGCTCCGCATTCAGACGACGGCGTGCAGTCATCTCCGGATAGTTGGTCTGACCCTCCAGGATAAAGCGCTTGGCGTATTCGCCGTTCTGGATGTTCTCCAGGGCCTCACGCATGGCCCAGCGGCTCTCCTCGTTGATCACCTTGGGGCCGGTGACGTACTCACCATACTCCGCATTGTTGGAGATGGAGTAGTTCATGTTGGCAATACCACCCTCGAACATCAGGTCCACAATCAGCTTCAATTCATGCAGGCACTCGAAGTAGGCCATCTCTGGCTCATAACCACCCTCAACCAGCGTCTCAAAGCCAGCCTTGACCAGTTCGACAGCACCACCGCAGAGCACGGCCTGCTCGCCGAACAGATCGGTCTCGGTCTCATCCCTGAAGGTGGTCTCGATGATGCCGGTGCGGCCGCCGCCGACACCAGAGGCATAAGAGAGTGCAACCTGCTTGGCCTGGCCGGAGACATCCTGATGAATGGCGATCAGATCAGGGACACCGCCACCTCTGACAAACTCGCTACGCACGGTGTGGCCTGGCGCCTTGGGTGCGATCATGATGACGTCCAGATCGGCGCGGGGCACGACCTGGTTGTACAGGATGCTGAAACCATGGGCGAAGGCCAGGGTGGCACCCTGTTTCAGGTTGGGCTCGATCTGCTCCTTGTAGAGCTGGGCCTGGAACTCGTCCGGGGTCAGAATCATGATCAGGTCGGCACCCTTTACCGCCTCCTCCACGGAGGCAACCTTCAGGCCAGAATTCTCGGCCTTGGCCACAGAGGGGGAGTCCAGGCGCAGGCCAACCGTCACATCCACGCCGGAGTCTTTCAGGTTGTTGGCATGGGCATGCCCCTGGGAGCCGTAACCAATGATGCTTACCTTGCGACCCTGGATCAGGGAGAGGTCAGCGTCTTTGTCGTAGTAGATGTTCAGTGCCATTCGATTTGCCTTTTGGTTTGATTTCAAAGATTGCAGATGACGCATTCATGCATCATCAAATAACAGTTAAAAATACGGTATTACAACGCGAGCCCCTTGGCACCACGGGCAATGCCAGAGGGACCGGTACGCACCACCTCAACGATCAGATCCTCATGCACGGCGCGCACAAAGGCATCCAGCTTATCGCCGTCGCCGGTCATCTCGATGATGTAGCTGGTATCGGTCACGTCAATGATGCAGCCACGGAAGATATCCACCAGGCGCTTCACCTCTTCCCGCTGATCCCCTTCGGCCTTGACCTTGATGAGCATCATCTCACGCTCGATATGCACACCCTCGGACAGGTCCGTGAGCTTCACCACCTCAATCAATTTATGCAGCTGCTTGGTGATCTGCTCGATGATCTCATCACTGCCCCGGGTCACCAGGGTCATGCGCGACAGGGTTGGATCCTCCGTCGGTGCCACCGTCAGGGATTCAATGTTGTAACCACGCGCCGAAAAAAGACCGGCCACACGGGAGAGGGCACCGGCCTCGTTTTCCATCAATAGCGAAATAATATGTCTCATTTAGGACAGCTCACTTTCCGGGGACATCTCCATCTCGTGGTGTCCCTTACCAGCCACAATCATCGGATAAACATTCTCACCGGGTTCTGTGATCACGTTCATGAGCACCAGGCGGTCTTTCATGGCGAAGGCCTCAACCATGGCACTTTCCAGCTCACTCGCCTTCTCAATCCGCATGCCCACGTGACCATAGGCCTCCGCCAGTTTGACGAAATCCGGTTGTGCTTCCACATGGACCTGGGAGTAGCGTTTCTCGTAGAAAAACTCCTGCCACTGACGCACCATGCCCAGGTAGCCATTATTGAGCAGCAGAATCTTCAGGGGCAGACCATAGTGCATGCAGGTGGCCAGCTCCTGGATGTTCATCTGGATACTGCCGTCACCGGTCACGCAGACCACATCCGCATCCGGATAGGCGACCTTGGCCCCCATGGCGGCAGGCAGGCCGAAACCCATGGTGCCAAGTCCTCCGGAATTCAACCAGTGCCGAGGCTGATCAAAACCGTAGAACTGGGCAGTCCACATCTGGTGCTGCCCCACATCCGATGTCACATAGGCATTGCCGCCGGTAACCTTGTGCAGTGTCTCGATGGCAAACTGGGGCTTGATCGTATTGCCCTTCTGTTTGTATTTGAGGCAATCCTTCTTACGCCATGCTTCGATGGCTTTCCACCAGGGCACTAAAGCCTCATCCGCCGACTGTTTGTCACGGCGTTCTTTTACCACCTTGACCATATCGGCCAACACACGCTTTACCGGCCCCACAATGGGGATATCTACCCGCACATTCTTGGAAATGGAGGCCGGATCAATATCGATATGGATAATACTGGCGTCGGGACAAAAATCCTTGATCTTGCCTGTCACCCGGTCGTCGAAACGGGCGCCGATAGCGATCAGCACATCGCACTCGTGCATACCCATGTTGGCCTCGTAGGTGCCATGCATGCCCAGCATGCCCAGGAACTGTGAGTCACTGGCCGGATAGGCCCCCAGCCCCATGAGGGTGCTGGTAATGGGAAAACCAGTGGCCTTGATCAGTTGCGCCAGCTCCTTGGAGCCATCGCCCGTGACCACGCCGCCGCCGCTGTAGACTATGGGCCGCTTGGCGGAGAGCATCAGATCCACCGCCTTCTTGATCTGCCCCAGGTGGCCCCTCTTCACCGGGTTGTAGGAGCGCAGCTTGATGCTCTTGGGATACTCGTAGGGGATTTTGATGCCGGGATCGGTCGTATCCTTTGGAATATCCACCACCACCGGACCAGGGCGCCCCGAGGTCGCGATATAGAAGGCCTTCTTGATGATGGTCGCCATGTCACGCACGTCCTTGACCAGGAAGTTGTGTTTGACGCAGGGACGGGTGATACCAATGGTGTCCACCTCCTGAAAGGCGTCACTACCGATGAAGGGCGTGGGCACCTGGCCGGTGAAGACCACCATGGGAATGGAGTCCATATAAGCAGTGGCGATGCCGGTTACGCCGTTGGTGGCGCCGGGACCAGAGGTCAGCAGGGCCACACCGGGCTTGCCGGTGGCGCGCGCATAACCATCGGCGGCATGCACCGCACCCTGTTCATGGCGGGTCAGGAAGTGCTTAATGTCATCCTGCCTGTAAAGCGCATCATAGATGTGCAGGACGGCCCCACCCGGATAGCCGAATATATGTTCGATACCCTCGTCCTTCAGACATTGGACAAAGATCTCGCCACCACTTAATTCCACGTTCGAAACTCCCCCGAAGCCCCAAATACCGCAACGGCGGCAATGGATTACCTGGAAAACACTCAAACGGCACAAAGTACTAATATTGCCTTTTCAGGTCAAGGGAAATCGCCTGCTGGCGCCGGATTCAGCTCCATCCCAGAAATGGTGTGAAGCAGGTCAAAACCCAGGACACCGCCCGAAGATAGGACTTGCCATCTCCCCCTTCTGGCGCATAATGAAAATCATTGGTCCGCAATATTCAGGGAACAACATGGCCCGACTATTTCTCTTCGCAGCCCTAATCCTCATTACCACAACCCTCACAGCGGGAAAGATGTACCGCTGGGTGGATGAAAATGGTGTCACCCAGTACAGCCAGAGCCCTCCGCCAAGCGGTGAGGCCAGCGAGGTTAAACCCCCTCCCCCTCCAGCCATCTCTCCCGAGGAGGCCCAGCGCAAATTGAATGCACAACGGCAGCAGTTGGAGGATCTGCGGGAAGACCGGAGCCTGGCCAAACAAAAAACAAAGGAGAGCAAGGAGGAAAAGGCGTTCAATACCGAAAATTGCCAAGCAGCCCGCAACAACCTGAAACGCCTGCAGGAAAACCCACGAGGCCGCTGGATGCAGAAAGACGGAACACAGGCCCGCTATTCAGATGAGGAACGCCAGAAAAAGATCAACGAGGCCCAGGACCAGATCAAAGAGTTCTGTAAATAAACCCCATGCCCCTGTTAAAGATCCAGACCAACATCGAGACTCCGGATGATCTGCACAACTCCCTGCTCAAGCTAACCTCGAGCACCACGGCATCCATACTGGGAAAGCCGGAGGCCTATGTGATGGTCACACTGGAGCAAAACCCCAACATGCTATTTGCCGGTAGCTCAGCACCACTTGCCTATCTGGAGCTGAAAAGCATCGGCCTGCCAGAAGCCGAAACAAAAACCCTCTCCCACACACTTTGCCAACTTATCTCCGATCAGCTTGGCATCCAGGCAGACCGCATCTATATCGAATTTGCCAATGCGGAACGGCATATGTGGGGCTGGGACGGCGACACCTTCGAACGTTAACCCCAGACAGTCTATGAGGGCCGGCCCGTGTGATAACCCTGGGCCCCGTCCACGTTCAGCTCCTTCAATACATCCCACACCGCCTCGGACTCCACCGCCTCGGCAATCACCTCCATCTCCAGGCCATGGGCAATCTCGGTCAGCGCCTGGATAAAGAACTGATGATCTGGGTTTTGATCGATCTCACGCAGATAACTGCCATCCACCTTCAGATAGTGCACCTTGAGAGAACGCAGATAGGCGAAGGATCTGAAACCCCGGCCAAAGTGATCCAGGGAGATGCGGCTGCCATAGCGCCCCACCCGCTCAATCAGGTCTCGCACCTGGTCCAGCATGGATACCGCGCCATACTCCGGCAGCTCAAAGATCATCCGCTCCGCAACGCCGGCATGGGCCTGCAACACCTGCTCCAGCCATGCCATAAAGCCCTCGGACTGCAGGGAAGGTGGTGAAATATTCACGGCCAGATTGCTCTTTTTGTCTGGGTCAGACTCCAGCCGCTGCAACGCCTTGGTGATCACGGCTCGATCTATTTCCACCGTCAGGCCCAGCTTTTCTGCCATGGGCATGAACATGCCAGCCGTCAGCAGCGGCTCTCCACCTTCAGCACCCTCGCTGCCGATACGCACCAGCACCTCATGATGCATGATCTCTTTCCCGGGACAGGAGAGGACCGGCTGGGTTTGCAATACAATACGATCACTCGCCAGGGCCTGCTCAATGAAGTGCCGCCACTCGGTGGCACTGCGCACCTTCTGAGGCTCCACCTCATCGGCCGCATAGAGATGCCAGCTATTGGCGCCACTTGCCTGGGCGGTACGCAGGGCCATATCGGCTTCAGACAGCAGTTCGGAAACCTCTTGGCGGCCACTGAAACAGGCCACGCCCACATGACCCATATCTGCAGAAGTAGGCTTGTCCTGCTCATAAAGACTTGCCAGCACATCAGCGAGGTGCCGCACCAGCTCCTCACCCTGAAGCACATCATAGTCCTCAGCCAGTAGCGCAAAATCTCCACCCGCCATATGGGCCAGGGTGTGTCGGGGAATCCGCTCTGCCACCTTCCGCAGTTTTTCAGCAGTCCGACGCAACAGCTCATCACCGGCGGCATGGCCAAATTCATTATCGTAGGCCTTCAGATCACGTAGCTGAACAAGACAGAGCACACCTTGAGAGCAGACCTCGGGGGAGGCCATGCGGTGCTCCAATGTCGCCATAAAGTGGCGCTTGTTGGCCAGACCGGTCACCGGGTGCTGATAGGCCTGTTCACGCAAGCGCGCCGCCAGCTTTTCCAGCTCCTGGATCATGCCTTTGACCTTGCCGGACATGCGGTTCATGGCCTCGACAATACGGCGCAGATCCCGTGTCCGCGGCAGCTTCTCCAGTACGGGAAACTCCCGGTTGCAGATGGATTCCGCCTGCCACTCCACCTGCTTCAGGGGCTTGAGCACCAGACGCAGCAGCGCCAGGCCAAGCAACAGCACCGGCAGGGCGCTCAACAGAAACCACCAGAAGGTCTCACTCACGTTTTCCCACAACTGGCGATAGGCATAACCGGGATGGCTGCGCACCAGTACATGGCCCGCCTGACGCCAACCGGCCATCACCGCCGCCTTCCCCTCGGGGGTCTCCATGGACAGGGATTCGATAAACCAGGCCGGCACTCCCTTAACCTTTACCTCCAGCGCCCTATCCACCAATAGCTTTCCATCCATATCCTCTATGCGTACGGTGCGATAGTAGCCCCGGTCAAAGATGGCATCGACCATTGAGGTGGCGGTTATCAGATCATTCTCAGCCATACTGGGAGAGATGGAGAGCCCCAGGGAGGTTGCCGCATCCTGGGCATGGGACTCCAGCTGTGCCTCCAGATAGGCCCGTGCATTCTGCACGCTGATGAGGAAGGTCCCTGCGAACACCAGGGTCAAAAGAACCACCACCAGAATTACCAGTTGCCGTGACAGCGTCATGTTCCACTCTCCCCCAATCGTCTTGCTCTTAGTCTAGACTGCAACATCATTTCCCCTCCCTGGCCATCTTTGCAGTGAGGTCCCGCCACAGGCTGATGCGCCCGGAGCTGCCCACCCGCTGGCCACGGCCACGCTCCTTGGCCAGCCACAGGCCTTCTGCATTAAAACTGTAGACCGGTGTCAAATCCCGGCGCTGAGTCGCCGATTTAATCTTGGTAACCAGGTTATCCAAAATCATGGGCTCGGCATTCGCCTTGGGATAATAGGTCAACACCATGTGGGGTACATCCCAGCCCTGGGCACGCACATACATGATACGCATCTTATCCCCCGACACGCCCAGCTCCCTCAGGGTGAAATACTTGGCGATGGAGTAGTCTTCACAATCCGCACCGCCGATAGACAGCATTTCGAGGGGGGTGGCCCAATAATCCTCCTGGCCCCATATATCCAGATCCGAGCCATAGGTTATCTGGTTGAAGAAATCATTCACCAGCTCCAGCTTGCTCTGCTCATCCTTATCCTGATGGCGGGCAATGAAGGACTGCCACTCGGTCACACGCTCCCGAGCCAGGGGACCATATTTGCTGTTCACCCACTCAAGAATCTCGGGTTTTAGCCCCGTGTTATCGGCCAGCACCAGAGGCAGCGCAACCCATACGGCAAGCAGCAGCGCAAGCGCCGCCCGTCTCACCTGTGGAAACCCCAGTTGCAATGATACCCCTATCGCCATAAACCTTGGCCACCCCATGGGCCGTCCATCATCATTTAGATACCCCATCAAACAATAGGCATAAAAATACTAAAGCCCTCTTTCCAGGCCCTAATAGCCTTGGCGTCCAGGGGCAATCAAACTTAATTTTGGCCCCATACAAATGGGATCCACCTCAAAGATATCACGCTGCATAAACTGGAATTGTCCACCCCGCACGCTCCAGCTAGAATGCGACCCTACTTTACAACCTCTTTGGAACCACCATGCGCACCTCCCAGTTTCCGTTGAACACCGTTAAAGAGACCCCGTCCGACGCCGAAATCGCCAGCCACCGGCTGATGCTGCGCGCCGGCCTGATCCGAAAGCTGGCCGCAGGTCTCTATACCTGGCTGCCGCTGGGGCTCCAGGTGTTGCGCAAGGTGGAGAACATCGTGCGGGAGGAGATGAACCGCGCTGGCGCCCTGGAGGTGCTGATGCCGGCGGTGCAGCCTGCGGAGCTGTGGCAGGAGTCCGGGCGCTGGGAAAAATATGGCCCAGAGCTGCTGCGCATCAGGGACCGTCATGACCGGGAGTTCTGTTTCGGCCCCACCCACGAAGAGATCATTACCGATCTGGCCCGTAACGAGCTTCGCAGCTACAAGCAGCTGCCAGTCAACTACTACCAGATCCAGACCAAGTTCCGGGATGAGATTCGCCCCCGCTTCGGGGTGATGCGCGCCCGGGAGTTCCTGATGAAGGACGCCTACTCCTTTCATCTGGATCAGGCCTCCCTGCAGGAGACCTATGACCAGATGTATGAAACCTACTCCCGCATCTTCAGCCGCTGCGGCCTGGATTACCGTGTGGTGTAGGTGGATACCGGCAGCATCGGCGGCCAGGCCTCCCATGAGTTCCACGTGCTGGCGGACTCCGGCGAGGATGCCATCGCCTTCTCCACCGAGAGTGACTATGCCGCCAACCAGGAGTTGGCGGAGGCGGTAGCCCCTGCCGGGGAACGCCCTGCCCCATCCGAGGAGATGGCCACCGTTGACACGCCCAACCAGCACAGCATCGAAGAGGTCAGCAACTTTCTAAAAGTTCCCACCTCCCAGTGCCTCAAGACCCTGGTGGTGCAGGGTGCGGCAGAGGGCACCGTGGTGGCCCTGGTGCTGCGTGGCGATCACGAACTGAATGAGATCAAGGCGGAAAAGCTGGCGCAGGTCGCTGAGCCCCTGGCCATGGCCACGGACGAAGAGATCAAGGCTGCCGTAGGCTGCGCTGCCGGCTCCATTGGACCGGTTGGCCTCAGTATCCCCATCATTGCTGATCGCAGCGCAGCACATACGGCCAACTTCATCTGCGGCGCCAATGAGGATGGCAGGCACCTCAAAGGCGTCAACTGGGGCCGTGACCTGCCCGAACCCGAAGTCTCCGATCTGCGCAACGTCCAGGAGGGCGATCCCAGCCCGGATGGCAAGGGCCAGATCACCATTGCCCGCGGCATCGAGGTTGGCCACATCTTCCAGCTGGGCAGCAAATACAGTGAGGCCATGAACGCCAACGTACAGGATGAAAACGGCCGCGCCCAAACCACGACCATGGGCTGCTACGGCATCGGTGTCTCCCGGGTAGTGGCCGCGGCCATTGAGCAGCACCATGACGATCGCGGCATCATCTGGCCCAGCGCCATCGCCCCCTTCCAGGTCGCCCTGCTGCCCATGAAGATGAGCAAGGCCTACCGGGTCAGGGAGGCCATTGAAAAACTCTATGGGGAGATGAAGGCTGCCGGCATGGAGGTACTACTGGATGATCGGGACGTGCGCCCCGGCTTCATGTTCGCCGACATGGAGCTGATCGGCATCCCCCACCGGGTGGTCCTGGGCGAGCGGGGCCTGGATGAAGGAAAAGTGGAATATCGGGGTCGAAAGGATACCGAAAACCGGATGATCGATATCGACAATATTGTTGCATTCCTGCGGGAACAACTGGATACGGAGATACCCCAGGCCTAACGGCACCGCCGACTGACAACACGGGGATGCAGGCCAACCATTCCGGATAAAAAAGGACAACCCATCAAGAATCGGGTTGACAGCGATAGATGGCAACCGGAAACTAGCGCGTTTGCGCCCACTGCGCCGAAATGGAATTTCCTTAAACACAGCAAAAAGCCAAGGCCATAGAGAAATGACAAAAACAACCTCTTTCGATCGCGAAGAACTCCTGAAGTGTGGCCATGGAGACATGTTTGGCCCTGGCAATGCTCAGCTGCCTGTCCCAAACATGCTGATGATGGACCGCATCCTCAAGATCAGCGATGAAGGCGGCACCCATGGCAAGGGCGAGATCATCGCCGAACTGGATATCAATCCAGACCTTTGGTTCTTCCAGTGCCACTTCCCAGGCGACCCCGTCATGCCGGGCTGCCTCGGACTGGATGCCATGTGGCAGATGGTCGGCTTCTTTCTGGCCTGGGTCGGTAATCCGGGCCGCGGTCGCGCCCTGGGGGTAGGTGAGGTCAAATTTACCGGGCAGGTACTTCCGGATGCAAAAAAGGTGACCTACCGGATCAATGTCAAACGGGTCATCAGCCGCAAGTTGGTGTTGGGTGTAGCAGACGGCAGCGTGGAAGTGGATGGCCGCGAAATCTATACCGCCAAAGATCTGCGAGTTGGCCTGTTTACTTCAACAGAAGGTTTTTGACCCATCCCCTCTGCCTGCAAGCTGAGGCTGCCATCACCACCGGCAGGAGGTCATATCTGGGAACCGCATCTCATAATCCCTTGGGATATGTGCTATTTTTAATGCAAACTCAGGAAGATAGGAATATCTGGGCTACTATTACAAGAATATCTAATTACAAATAACGCAAGGACTGCCCAAGGGAGTGCCGAGCGGCAAACACACAGCTGGTCCTATCTTTCTTTATGAACAGACCTAACGACGACGCCAAGAGCAACGCACCACAGTTGACCTCCCTGCCTCCAGGGACCCTGCGCGTCCTCCAACTTTCAGATCCCCATCTTTATGCTGATCCCGAAGGCTGCCTACTCGGCCTCAAGACCCTGGAAACCCTTAACCAGGTTCTAGAGAAAGCGCAGAAAGAGCTGCCCCCTATGGATCTGACACTCGTCACTGGTGACTTGGTGCATGACGCATCCACGGCAGGCTATGATCTGCTGCAGGAGCGCCTCACCACCCTTGGAATGCCCACCTACTGCATCCCTGGCAACCATGACGATCCAGCACTGCTCAACAGCTGCCTCAATGGCAATCCGGTTAGCACCGCCAATCAGGTCCAGCAGAACAATTGGCTGATCATACTGCTCAACTCCAAAAAACCGGGTGAAGAAAAGGGTCTGCTTGACTCGGGTGAACTGGATAAACTGGAATCGATCTTAGGTGACAACCCTGACAAGCATGCCTTGGTCTGCCTGCATCACAACCCAGTCCCGGTTGGCAGCGGGTGGCTGGACACCATGCAACTCGAGAATGCTGATGAATTTTTCAGCATCATCGATAGCCACCCGCAGGTCCGGGGCATCATCTGGGGGCATGTTCATCAGGCATTTGAATCGGAACGCAACAGCGTCAGGCTTATCGCAACCCCGTCCACCTGCTTCCAGTTCACCCCACAAACCACGGAATTCGGCCTGGACGAAAAGCCTCCAGGCTGTCGCTGGCTAGCCCTATTGCCCAACGGAGAAATCAAAACCGATGTTCTCTATCTCGACAGCATGCCGGAATCACTGGAGCGCTCCACAAAGGGTTACTAATAACCCTTGTGAAGGGGTACTAGGATAAAAGTATCTCCTCGCTCCCCTCCCCCCACATCCCCGTTTCCGTATGCCGGATACGAAGGGCCACGGCCTCCACCCCTGATGCCACCACCTCCCGCAAGCGTTGCGCATAGGCAGGGTCGATCATCTCGGCAGGAGAAAAACCATGACCCTCCGGCCGATTCAGGGCAAACAGGATCACGCCCCGATAGCCCTGGTTCACCGCCTCCTGCAGTACATCCAGATGCTTTCGCCCCCGCTCAGTCACCGCATCGGGAAAGCATAGCCGGTCGCCATCCAGCAGGGTGACATTCTTCACCTCCACATAGGCATCCGCCCGATCACCCTCCGAAAGGAAAAAGTCCAGCCGGGAACGGGGATGCCCCGGAGGTTCAAAACGCACCTCCCGGCGCAGTGTCCTGTAGCCATGCAGTTTGGGAATACACTCTGCCTTCAGGGCCTCCTCAACCACGGCATTGGTTCGCGAGGTATTGACGCCAATCCAGCCACCGCCCATGTCCACCCGTTCCAGGGTCCAGGCCAGTTTGCGCTTGGGATTATCACTGTGACTGAGTTGTACCGGCGCCCCTGGCTCCCAGCAACCGGTCATGGCGCCGGTGTTGGGGCAGTGGGCAGTAACGACGGAGCCGTCCGCCAGCTCTATGTCCGCAAGAAAACGCTTATAACGCCTTAGGATGGCGCCATGGATCAGGGGAGGCAGCTGCATCCCTTAAAATTCATCGGACGGCGGCGCCACCCGCATCACCTCCTCCACTGAGGTGTAGCCCGCCAGGGCCTTGCGCGCACCGCTGATACGCAGGGGTTCCATGCCTTCCTTGAGCCCCTGTTTGCGGATGCTTTCAATGGTGCACTCATGGCTAATCAGTTCACGCACAGCGGGAACCAGCCGCAGGATTTCATAGATACCCATGCGTCCGAGATAGCCGGTCTTGCGGCACTCCGCACAGCCCGCTGGCTGATAGACCTTTTCCGGTGGCGAAATCTTCCAGGGTCGGGTCAGGGCAGCCCAGGCCTCCGGGTCCAGGGATGTGGCCTCCTTGCAATGGGGACAGAGGGTGCGCACCAGACGCTGGGCCACTACACCAAGCACCGTTGCCCGGATCAGATAGGGGGGCACACCGATATCCATGAGCCGGGTAATGGCAGATGAGGCATCATTGGTGTGCAGGGTGGAGAGCACCAGATGGCCGGTCAGAGCGGCCTGGATGGCCATATGGGCGGTCTCCAGATCGCGGATCTCCCCCACCATAATGATGTCGGGATCCTGTCGTAACAGGGTACGCACACCTGCCGCGAAATCCACACCGATGGCCGGATTGACCTGCATCTGGTTGAAGCTTGGCTCCACCATTTCGATGGGATCTTCAATGGTACAGAGATTCAGTTCCGGCCGGGCCAGCTGCTTGAGGGTGGAGTAAAGGGTGGTGGTCTTACCCGAGCCCGTGGGGCCGGTGACCAGGATGATGCCGTGGGTATGGCCGGTCATCTCCCGCCAGTTACGGGCATCCGCTTTAGAGAACCCCAACTCCCCGGGACTGCGCACCAGAACCTGGGGATCGAAGATACGCATCACCATCTTCTCACCGAAGGCGGTGGGCATGGTGGAGAGGCGCAGCTCCACCTCCTGGCCATTGGGGGTCTTGGTCTTCACTCGCCCATCCTGGGGGCGGCGGCGATCAACGATATCCATGCGCCCCAAGGCCTTGATGCGACTGGTCACCGCGGTCATAACGGTGGCCGGCATGTCATAGACGCCGTGCAGCATGCCGTCGATCCGAAAGCGGATATGACCCACATCACGGCGGGGCTCTACATGGATATCACTGGCCCGCTGATCAAAGGCGTACTGCAGCAGCCAATCCACGATACTGACCACATGGCGGTCATTGGCATCCAGCTTGCCCGCCCGCCCCAGTTCCACCAGGGCCTCCACATCATCGATGTGCTTGGACAGCAGGTTATGTTCCTTCTTCGCGCCACGCATGGAGCGGGTGAGACCAAAGAACTCCTCCTGATAGCGGACGATATCTAAAGGATTGGCAACCACCCGTCTGATCTCCCGGTCCAGCACATGGGCAAGCTCCTGCTCCCACTCCCGGATATTCGGCTCCGCCGTGGCGAAGGTCGCAGCCTGATCATCCACCTCCACGGGCAGGATCCGAAAGCGGGTGGCATAGGCCTGGGAAACCAGCTCGGTGACACCGTCCACATCGATACGCAGGGGGTCAACGCGCAGATAGGGCAAGCCAACATGGTTGGCCAGCCATTCCGTCAGAACCTCGATATTGAGGGCCTCATGGGGTGGCTTGGAAGATTTCAGGTGTCGCCCCGCCAGCCAGACCAGGGGATGCAGCTCAACCTTGCCATGCCCCGTCCCGTATAGCCGCTTCAGTTCCACAGCCTCCTCCGAGCCCAGCAGGCCGTCCTCCACCAACCCTGGCAGCAGATCCCCCAGGGCCAGTCTGGCCTCATTCAAACTGCTTTCGCTCAGCGATGTCCGATCGGTTGTCATATGGGCAATATCAACCTGTGCTGAAATCTGAGAATTCATGGACCGGAATCACTTCAGAGGCGATCCCCGTCACCTCAGAGGCAGGAGGACCCTGGCGCAGCCAGTTCCTGAGCTCCTCGATAGCACCAATCTCACCACAGGCAATCACCTCGACACCGCCGTCCGGCAGATTGCGGGCCGAACCCGTAATCTTCAACCGCTCAGCCTGGCGCCGCGTATTGGCCCTGAAAAACACCCCTTGCACCTTGCCCCTGATGATGCAACGTATACAGGTCTTAGTCACTTTTGCTCAATCTCCCTTGATTCATAGCGTTGGATAAACGCCTCTATCTCTTCCGCTGTAATCGCACCCATCTCTCGGGCCACCACCTCGCCAGTCCGATTTACCAGGTAGGTGGTCGGCAACCCAAACACCTTGCCCAGGGGTGTCTCCAGCACCGGCTCCATATGCCACACCGGATAGTTTATCCCATGATCGTTGACAAATAAGCGGAGCTTTTCAAGCTCGATGCTCTCCATATTGACACCCACAACCACCGCATCCTTGGCCTGATGCCTGCTGTGAAAGGCCTTAAGGTCGGGGATCTCTTCCACACAGGGCGCACACCAAGTGGCCCAGAAGGCAACCACTACCCACTTGTCCCGATATTGGCCCAGGCTCTGCTCCTGCCCATTGAGGTCAGGCAGCACAAATGCTTCAGAGTGGGACGACGGCTCCTGGCCATCAGGCACGGGCGGGGCAAAAGCCACAGGCTTCGGCTGCTGCTGACCACCTGGGGCTGACACAACAAACACGGTGGGCTTAACCTGATCCCAAACGAAGGGCGCCAAAGCCAACACACCGATAAGGGCCACCAAAACAAGGGCCAGTACACTATTTTTTTTCATCAATTCTCCAACCTACCCCGCCAGTATAACGACAAACTCCCACTGACAGCGCCCAAAGCCGGCTATTTTCCCCCCACAACCCAGGCATTTCAAACTTAAACCGCATCCCTGGTGGCCAATCAGTCAATCACCAGGCCAAATCCCCGATAGCGGATGGCATAATACTCAAGCTCACCCGGGAAATGCCGACTTATTCAGGTACAGGCAGCATCATCTCCCTAGGCTCATGGCCTGCAGTTTCCATAGGCAAACCAAAATCCGATTCCTTTGAGCCGGGAGAGGCAGCAGCAATGCACCGAACAGAGGACTAGGCCACAAGCCATGGACTATACTCACTCGGCATTGGTGGCAATTGGCATAACAACAACAGTCTGAGTCAACTCAGGATAATTAATGATGGCAGATCAGTCACAACAGCAATCCAAATCACCGATCCGTTTGACAGTCCCCACCCCTGATTCGGTTGCCAACCCAAATGTGGAGACCCGGCCGAACAAGCTGAGCAAATGGGTGGAGAACCTGCCCTATGCCAATCCCATCAAGGTGGAGGCGGAAATATTCGAAGCCCTGTATCAGCTCAACCGCTACCCTGAAACGGTCCCCCAACGATCCGAGCTGATGGCCTGTTATCGCAACGCCTATGAGAGCCTGTTCAAGGTTGTACGCAAGGAGTATACGCGAAAGGATTTTCGGACCGTACACCACGGCAAGCTTAAGCTCACCGAGCTACTCCTGAAGGTCACCGTTGAGATGGCCTATGGCTATAAGCTGGTCATCAATGAGTGCCTGGAACAGGTTGCCCAAGGCAAAAAGTCACACCATCTTGGACTGGCCGTCTACTTCGTCATGAAGGCGCTGACCCAGGAACTGATGCTTGAATATGCCGAGTTCATACCGGACTCCAAAAAGGCCTGGCGGGAGATTTTCCAGCTCTATGCCCTGGCGGAAGAGCACCACCTGCAGCGGGAGCTCATGGAGGAGGGCATGACCATCGAGCTGCTTTTTAAACGCATCCTGCTCATTGTCATGGTGGACCCCTATCATCTGCACCGGGGGGAAATCTGGTCATGCTATGACTACCTGGCACGCTGGGCGCTGCTGACCAAGTTCGAATCACCTGATCAGATACCAAAGAATATCACCGCCCATTTTCTGGTGGACTCCCAGAGTGTGCATCCCCCCAAACCACTCAAGGCAGACACCGAGCTAGCCCCCGAGCGTCATCACATCTTCAACACCCTCCATCTGTGCGAAACCATCCACAAACAGATGAAACAAGTGGAAAACAACAGCAAATTCATCCCTGAAGCCACAGAGAAGTTGACGGCCATTCAGTCAATCCAGATGTTCCGCCACATGCTGCTGGCATGGCATGTGCAGCCGGAGCGGCGCAGTCCACGGGAAGAGAAATATGGGGCACATATGGTGGCCTCCGGACTCAGTGCCGCAAAGCACTTTATGGAGAAGGACGCCATTGTCCATGAAGAAGCCGCCAACCCCTTCAGCATTGAAGAGGAGGAGCCAGCCAGCTTCACCCTTGAAGGTACTGCCGGTATCCAATCAGCCCCCAGGCTCAGCCGCTACAAGGTTTATGAATGGCGCATCTTCAATATCAGCGCCAGCGGCATGGGGCTGATTGTAAACGCCCCCGTGCCCAAAGAGGTGCAGGTCGGGCAACTATTAATCGCCCAGGTACCAAGAAAGGAATCCAAGGCAAACTGCTCCGTAGGCATCGTTCGGCGCATGATCCAGCGTGACCCCGAAACCATGGAAGTCGGCATTCAGTTTATCACCGGAAAGCTTAGCCCTGTTGCCATACGCCCCCAGGTCTTTGGCAGTGAGGTAGCGGCAGAGTTTCAGTCCGGCCTGCTGGTTGAGAGCAGCAAGACACCCAGCACCATACTGGCCCCTTTTGGCATGTTCCGCCCAAGGCAGGAGTACGTGATTGATCTGGGCAAACAGGTGATATGTGTGTTCGGCAACAAACTGCTAGAATCCACCCCGGCCTTTGACCGATTCACCTTTGATGAAATGCAGGCCACCCTGGCCCCAGAGCTCATATAACACTATTTGAAAGATGCCCTACATCCTTGTCCTCTATTACAGCCGTCACGGCGCAACCGCCGATATGGCACGGCAGATCGCCCGCGGGGTAGAGGAAGCAACAGGGGTAGAGGCACGCCTGCGCACGGTGCCCCCCATCTCCGCCACCTGCGAAGCGGTCGAGGCCGAGATCCCCGAGAGTGGTCCACCCTATGCCAGCTTGGGGGACCTCCGTGACTGTGCCGGCCTGGCGCTTGGCAGCCCCACCCGGTTTGGCAATATGGCCGCCCCACTTAAGTATTTCCTGGACGGCAGCAGTTCCCTCTGGCTGTCCGGGGCCCTGATCGGCAAACCCGCCGCGGTCTTTACCTCATCCTCCAGCATGCATGGCGGACAAGAGACCACCCTGCTTTCCATGATGCTGCCCCTGCTGCACCATGGCATGCTGTTACTGGGCCTCCCCTACAGCGAGACCGCCCTGCTCCATACCCGCACAGGGGGCACCCCATACGGGGCCAGCCATCTGGCGGGCAATGACAGCAAGCTGCCTCTGAGCCCTGAGGAGCAGGAGCTATGCCAGGCCCTGGGGCGGCGGCTCGCCCAGACGGCATCCGCCCTCAGCACCGGCTCATGAGGAACATCCATCCACACCACGACACCCCAGGGGCTAACAAAAAAAAATGATGCATCAGCTTCCCTTGGGCATACGCCTCAAGCCAGGCGTGAGCTTCGATAATTTTATTGTCGGCGACAACGCCGAGGCCATTGCCAACCTCATAAAAGGCATCGAAGGCATTGGCGACCCCTTTATCTTCCTGTGGGGAGAAACCGATACCGGCAAGACCCACCTGCTACAGGCCAGCTGTCAAAAAGCAGACAGCCTGGATCAGGCCGCTGTTTATATCCCCCTGCGTCAACACAGTGAGCTGGCACCAGAGGTTCTGAGCGGGCTGGAGCAAATGGACCTGGTGTGTCTGGACGACATAGAGGAGATCAGCGGAGATCCCCTGTGGGAGCAGGCCCTGTTCAATCTGTTTAACGGCCTGCGTTCCAATGGAAAGCGGTTATTGGTCAGTGCTGATCGAGGTCCACTCAACCTGGGGCTTGCCCTGCCGGACCTTGCTTCCCGCCTGACCTGGGGACTGAGCTATCGGCTTCAAACCCTGAGTGAAGGGGATAAACGGCAGGCGCTTATAACCGCCGCCGAAGGACGTGGACTACAGCTACCGGAGGAAACTGCGCTGTATCTACTGCGGCGAGCACCCCGCAACATGGGCGCCCTATTGCAGTTACTGGAGCACCTGGACCAGGCCTCCCTCGCCGCCCAACGACGGCTAACCATCCCCTTTGTGCGCAGCCAACTGGAGATAAAGAACGGCTCACTCAAGGGCGATTAAGTTACACGGCCCTAATCCGACTTTGACCCCTGATCAACCGCCCGGCGACTCCAGATCCAAATATAGTCAATCCCACTGAGCAGGGTGGTAATCAGCACCAGGACAATCACGGCCTGCAGCAACGCCAGCGGCAACGCAAACAACGCCTGACTCAGCACCACCAGAAGCACCAGCAGGATCTGCATGAAGGTATTCACCTTGCTCATCAACCTGGGCTCAGCCTCCAGCTCGGCAACCCGCAGATGATAGGCAACGGCCCCGGCCACAATGATCACATCCCGCAAGATCACCGCCAGCACCAACCAGAGGGGGATCAGCCCCAGCCAGCCGAGGGCCAGATAACTGAAGACCAGCAGGGTCTTATCCGCCAGGGGATCGAGCATGCCCCCAAGCCGGCTCTCCCACCGGAAATGCTTGGCCAGAAAACCATCCACCCCATCAGAGATACCGGCAACGGCAAAAAGCACCAGGGCAAGGCCATACTCCTGCGCCAATAGGGCCCACACCACCGGAATGGTCAGAAATACCCGCAGGATACTAATCAGATTAGGAATGTCCCTCGCCTGCATCACTTACCTTCCTAGGGCCTGTTAACACTCATCCAATCAGCTCTGCTGGGACTATTTTTTCGTCCAGCAAGGCAGAATGAGCGATGTGTAGTTACTCTACATGAGCGAGTGAAAACGCCGCTGGGCGGGAAAATAGCCCCAGCCCTACGGGTTGTGCCTGAAAAAGCGCCACTCGTTGTTGCTCGTTGTTTATTTGGAATGACCAAACTGCACTCCTCGCGCCTAGATTGGCGCTTTTTCAGACGCAACAGGGCCGATTGGATGAGTGTTAACAGGCCCTAGTTACAGATGAGTTGAAAGTCGCTCCAGGCCAACCTGCCCCTTCGAGCATCAATAAACGGAAATACCAGGAAGCAGGTTGGGAAGATCACGGCTGCAGCTGATAGTGCAAAGTCACGCCCATCACATCCGCTGAAGGATCAGGCAGCATGCCGCCCCCTGTCTCTAAGGATATTGGCTGCAGGATGCCTGAGAGTGCAATCCCCTGTTGCAGGGCCTTTCCGCCGCCACGGACCTGGATGGAGTAGACCAGGGCATCGGCTTCCGTGAGCACCAGCTCCAGCTTCTCAACGCCCGCCTGCTCCCGCAGATAGCGGCTGACCCGGGCATAGGCAGACAGGTCTCCCACACCGCTGATTCGCACTATGGCGCGGTCAGTACCCGCCCCACCACCCGTAACCAGGGCAAAGCGGGAGGCCAGCATATCGATGCCTGCCTGGGCACCGGCCTCTGCCACCATGGCCAGGCTATCGCCCTCGCTGTCCCAGATCAGGCTGTCCCCATCTAGGTAGAGGGTCCAGCTGGCTCGCCACAGATCAGGGGCGAACTGCACCAGGCGCCCGGTAATAATGGCATCGGGCCCATAGCGCTCGGAGGCCTGCCGAATGTTGTCGGCAAAGCCACCCCAGATATCACTGATATGCAGGCGCGATTGGTCCTCCAGGTCCATTAGGGGAAACAGCAGGGGCAGGCCCCGCTGGTCCGCCACGGTCAAAACCGCATCGAGGGTGGCAGCTTCCGCATCCGGAACTAGCATGGTGCGCCGCTGATTCTGCTCCGTGGTCAACCATAGCAGGGTGGTTGGGCGTGTCTCACCCCAGACAGGCAAGCCGCGTTGGCGTAAAAGTCGATTTACCGCACCCTCATCAAAGCGCACCCGCAGCATTTTTTCTGGCGCGGCCGGTTCTGGCTCAACCTCCTCCACAGCTGGGGGCTGGGTGGATTCAGCATCCGGCTGCTGGGGCGGCTCCACCTCTGACGGCTGTGGCGACGTCTCAACCGGCTGCAATCGATAGCGATATTGCTGTACGTAGCGTGGTGCCTCGGAGATATCCGATGCCAGCTGAGGGTGGCGCAGGGTCCCGCGACTGCCCGTCACCTTTACCAGCACCCCCTTAAAGGCCGCAATGATGGCCTGATTACGCTGTGCCGTTTCCTGGCCGGCAACGGGCACTTCCGCCTCATAGAGCCCACCAACACGGGCCGCTGACAGCGGGATGGACATCAACAGCAGCGTAAGCAGCAAAAGGCTTTTGGACATGGTCGCAATATCGATTTTCATATTGATGGGATTCTAGCGCGCCGGTGATGCCCTGTCTAAAGCGTAAGACCTACATTTTCTTTACCCAAAGCACACACAAGTTTCCCAGCCTCCCCCATCATTGATAGAATCACGCCCCTGCTAATCACTTTATCCATAGGCACACGCCTAACCTGGAGCAACCCGTGGACCAGACCAAGAATACCGATGCATCCGCCTCCCTCAGTTACCGGGATGCGGGCGTGGATATCGACGCCGGCAATGCCCTGGTGGAACGTATCAAGCCATTCGTCAAGAATACCTTCCGCCCCGGCGTAATGACCGGGCTCGGCGGCTTCGGCGCCCTGTTCGAACTGCCCCTGGATCGTTACAAGCAACCGGTACTGGTCTCCGGCACCGACGGGGTCGGCACCAAGCTGAAGCTGGCCCTGGAGCTGAACAAACACGACACCATCGGCATCGACCTGGTAGCCATGTGCGCCAACGACATCATCGTCACCGGCGCCGAGCCTCTGTTCTTCCTGGATTACTACGCCACCGGCCACCTGGAGCTGGAGGTCGCCAGCGACGTGATCAAGGGTATCGCCAAGGGCTGCGAACTGGCCGGCGCCGCACTGACCGGCGGCGAGACCGCAGAGATGCCCGGCATGTATGGCGAGGGTGACTACGACCTGGCCGGCTTCTGCGTCGGCATCGTGGAGAAGAGCAAGATCATCGAGTCCAGCCGAGTAAAGCCCGGCGATGCGCTCATCGGCCTGGCCTCCTCCGGTCCCCACTCCAACGGCTACTCCCTGATC
>Ga0316190_10000858_pt1 | contig 21591 bp, 19 predicted proteins | sample Eddworburrow2_MG_FD_204929 | JGI IMG/M metagenome (GOLD analysis project Ga0316190, IMG submission 204929) | Coastal sediment microbial communities from Maine, United States - Eddy worm burrow 2 | ecosystem: Environmental > Aquatic > Marine > Coastal > Sediment | place: USA: Maine | collected... | reverse complement strand
TCAGGAATCGATCAAGAGTTGAAAGATTAGGTGCGCGTTGTCGAGAACGACTAAGCACCTGGAGCTGTTGTTTCATGAGCAGGGTATCAGCAATAACAGCTTTTGCGCCACCAGGCCCCATGAGTTTGGCGATAGTGGTCAACAGATGAATGAGGAGTACAAATAGATCCTTCATGAAAGACTAGGGTAGGGCACATTACCATCAGGTGCAAGATCAACCAATGGTCTGTTTTTATGTGCAAATTTATTCGCTCACAACTACAATTCAGCTTTGTAGTTTATTTCAACATAGTTGTTCGCTGCCTACTTGCTTCAACAAGGCGTCCCAGGAACTCAGTGAACGGCACAATGTTTTGCTGGACACTAGCTTCTTCTAGAGCAGCCATATAGGTGAGACGTTCTTCAACAGGAATTACCAGCCAAGGATAACCACCTGCTGCCAGCATCACATTCATTAAAAACCGCCCCATCCGGCCGTTGCCGTCTATATAGGGGTGGATGTATACGAACATAAAATGTCCCAGCACAATACGAACAGCGGGATGTTTTTCTTCACGCAACAGACCGAAGAAAGCAGGCATTAATTCACGAACAGCTTCGCGACTTGGTGGGACATGCATTGAACGGCGAATATAGACGGGCTCGTTGCGATAACCTGCAAGGTCGGCTGGTTTTAATAAGCCTGCCGTGATGCTCGGTGCAAACATCTCTCGATACCATGTGCTGTGGTCATCATTAACGACGGCTCCAGAGCTTTCACCATCCAATACCCTGCGGATGCTTTCTTTTACAGCCTGAAAGGCCTGCCAGTAACCACGGGCGGCAAGAGCGTTACGGTGTTCTTGGTCGCTTTCATTAGTAGCTGGATTCCACGTGCCTCTACGGACCTGTTCGATAAGTGCTGGGCTGACCTGATAGCCCTCGATTGATAACGAGTGATAAGCATCTGTGATGTAGCCGTCCTCAACATGTTTCAAGTATGAGTTAGTATCTGTAGGCTGCTCTATTGCTTTGGGAAACCGTTCAATCACCGGTTCCCGCATCTCTTGCCACATCAAGCGAATTCGATTGACATAAGGTGAGGTTTCACGTGTATTCAGAATTGCTGGAAGCTGGATCTCGAACGGATCATGTTCACGTACGTCATAGCCAACAGCATGCATGGCTTTTACAATATCATCGGCGATTCGGTCACGGCTAATATTGCGGAAGGCTCCGGCAAGGCGGCCCGCAATAGTGCTGTGTCCACCTTCCAGGAGAAGAGCCAAAACCTCAGAGGCATCGTGCACCATAGATAAAGCAGCACGTGCATCAGTTGGGTTCTGGGTAAAAAAGCGGGGAGAACAGGCAATCAGAGCAGAAGGTAGAGAGAAAAGATGCAAACCTTCTTTCTCTTCAATCTCTTTTGTCTCAGGCAGTGTAGAGCGCACATCTAGCAATGATGTGTTGTGTGGAAGTGTGGTGACTTTGTTTCCTCCCTTGTGGCATCGGACAAGGAGCTGTCTGGGAACAGTATGATTGCCAACATGCAGTGACAGGGATTGCTCGGGTGAGAGGCTCCAGTCAGAACCAAAGCGCTCACTAAGGTAGGCGGCACAAAACCTCCAGAAGGAGGTATACCAAGCCGTGCTTTCACCAGCCGCCCCATCCGGCCGGGATGGAATGTACCACCCCTTCATGACTTCTTGCAGAAAGCCGTTGGCGAGAAGACGTTCCCTGTGGGTGCGTGTCAGGTTATTTGAGCGTATGGCCACCATGCCATGATCTTGAAGTTCACTTAGAACTTCCAGTGATTGGGCTAGTTTTTCTGATGGTGTTGCCATGCTTCTCCGTTATTCTTTTCGGTAACAGTGGTTTTTGGTGGTTAGGTTATTAAGTTGTAGTATGTTTAGGGTATTCTGTCGAGCGGGAATTAGTTTATTCTGCTGTGGTGGCTAAGAGCTACACTGCTAGAAAGCGGTAAGCAGAGCAGATTTTGATGGACAGAATTAGCCTATTCCTGAATCTTAGAAACAAACCTGGTATTTAAGTAACCGTGTTAAGTGCTGAGCTTTTGCTAGAATCAGCCCAGCATGGTTATGTACTCTAGGGAAAAATACAATGGGCATCATGCCTAATTCTTTACAGCCCACCAAAGAAGTGAAAGGGGTGAGTTTGGCAACAAAAATGTAGATGGAGTGGCATTAGGAGTGGCAAGGCGCGTAACTTATTGAAATGTATAGAAGTGCAACGGCCTGCAAAGCCGTTGACCTCGGTTCGATTCCGGGCTCAGCCTCCATATAACTTAATTAGAATCAAAGATGAAGTGCATTTAAGTGCTTTTGTCTTTGTCCGCTGTTTGTCTGAGATTCCAGTAAGACCCGCCTGAAATCGCCTAAGCTGGCTGCTAGACATCTGTCAGCTAATTTTCATCTCATATAATCCAGTATTTGCACTGAATTTTGCCCTGCTTATTATTATCCTGCTGAAGTACTAGTGCCAAGATATCAACCATATCTAGATTATTTTCGGGGTATTTGGAAAATTACTTTTGCAAGGCTATTAAAAATAGCTGGCAGCTGAGGTATGGATTAAGCGCAAAGACATATTAGTGTTATGAGGAGGTCTAGCCTGTCTGGCAAGCATTCCGGAATTGAATTATCGTTAATAATCCGTGTCTGTTATTCCTTTTGTCCCTTGCTCATAAATAAGCAGGCCAGGATTACACGTGAGTGAATTTCTGATGTAAATATGGGAGGCTAGTGGACAAAATTCAGGTGCAAATTAATAATACTGATTGAAGATATATATCTTCTTCAGCTAAAAACAGTAAAGATTTTAATTCATGAATTTTGCAATTATCATCTTGTCCTGCCGATTTTATAATAATAAGGCGCAAAGGATTGATCATGAAGGTATCAGACATACATGGCACAGAGATCTCTATTCTGATCGCAGACGATGTCCCTGAGGATCTGGCATTATTAAGCAGGCTGTTGTCAGATTATGGTTATAGTGTCAGAACTGCAACAGATGGAGCATCGGTGCTTCAGCTGGTTGACTCTATTTTTCCTAATTTGATTCTACTAGGTTCTCTGCCATCTGAGATGGATAATCTTCAACTCTGCCAGCAGTTAAAGTCTGATAAGCGAACGGACTATATACCGATCATTCTCGTAAATCAGATGAATGATGAGGTGAGTAGACTTCGGGCGTTTGAGGCTGGTGGTGTTGATTATATTGCCAAGCCTTTGGTGTCTACTGAGGTATTAGCTAGAGTGACTCAGTGTATGTGCTTGCCTCGACTGCCGGACAGTGCAGAATATGACGATATTGCCAACGTTATAGATGAGGCCTGTGAGCGCAAGTTGCGCCAGTTGAGATGGCTTTTCCGTACAACTATCATTTCCTCAGACCAAGAGCGGAAGAAATTTGCGCAGGAGTTGCGTGATGAGATATTTCAACTGATGTCGGTTATCAAGCTGGATGCAGAGCTGATTCATGAGGAAGCTCAGGTTATAGAAATGGATTACAAGCACCTGGCTGGTGAGATTGCTACTACAGCTAACCGAGTGGAGCTATACGTTCAAGCTATTATGGAGCGTCTTTACCCTCTTCTATTAGAGGAGCTTGGATTGCTTGGTACACTTCAGCAGCTGGTATCTGACTGGGAGAGAAAGATAGGAACTATAGCCTGCACCTTTTCAGCACAAGAGTGTGTAGACAGACTGGATGAATGGTGTCAAATCAATCTTTACCGAATCTTGCAAGAGGCACTAGACAATATCGCAACGCATGTGGAGGTGAAGCACTTGGATATAAAGGTTGACAGCGTGGGGGGCAATATCAGGCTGGCACTTAAGAGTGATGATGAGAATGTATTGAAGGATATTGCCAGTTTTGGTCGTAGTGCTCTAGGGATACGTGAGCGCGTTGCTGCAATGGAAGGGCGAGTTACGCTGAGTAGCGATTGTGGTCAAGGCCTGTTGCTCCAAGTACTGCTCCCTTTGGTGGCTCATCGGCACTGATTAACAGGCCTTTTTAGACTCATTATGCCCTTGCAACGTAGTTGAAAACCTCCCTATAAGCCCATTATCGATCTATTGCTCTGCTGTAGGCAAATCCTATTGCCGTCCCTCTTGTAGGTGGTAGCCTATTTGGTGGTTGGGCCGTGTAAGAACATGTAATCCTGGATCTGCATTATCTTGCTCTTGCTCAAGAGAGGCTGATGGAGTTTCTAAATATCCCTAATGTGCGCAAATACTGTATTCATATAAACTGGGAATAATGCCCTAATGAGGCGGGGATATTGCCATTATGATGGCTGTGCAGGGTTCTTAGGTACAGTCGTATGTACTACCTTAATAAATTTGGCATGCTAATGGCAAAATTAAAGAGCTATGTCTAATATGAGTGGTAAATATCAGGATTATGGATGAGATTGCGAAGATATTTGGCTGTTGCGCTCAAATGTTTAGTTACTGTGTAAATACATATATATATATATATATATATATATAGGCATACGCACTAATATTTATTAGTGCGGCATGGTTTAATGAATGCAAATGGTGGGGCAAAATAAAAAGAAAGCGATTGACTACTCCAGATTTTATTTATATTAATGCTTTGTTTCTGTTTCTGTTTCTGTTTCTGTTTCTGTTTCTGAGCTGTGATGTCATATAGAGGCAAGAGGCGGCTGTAGTTATACGGTATTCATAATAACAATATAGCAATTAGTTCTATCCATATATGCTTAAGGCAAAGGCTAGCCTGTGATTAATTTCCGCATCTACCTCCGCATTGAGCTTAAATAAAAATATTGTGAGGTCTCTATCCTGGGTTTAATAATGAGGAGGGTTAATTTATTGAGGTTGGGTGAGTATCAAGTGGCTTTATATATCACATATGTCTGGAGTATTTTTAAGTATGACAAGTTGTTCTGATGAAGTGCTGATTGCTGTGAATTGGAGGATGTATGAAAGCTAGAGACTACTCAGTTTTGCTAGTGGATGGCTGCGATGTTGTCCGGGCAGGCTATCACCGGTTTTTGGAGGCACAACCATCTATACGGGTCGTTGCCGAAACATGTCTTGGTAAGGAAGCGTACAGACTATATGGCGAAGTTAAGCCTGATATTGTTGTAATGGATTTTGGCTTAAATGGCATGAGTGGGCTTGAGGCAAGCAGGAGGATCATTAGTCGCTATCCTGATGCCTGCATTCTTGCAGTGTCCGTTCACAACAGTTCGATTCTTGCAGAACGTGCGCTTCAGTTGGGAGTGTTAGGTTATATCACCAAGTCCATTTCGCCGCGTCTGTTTATCGATGCCATAACTAAAGTGGCGTCAGGTGTATGCTATGTGGATTCTGAAATTGCGCAATCTTACACAATTAATAGGATCAGAGGTGGTGCTGAGCCACTGATGGGCTTATCCCCTAGAGAGTTTGAGGTGTTCCGTCTATTTGCTGAAGGGAAGGCTCCGCATGAAATTGCAGCACTCTTGGATCTGAGTGAAAAGACAGTTGCTAATTATACAAGCAAAATCAAAAAGAAGCTTAATATAGCCACCACTGCTGGAATGGCGCATCTTGCGATACGTTCTGGGGTTATTGTTGTATGACTTGAAAGGGGGGAGCTACAGTCGTAAAGAGTTCATCCCAGACTGTTGATGGCTTGACCTTATAAGCACAAAGCTGTTGCGATAATATTATGCTGATTGAATATCACTCGATATAAATGACTGCAGTGGTCTAATCTAGTCCCTTAATTAATCAACCTTCTTTGCATCATGATCCTTGATTGGCTCATGATGCTTCATTGTTTCCTAATTATTATTACTACCCTGTAGAATCCAAAATTGGCTTCCTGCTTGCCAGTTATTGCTATTCCATAGCGATACTGAATTTTAATAACAAAACATTAATATTAACAGACCGCCAAATTTTTAACCTAGTCATGTTTATGACTGTTATAGTCTAATCGCAAATGAGAATGAGTATCGTTACTGATAATGTATGTAGCCTGTATATGCATATAGTTAGCGAAGTGTTATTAATATGGGTTGGGAAAACTTCCCGGTATGAGCAAGGAATGTTCCCTGGTGTCTTATTTGCGCTAGTACATTCTACATTTTCTATTATTATTCTTTCACAGTATTTGAGAGTGACTTGTTATTACTACATTTCTCAATAGAGGATATTTTTGTAGTAAAAAACACCAAATGTTTTAAATATTTTAGGGTTTTAAATATCTTCGGCTTAATAATAAAGTTAGAGGATGGATTATTTTGTTTTAACAATGTTTTAACAATGTTTTAACAACGAGGAGTTAAACAAATGCCAACAACAGCAACGACAATGGGTGCAGCTGAAGCAACAAAAGCAGGTGTTGCAGTCAAGGAAATTGAGCATGAGATAGCTCGTGAGGCTGCGGGAGCGAAAGGTGCAGCAGGAGCGAAAGGTGCAACTGGAGCAAAAGGTGTGGCAGGTGGTAAGGCCGCAGCAGCTGGAAAGGGAGGCGCAGCAGCTAAAACTGTAACTGCTGCTAAGGGTGCAGGTGTAACAACCAAAACTGCAGCTACTGGAAAGGCTGCAGGCGTAGCCGCCAAGACTGCAGCAACAGGTAATGGTGCAGCTGCAGCAACAAAAGCTGCTACAGCTGGAAAGAGTGCGAGTGTTGTAGCCAAGTCAGCGACAACCAGCAAGGCTGGCAGTGTCTTTGGTATTAGTATGGGAAAAAGCCTTGGCTTAGGGTTGGGTGTAGGTGCTTGGGGTGGTATTGCCTTGCTGGGCCTTGGTGGTATTGCAGTATATGGCTACATGCGCAGCCGTAAATCTGAGCAGGAACAGAGTGATGAAGAGATAGAGCTGCAGGAAGCTCTGGGGTAATTGAGCCGAGTTGGGTGTTATGTGATGAATGCACATATACCCCGCTTCAATCTAGGAAGCGCATTTTAAATATGTGCAGCAGTTTTTTCAGATTCAACTAATCAATAATTAAGAGTAGGAGTGTGATCTATGTCTGCAGCAGTACTACACACTGATACCGGTATGCGTCCACGAGTTATGGCAGCGCTAAGCTATTTAGGCATCCTCTGTTTTGTACCACTGATCATGAATCGGGATGATGAATTCGTCTACTTTCATTCTAAACAGGGATTGATCATATGGATGTGGGGCGTTCTGGCCATATTCGCGCTTCATGTGCCGGGCATTGGTAAATGGCTATTTAGTTTCTCTGCTATGGTTGTTGTGGCTTTATCAGCCATAGGGCTTGTTTCCGTTTTGCTTAATAAGGCGTGGAAACTGCCACTCATATACTCCCTGGCAAGTAAGTTCTAGGGAAGTTTATAACAATATTTTTCCTGATTGGTTAACACCTCGTTCTACTAAATAGAGCTGAGGAGCCTCTCTTCGTGTTGGATTAATGTTCGATCCTGCGATGCTGAGAGACCATTAGGTTGTTGTTGGCAGATTAAATTTCTATTTTAAATCTCTATGGTCAAGACACATCATTGGAATTCGTTGTACCTGCTGTCCGCCCTGTGCATGATTTTTATGACTTTGGCGATTGCGGTTCAACCTCTCTATCTACGTAATGTGCTTGGCATAGGATTGGAGAATGCTGGTGTCATTAACGCCAGTATTCAAGTGGTGACGGAGCTTTTGGATCTGATGCTGATTGGCTATCTGGGGTTTCTGTCTGATCGTTATGGGCGTATACCTATTTTAACGGGTGGTTTTATAGTCGCTGCGATAGGAGCCTTGCTGGCAACCTTTAGTCTTGAACTCGGTGTTTTATTTGGCATTGGAGGGCTATTTTTTTACTACTCCATGCGTATTGTTATGTCTCTGGGTACGGGAGCTGTTTGGCCTCAGCTCTCCACTCTGGCAGGTGATTTTACCAACTACCACAATCGTCCGGCCTTCATGGCAAAAGCAGCCTTTATGATGGCGTTTGGTGCCACCATTGTGTATGCGGTGCTGATGCAGATACCCCAGCATGCCGGTCTTGTTGTGGTGATGCTTTTAACCGCCGGTGTGGCCCTCGCTGGTGCATGGCTGAGTCGTAATTGCCTGATCGATGTTGCACCTCGTGTGAAGGATAACAAGGCATCACTTAAGCGAGTTTGGCAACTTGTCCGTTCAGAACCCCGTTTGCGCCTCTCATTTGCCTCTGCTTTCTTTGCCCGTAATGACATGGTCTTTATTGGGCTGTTTCTCATGCTCTGGTTTGTCTACTTTGCAGACCCTGCTGGTCTCACTCAAGAAGAGGTCACAGGCTATGCCGGTATGGTTGTCGGCTTGGTTGGTTTTGTTGTTCTTATATCCATTCCACTATGGGGCATCTTTATAGATCGGCATGGTCGTGTTGCAGCTATTGCAACAGGTATGGGGTTGTCAGGTTTAGGGCTGGTCTGGTTTGGGTTTATTGAAAATCCGTTTGAATGGACCATGTTTATGCCTGCCGTTTTGCTGGCTGCAGGGCAAGCAGGCTGCCTGGTGGCACCGCAGGTGCTGACGGTTGATTTGGCACCGGTAGAGATGCGGGGCTCTATGCTCGGTATGTTCTATGTGGTTGGCAGTATTGGTGTTGCCTTGTTTGTACAGCTTGGTGGGGTTTTATTTGATGTGGTTGGGCCTCCCGCACCCTTTATTTTAATTGGCTTGGGTAATATAGCCATTATGGCTTATGCAATTCGGTTATTGCGTATAGATCAAGATAGGGATGCAGGTAACGTTGAAATGGAGATGGGTGGGTTGGAAGCTGAGTCAGTTTAGTACCTGTATAAAATTATAGAAAACATTTTACGTTTGTGGATTGAGGGGAGATTCTATGCCAAGCATTATTGTGGGACTGTTGGCGCTCGCATTTGGAATATGGGGCCTAACTGTCTGGTGGTGGTCAGTTGTCGAGCTACTGCGGGGTCTGATCCCCGTGATTCTATTATTGATCGGAATTCTTTCTTTAGCGACGGGTGTTTCCGAGGTGCGTCAAGAACAAGAGGTGAAGGATGAAGACCTGCTTGATGATGAGCTTGATGCTGATATCGCCCTTGATGAAGCCATGGCTAAAGAAGAGTAACGAAAAATGGGATTCTTAGAGTCGGGCAGTGATGATTTTTGTGGAAAGGAGCTACAGAAATATTTCTTTGTTGTGGCTGCCGGGGCAGTGCTGATTCTGATCGGTAGCTATTGGTATGTAAATTACTACAAGCAGGGTGTTGATGTAGACATAAAAAATGCTCACATTGACTACCCTACGGGAAAAAGCCCTGCGGGGAAAAGTGCGGTGGTAAATCCGGTTATTCGGCAACAGCCTGGGGCTGGAAGGACACAACAGCTAGCAACTCCCTTTGCACCTGTGCAGGCACCGGTTGGTAACAATGCTAGAAACCCCGTGATGTCCATGCAGCCTGTTGCTGGCGGTTTTGCATCTGTAGCAGCCCAGCTTAGAAACAGTGTAGTCAATGTCAATGTGGCCCACGCTGCTACTCCTGGGGCAGCGCCTGTGGTGCAGAATGCACTTCCGGCACAGAACGGTGCACGCTTCGCTAACCCCTCTACTGGCCGCACTGTAGAAACCATTGGATCCGGAATCATCATCCGTGAAGATGGCTATATCCTGACCAATTACCATGTAGTGCAAAGTGGTGCTGTGGCCTATGTCACTGTGTTTGATGATGTTGGCAGTGAGCGTTATCGCGCAGAGGTGGTCAAGCTTGATGAAGTATTGGATCTTGCGCTGCTGAAGATTCGCCCTAAGAGTCGATTGATAGCAGCGCGCTTAGGTGACAGCAACCGCATGCGCGTAGCTGACCAGGTTCTTGCTATCGGTAGTCCCTTTGGCTTAGACCAGACAGTGAGCCAGGGCGTGATCTCTGGACTGCGCAAGTCCCTACTGATTGAAGGTATTGAACATACGGATTTGATCCAGACTGATGCGGCAATCAATCAAGGTAATTCCGGTGGTCCTTTGGTTGACCGTGGGGGCTACGTGGTAGGCATCAATACTGCAATATATAGTCCTACTGGAGCCTTTGCCGGCATTGGCTTTGCTATCCCTTCAAACCAGGCTGTCAGGTTTGTGCAGGATGAGATCGATCTTCGCATAGCAACCTGGGGACAGCCAGGAATTGCTGGTGGAGCCAGAGGCATGCAGGTGGCCGCCCAGGGGCAGCCTCCGATGGCACCACCTATCCCCCAAGGGATTGGCTCTCCACATACTGATGGGCGCGAGCAGATGGACTGCACCTCTTGTCATCAGATACTCACTGCCACGGCACAGGGTGGAAGAGTTGTAGCCGGTATGGTCTATGCGCAACCGGGAGCTATCGGGGGCAATGGTGGCCCTGGCTATAACCCCGCTATTCCGACTCAGGCAGGCCCTCCTATCATGGTTGGTATGCAGGCACCTCATCGGGATGGGCGTGAGAACATGGCCTGTAGTCAGTGCCATCAGATGATCAATCAGAATGGCCCGGCAAATGTGGTAGCTATGCAATATGCTCAGCCGCCTGTTGGCCTTGGTATAAATGTTGCGGTGCCCAATAGCATCGGAACAGTAGCGGGCCCAAGAGTGTTAGGGGCCACAATCCTTCCTATCGATCCAACACTTGCTGCAAGTCTGGCCCAACCTGAAGGTAAAGGGGTTTTTGTGACCGAAGTGATGCCCGGTTCACCTATGGATAAGGCTGGAGTCCAAGCAGGCGATGTGCTGTTGAAGCTGGATGGTCGACGGCTGCGTTCACCCCGTCAGCTAATCAGGCGCATGGGAGAGATTATCAATGGTGATGATGCCCGTTTTAGTGTTCTGAGAGATGGCAGACGCAGCCAGGTGACAGTGAGAGTTCTGGCTATGTCCATGCCTGGTGCTGCTCCATCTAAACAGGCACCACCGCCACCACCGCCTCCCACTGAGTTTGCCTGGCGTGGTATGGAAATCAAACCACTGCCTGCCGCCACAACCCCTCGGGGTGGACTGGTAGAGGAGGTTGCAGGTGCATCACCGGCTGCAAATGCAGGCATACAGAACAATGACATCATCTTAATGATTGATTCTTTTACGGTTGAAAGCGCGAAGAAACTGGATGCTGCAATACGCACTGTTGGAAAGAATCAACCTGTTTGGCTGAAGGTCAACCGGGGTGGCAGAGATCTTTACCTAAAGCTGGGATAGGAAAGATATTGTTATTGACAACGCCCAGTAGAAGGTTGGGGAGGAGGCAGAAAGTGAAAAACCTACTAAGTGGATTTTGTGATGGTTAAGAAACAAACGGTGAAAAAACCGGTTGCACAGCACCAGCATCAGCAAGATGTGTCTGAATCTACTGATGGTTTGACCAAGATGATTGATGCTTCACCCTGGATCGAAAATAAACCACGGGGAAGTTTGCACCGACCAAAACCTGGGCAAGTGATGCAGCGTGCTGATGTTGGTGCTGTACAACGGCCACGGCCAGGAAAAAGTAGTGCGTCAGCACAAGGCAACCTAGATGAATTGGCTGCCCAGTGGCAGAGCCTCAACTCACCTAAGAGTGTAGAAATCACTTCAGATAATATAGAAAAAGGATCGCCTCTGAGTAATGCAGATGTAGAAGCAACACCAATGCTGGATGAGTCATCAGAGCTAAATAAAGATACAGTATTAGAGGTTGATAAAAAAATAGCGGGTGCAACAAAAAAGAGTGTAAAAAAACGGGCTAGTAAAAAACAGGTAATAAAAAAGAAAGCCACCAAAAAACAAGTAGCTAAGAAACTGGCTACTAAAAAGAAAGTGACAACATCAAATTCAACGGTGACCATTAAACAGAAGAGTGCAGTGGTTCCGAAAAAGAAGACAGTTGTAAAAATGAAGGTAAAAAAAACTGATATCACTAACGGAGAGAGAAAGGCTATGGCAAAGAAAAAAGGTACTGATAAGGGTGCGGATACCAAGCCGGATCTTGATCAATTAAAAGAGAAAATGGAAGAGCTTCGTCGCAAAAGGTCTGCAGTCCGTGAAGAGCTTTCCTCTATTGAAAACATAAAGGCCTCTAGAGATGTCACTGAAGAGCCTATTTTTGGCCCACCTGAACAGGATGTTGAAGCTGAGCCATCTCCAGAGGTGATTCAGGCAGCTGAAACTGATGTGCCACTGTCATCCGCGATGGAAGAGGAAGCTGAGAGAGAGGAGGTGTTGCTACAGCAAGAAGAAGCTGAACTCAAAGTAGAAGAAAAGTCTCCACCAAAGAAACATAAGAGTGGTAAAGCGGGTGCAAAGGAGCGGGTCACAGTAGAACAAAGTACTTGTGAAGAGCAGCCCGTTAAAACAGAGGGCCAAGAGATTGTGGTTGAGGATCTGTTTGATGGACTGGCCAACACTTTGGGTGGTGGCTTGGGATATGTCATTGAGAAAGGGCAGTCGGCAGCATGCAGTGTGGCTTCCAGTGTTACCTCTGGTGTTTCCTCAGGAACGCATTGGGTAGGTGGTCTTTATGATCGTATCCGACATCCTAAGCCGGAACCTGTTGAGACATCAGAATAATCAGGTGAGCACACTGGCCTGGATAATTCATGAAATATCCAGGCAAAAGCCTAATGTTGGGGAGATCTGTTCATGACCACTAAGAAGAAATCAGTAGAAAAAAGTAAGCGCCTGGTATTGGGAGTTGATCTTGGAACCTCCTGGACTGCGGTCATGACCAACCGCGGTCAAAAATACCGTTTACGCTCCATTGTGGGTTATCCAAGAGACCTGATAGGGGTCAAACTGCTTGGTGCGCCCTATGTGGTGGGTGATAAAGCCTATGAGAATCGTGCCTATTTGGATGTTAAATACCCCCTGACAGATGGCGTACTGAGGGAGTTTACGGAACGTGACTTGGAGGTCGCCCGACACTTGCTCTCCCATGTGGTTGAGCTGGCTAACCCGCAAGCGACAGATCAGGTGTGTGCCGTGATCGGTGTGCCTGCCCGGGCTTCTGGTTCATGCAAGGAACTATTACTAAAAATGGCTCATGAAGTTGTTGATGTGGCGATGGTGCTTTCTGAGCCTTTTATGGTTGCCTATGGTGAAGAGAAACTGCTCAACAGTATTGTGGTGGATATTGGGGCTGGCACCACTGATATCTGTGCCTTGCGTGGTCGCTTACCAGAGCCAGAGGATCAGGCCACCTTGCTAAAAGCGGGTAATTTTCTGGATGAGAGGATTGCGGCGCTAATCGGTGAGCACTATCCAAATGTACAGATCAATCTAAATATCGCTCGTGAGATTAAAGAGCAAAAGGGCTTTGTTTTCGATGCTGGCGCTGAGGTGATTGCTGATCTGCGTGAGGATGGTCGACCGGTATCGTTGAATGTTACAGATGATGTACGTGTTGCCTGTGAGTCGATTGTCCCAGATATTATCAATGAGTTGGATGTCTTGGTGCGCAGTTTTCCACCTGATCAGCAGGATGCGGTGCTGCAGAATATTGTGCTTGCTGGCGGCGGTTCACTCATCAGAAATCTGGACAAGATGCTTGCCGAACAGCTGCAATATTTTGGGAGTGTAGCCGTAAGCTGCATTGAAGATCCAGACTTTGCCGGTTGCAGGGGGGGGCTGAATATGGCGACTGAGCTTCCACCAGAATACTGGAACCAGATTGGCGACATGATTGGTATGTGAGGGTGTGCGGCGTCTGTGAACAGTTTCTTTCAGAGTGACAATAGATGAGATTACTTGCTTATCTGCTTTATTTGCTGCTCACAATTTTGATAGTGATCTTTGCCACTCAGAACATGGAGCCGGTTCCGATCTACCTGGTCATTGGTGCCCCTCTATCACTTCCACTTATTGTAATTGTGGGCCTCTCTTTTTTTATTGGTTATGCCTTTGCGTTGCTGAATGTAATTCTGCGAGCAACCAGAGGAAGCAGCGCTAAAAAGCGCAGAATAGGTAGGAGTTAGTATGAGATCGGCAAAGTGCATGACATGCTATGCCTCCATCGGCTGGGTTGGGTTAGTGACCAACACGATGCTGATGCTATTGAAAGGATTTGTGGGGCTTGTTTCGGGTTCGCAAGCACTGGTTGCAGATGCGATGTATTCGGCGAAGGATGTAGTTACCTCTTTTCTTGTCATTATCGGGCTTAAGGTTTCCAGTAAGCCGTTGGATAGAGAGCATCCTTATGGCCATGGCAAGATTGAATTTATTCTATCACTTGTCATCAGCGTCATATTTATCGGTATTACCGTCTATCTCATGGTGCATGCAGTGCAGACGCTGTTGGATGATTCCCTGCATAAACCTCCGCATCTCATTGCGTTATGGGCGGCACTACTCTCTATTGCTATCAATGTTTTCATGTATTTCTATGCGCGCTGTGTGGTGGTTGAGGCTAATAGCCCTATGGTGCGCACCCTGGCCAAACATCATCATGCAGATGCCAGTGCCTCTGGGTTGGTGGCGCTGGGTATTATCGGTGCTGTCTATTTGGATATGCCTTGGATCGATACCGTGGTTGCGTTGATTGAGACGGCGCATCTTATGTACCTGGGGTCAGATGTATTTCTGGATGCCTACCGGGGGCTGATGGATAAAAACGCAGATAAGCGTTTGTTGCAGCGGGTTGAGCATATTGCTTGTTCTGTGGATGGATCGGAAGGTGTGCATAACCTGCGGGCCAGACACATTGGCCAGGAGGTCTGGATTGATTTGACGGTTTATGTCACCCCAGATACCAGCGTGGATGATGCCTATGCCATCACCATAAATGTGCAAGAGAAAATCAGTGAGCGCATGGATCACCTGGGTGCAGTACAGGTTCGGTTTATGCCTCATCTACCTGTGCAGGTAGACAGTGATGATTCACTCGATCTGCAAACGGATGGGGTTTAAGGTATGAGTGAAACTCAAGAAAATAGCACCCGGCGGATGCCACAAAACAAGATCCTGTTTTGTGAAAAACCCTGGCAGATTCCAGCTCTGGCGCTGAGTGTATTGGTAGTGCTTACCTTTTTGTGGGCCTTCTATCTGATGGATGACAGGATGGAATTTGAGTTTGATGATCTCGCGATCAGCGATCTCTTCCATCAGGCTGCCGGTAGTACTTCGCTACAGGATGTTATCAATACGGTTCCACCTGCTGTGGTAGGAATTACCGGGAACAACGTTAACTCAGGTTTACAGGGGTCGGGAGTCATTGTTAGCAGCAGTGGTTATCTGATCACTGCTCATCATCTGGTTAAAGATCTGAATGGCATTCGTGTCTATGTTGATACGCCATCTGGTCACCGGGCTATTGAGGCACAGGTTGTCAAGATGGTTCCTGAACACAACCTTGCATTGCTGAAGATGGTGACCTCAGAGCGCTTTATGTATCTGAGGCTGGCAGATGCAAACGGGCTTCAACCAGGACAGCCTGTCTTTGCTGTGGGTCAGGCACTGAATACTGCACCACAGGTTAAAGCTGGAAATATATTGGAGACAGGGCTGTCAATGGTGATCAATAACACCACACTCAGCCATGTCCTAAGAACCGACGCTGTCTACAACTGGGGCCAGGCCGGTGGTGCTTTGGTGAATGCCAATGGTGAGTTGGCAGGTATCAATATGGCCGTAATTGGTGATACAGGCCTACTGGTGGGCTATGCATTGCCTGCAGATGTTTTGGCTGCCCACTTTGGTGATGTGATCAGCTTTAAACCTAAACCGCGCACAACCAAAGCTCCAGCGTTACCAGCGACTCAACAGCAGACGCTTACAGGATCACCCGTCTGGTGGAACAATACCCAGGAACCAGTAAGTCTGATGCAGGCCATGCCACCCATGGGGGTCAACGTGGTGATGAATAACCAGGGTATGACGATGGCCCCTGGCACCGTACCTCAAGATATGGGCATGCATCCCATAGGAACTCGGATTGGTGGCTACCGTATTGAAGATATTATCGGTTTGGCACTGCTTGCTTTGGTTGCCGGCATTGTGGGAGGCATGATGACCATGGGCGGTGGTGTTTTACAGGTTGTTGGCATGATGACACTGTTCGGCTATGGCATGTATCTGATCCGCCCTGTTGCCTACCTGACCAATGTCATCGTCTACGGTGCAGCTGCTCTGCGTAATAAAGAGGGCGGTTTAGTGCAGTGGGAGCGTATTCGTGGTGCCTTACCATGGGCCATTGTGGGTGTGCTTGCCGGTTATTTTATAGGCAATTTGGTTGACGATCGCAGTATTGGTTACATCCTCGGTATATTTGCTCTGGTCATGAGTTTGAAGGTTATCTATGAACTGCTGCAGGAGAAAGGCATTGCAGTAAAGACGCCTTTTCAGAGCAAAAAAGCAGATGACTCCAGAGTAGACGAACTGGATGAACTGCTGATTGAAGAGGATGAATTGGGAGCTAAACCAACCAGCAATGACATAGTAAAAAGTTCTATCCTTGGTTTTCCTGTTGGACTTATTAGTGGACTGCTGGGTATCAGTGGTGGTGTCGTGGGTGTTCCCATTCAGCACTATATCAATGACTGTACTTTGCGTAATGCGATTGCCAATGCATCTGTCCTGGTTTTTTGGGCATCGCTTGTTGGTGCAGTAGTTGCTTTTTCCCATGGGATTTCGACGGGTCTTATTGACTGGCAGGCTCCTGTCACACTGGCTATCGTGATGGCCCCTGGTGCCTATGTAGGTGGTTTGCTGGGAGCCAGGTTAACGGCGCTACTTGATCATCGAATCCTCAAATCTTTTTACGTTGTGATCATGCTTGCAGTGGCAGGCAAGATGCTGTTGGCAGGCTGATGGATCTAAAGCCTCAAAATATTGCTGGCATCCTGCTGCTAATAGCTGCGGCTGGTGCTGTGCTCTATGGGCTGTATATCCGCACACCAGAACAGATACTGGAGACTGTTGCAATGCCAAGCAGTGGCCGTGGCCAATTACCACAAACACCGACAAGGATGTCGGTGACCACGCCGGTCGCAGTCAATGTGGCAATGGCACCACAGAGGGGAGTGGATCTGCCTGTGCAGCCAGACCCGCCTGCCACGGATGTAGCACCTAACTTCATCAGCCCGCGCACAAAGATATATGAGGCTCATTGGCAGGGCATGGATACCATGGAATTTACCGATGAGGTGCGCAAAAAACTGAAATATTCAAAAGGGTTTAACGGGATATTGGTAGGTGAGGTGACGATGAATGCAGCGCGTTCAGGGCTGTTAGGTGGGGATGTGGTAACAGCTGTGCAAGGGGTGCCAATAAATTCTCTGGCAGAGTTTCAGCGTCAGACCAAAGTATTGCGGAATCAGCGTAAGGCAACCATTACAGCAATGCGTAAAGGCAAGCGAATGAAAAATGGACGTTATGTGATGAAGCGGCGCAGCTTCACCCTGCAGGCTGATGATTTTCTGGGTTTTGCACAGGTTGAAGCGGCACCGATGATTGTTGCGGGTGATCCACCTCCACATCCCTATCGAGGCCCTTGCACGGATTGCCATGCGATTGGAGAAGGCTGGGAGCTGGCCCCCGATCCGGATTTGATTAACCTGCCGCCTCCAATAATTTCACAGGCGACAGTAGCGCAGGGAGTTTATCCCCATCGTGACTTCGGCCCTTGTCAGGCCTGTCATGTGATTGTGCCATAGGGAAGATATTGGTCTAACAGCTGTCTGTTTTTATAGCTATTTATTAGCAAGAGAGATTTGAACATGAGTGGAAAAATGGCCATTGAGGATGCGATAGGGCTTTATACGAGGCACTGCATCAATTTAATGAAGCGGGCATCGGAAAATATGGTGGATGGGTTTCGATCACTCACCACTATTGATGTTGATTCACAAGATTCATTCTATCGTGAGAAAGGACTTGGCCATGCCAAACGTGGTCGCTATGACAAAGCCATTGCTTTGCTTGAGCCATTGTATGAATGCTCACCAGAGGATATTGAAATCATGCTGAATCTTGGTCTCTCTTATTTAAAGTTGGGCCGAGACAAAGAGGGGACAGAGTTGATGGAAAAGGCCTATGCCGCAGATCCGAGCAATCAAAAAGCGTCAGCTGTGCTTGCTATCGCTTATATGCAGAGCAAAAAATTTGAACAAGCTATTCCTCATTTGACACAGATGGAGAAAAGTAAACCTGATGATTATCGCCCTAAATATCGATTAGGACTTGCCTATGACAATCTGGGCCATCATCAGAAGGCTGTTGTGTGTTTTTTGGATGCACTCGAGCTTAAACCAGATAATGCAAAAATACATCGATCCGTAGGCTTTTCTTATGAGCAGATGGGTGATCGGGATAGTGCATTGGGCCATTTTAAGAAAGCCAATGAACTTGATGAGGTGCGAGGCAACTAGATGGCACGCTCTTTCGAAGATGCAGTCAATTTTAATGGACAGGCCGAGCCTCGTGCCAAGCGTTCAGATGCGTTGCTGCGTGAGCTGTATCACGAGGAAGTTGATCCGCCGTTTAGGGTGCCAGGCTTGGGAGGAGTGAAGCTGTTGTTAGTTGGCTCGCTTCTTTCCGTTGTCGTGTTTGCTGGCACAAGCCTGTTTAAGTACAACAATTTTATCTCCTTACGTGAGGCGGTATATGCATCAAATGGAAATCTGAATGGGGCTATACAGCGTCGCACCAATCTGTTTTCCAACATGATAAATCTGACCTTGAGTCATGCAGAGTTGGAACATGAGGTTTTTTCCTATGCAGCACTGATGAGATCACAGGGTACGAAGGGTGCGGCTGATCCTATGTCTGCATCAAAGGGTGCTGATGATGCTTTACTGGGAGTAGGAACAGCGGCATCCATTCTAGAAGAAAAAGGCACCCCTATGTCGGCTGAGCAGCTCTCAACTGAAATGAGTAAGGGAGGGGCAATGACTGCATTAGCTGGCGCAGCAAGCATGCCATCTTCATTGGGACGGTTGATGGCTGTTGCTGAGCGTTATCCTGAGATTCGTTCATCGGAAACCTATCAATTGATGATGACATCATTAGTAGAGATAGAAGATCGAATTGCAACTCGGCGTCTAGAGTGGCATGCGGCTATGCAGGAATACAATAGCTCAATCACTGGATGGCCCTGGGCACTTTTGGCGCATTTTACCGGCTTTCAACGAATGGAGTATTTTCAAACAGATGAACGTATGGCATCCGCCCCGGTTTTCTCATCAAAAGTTTACAAATCAACAGTTGCATCAGTAGAGAAGAAAGGCAAAAACAGTGCTGTATTAAATGATGCAATGAAGAGTGGTGAGGGAGCAAATGAAGAGCAGGAAAACAAGGACGCATTGAAACAGAAGATGGAGAGTAAGGATGCTCAAAATAAGAAGTCAGAAAATGAAGATGAGCCATTTATCTCTGGTTTGATAAATAAAGTGTCATCACTTTTTAATGAAAATGAAAACGAGCAGGGTATGCCATGATCTGGTCTGCGCTTACACGTATGGGTGCTCTGTTATCAATGGGTTTGTTATTTAAAGATCTGCATGATCTGGCTACACGTGATATCAAACCCAACCGGATCTATTCCAGCCAGGAAGCTGCGCGTTATTTAGGTATTAGTCGAACCGACGTAATCAAGTTGTTACGCAGCAATAAACTGCGAGGGAAAATGGTAGAAGGTAACTACCGAATTCCTGGGCAAAGTATATTAGGTTATTTAGACAATGAAATATGAGCATTGCAGAGAGTGTCGTGATGTAGTTATCGTGTGGGCTTTCTGGGTGAATGTTGCCCAGACAACCTATAAGGGGCTATTAGGAGTTATGAGTGGTAGTGCGGCATTGGTTGCAGATGCTATGCACTCTGGAGCTGATGTGGTGGCGAGTGCTGTCACCATGGTGAGTGTGAAGGTTTCATCACGCCAAGCCAATGATGATTATCCATATGGCTATGGAAACATCCAGTATATCTCATCCTCTATCGTGGGCATGATTCTGATATTGGGTGCACTCTATCTGATGTATGAGTCAACAGTGAAAATTATTGCTGGAGATACCACTTCACCAAGCACTGTAGCGATACTTGGTGCAGTAATTTCAGTGATCACCAATGAACTGATGTACCGCTATCAGAGTTGCGTGGGCAGGGAGAACAATAGCCCTGCGATCTTGGCTAACGCCTGGGATAATCGCTCAGATGCAATCTCTTCATTGGCTGTACTGATTGGTATTATCTTTGCCGTTTTGGGGTTCCCAATTGCCGACAGGATTGCCGCAGTGGGTGTTGGTATTTTGGTTGCACGTATCGGCATTGAGCTTAATGTTGAGGCTATAAAAGGGCTGATGGATTCGTCTGTAGATGTTGATGATGTACTTAAACCCGTGTATGAGATGGCCAAAAACACATCGGGTGTAGTGGGTGTGAGGTATCTTCGAGGACGTGAAATTGGTGAAGAGATACATCTTGAAATAGGTATCTATGTAGATGGAGAGATGAGTGTAGAGGAGGGTGATGCTATAGCAAATAACCTGCGTAAACAGGTTTTTGATGAACTTGATCATATTAAAGATATTGCCATCTCAGTAGTGCCGGTAAAACTAAAAAAACGCCGACCATGGAGTGGTAAAAAGAGTGTGGTTGTTGCTCTCCCTGAATAAGCCTAAATTAATCACCCAAGCAGGCAAGCAGATGAAAACTGAAAATTGGATTGTTGCATTTGGCGCAGGCATTCTTTTGACCCTGATTATTGTCGCCATATTTCCAGATGACTTGTGGGATGATGATTTTCACTACTCATCACATGCTATCGGAAATACCATGGGGATGGCACCGAGTGGCCAACGAGGTGTACTGCCAAATCAGTTGATGGGGCAACAGGCGCCAGGCTATGCACAACAACCCGCCTTTACCCAATCACCCACAGGACAAAGCCCAACCTATAGTCAACAACCCCCTGCGGTTCAACAGGTTGCTATGCCAGCTGGGCGTGGCCTTGTTCCTTTCACTGCTGCACGTACTGAAACCTTTGGCGGCACTGTCATCAAAATGCACAACGCAGGAGCCAACCAGGGCTGGGGGCAAATTCATGTATGGGTATCACAGCGGGGTAGTGGTTCCAGAGAGCTTTCGCTTGGGCCTGGTTGGTATCTCGAATATATGGGATGTGCTGTAACGAGCAACATGTATGTGGAAGGTGTAGGTTTTGACTTTGCAAACTCAGGTCAGGCAAGTTCGCCACTGTATGCGAAGGATGTGACCGTTAATGGTGTTAAATGTCGTTTGAGAAATGATGAAGGCTTTGCGCTTTGGTCTAATCGACTGCGCTGAGTAGTATGAAATGTGGGATTGGATAAAGCGCCTTTATGCCAAGTGGCCGGCGGTGGCGGCTGTTGCGCTATTAATACATGTGCTGGCTGTGGGTCTGTTGTGGGAGGCCGTAGGTGTAAAAGAGACAGCGTTGCTTAAAGGCATATCTGGACGTGATGCGGAAGGTGCGTATCTCGGACAACTACCTGCACCGACAGCCCCCTCACTTACGGATCCTGTTTTCAAGCTTGTTCAACAAAAGCCCCAATATAAACTAATGGTCATTCGCCACATACCTGCTATCGAGCGTGGGGTTCCGATGCCTCATCCCTTTGTTGGTGACTGTGTGCAATGCCATTTAATAGTTGGTGGAGCTAAGGCAGGCACTCAGCCAAAAAC
>Ga0316190_10000857_pt1 | contig 21602 bp, 26 predicted proteins | sample Eddworburrow2_MG_FD_204929 | JGI IMG/M metagenome (GOLD analysis project Ga0316190, IMG submission 204929) | Coastal sediment microbial communities from Maine, United States - Eddy worm burrow 2 | ecosystem: Environmental > Aquatic > Marine > Coastal > Sediment | place: USA: Maine | collected... | reverse complement strand
GGGATCGTTGTCAGCTCGCGCTCAGCCAGGACACGCTGCCAGGTCGAAATCACCTCGCCGTCGACGTCGCCTGCAGGGACCGACCCGATCCAGGGTTCGATGTAGTCGCGAAGGTACTGCCGGTGATCATGCAGGCTTTTCGGGCCCAACTGCTGGGCCGCCTCCCGCTCCGCCAAATAGTCAGCGACCAGCTCGGCCACCGGGGTGGACAATCGTTCACCGTCGTGGCCCGAAGGGGTCTGGACCTCCCGCTCGGCGAGCAACTCATCCCTAGCTCGGCCTGCCGCTGTCGCAGTCGAGAATCCACGTTTGGTGGCTTGGCGCCATCGACCCGTCACCGGACACAGGCCTGTGACCTGTGCCTACTCTGCGCGCTTGGAGGGACTCGAACCCCCAACCTTCTGATCCGTAATCAGATGCTCTATCCAATTGAGCTACAAGCGCTGGCAGAGGACACTCTAGAGGAGATCCTGCGGGCCGACACCCCCTTTCCGCCACAGCTCTCCACGAAATCGCCGGAGACTCAGAGGACGTCGCCCGCGTTCTCGGCCGACGTTGCCCCGACGAACTGGCCAACGCTGCGAAGGAGCCCGTCAACCGCAAGGCCAGGGGGCGGTCGCCGCAGCCAGCGTGCGGTCGCCGACACCCTCGACCGCCATGCTTGGCCCAACATCAGTAGGCTCGGTGGTTCTATGAGGCAGACTCCAACGAACCCAGGTCAGGGCTGGGTTGATCCAGGTGGGTACCTACAAACCTGGTGCTCCTCCTCCCGGTTACTGGCAGGCCAGTGACAACCGCTGGTACCCACCAGAAACAGCAGGTACAGCGCAGCTTGCCGATCAACCGACCCAGCACCTGCAAGGCACACCAATCGGTGCCCCCGCCACCCAGCCCGACCCGAGCGAACCGACGCGTACCCCTCTTCAGGGTCCGTCGGCACCGCCCGGCCTCCCTCCTGCGGCGGGAGGTCCAAGCACCGGATTATGGATAGCACTCGTGATCGGCGCCCTGTTCGCCGACGCGATCGGAGCCTTCGCCATCATGGCCATCGTCAACGGGGGCGATTCCGACGACAAAAACGTGGCCGCAATCCAAAGCCCGACGACAACCCCGACCACCACGCAACCACGGTTGCCGAGTCGCCCCGCTCCACCAGCGACACCAGCGACACCAGCGACACCGACCCTGACAACGACCCTGACAGCACCACCAGCAGCACCGATAACAACGGTCAGGACAGCCAGGAACTGGGTGACGGCCTGACCGAGGCGCTCGACGACGTCGTCGAATGCACCAAGGTCGACGAAGAGACCCCTCTGATCGAGATCATCGACGATGAGCCCGTGACGGTCAGCTACTCCCTGACGATCGCTTTCTTTGACCAGGGCGGGGCCCCCTGGGCGACGACATCGTGTTCATCAGCAACCTCCGACCCGGTGAACACACGATCGCGTCGAGGGCATTACCTACGTCCAAGCCGTCCGGGCCGGCGAGACAGCACCGTCGGACATTTTCACTCTCGTCATCTACGACGAAAGTGTTCGCTGCGAGATAGTTGGCGTGTCGCGCAACACCAATCAAACCGGTTTCCTTCCGGATCAAACTGCGGTTACACCGGTAGACCATGACAACCTGGATCACTGGCCACAGCTATGTCGACGCCGCAACGGGAGCCACGCTCGATGCCTGGTTCCCCACTGGGTCGACGGCACCCAAGCGCTCATGCCTGGCAGCCAAGCTCGGTCTGATCGAGGGCACCACGGTCGAGATGGCGGCACCCGATCTCGACACACCCCCGAGCGACGCCGTCGACGTCTACCACCGCCTGCACCTGCTTTCTCGCTGTGAGGTGGCACCAAACCAGGTCAACCTGGAGGGCCTCTTCACCCTGTTGACCAACGTGGCCTGGACCTCGGCCGGGCCGGTGCTGCCCGAACAGCTCGATGAGCTCCGATCCCGCAGCGCCGATCACGACCACAACCTCCAGGTTCCCTCCATCGACAAGTTCCCCCGCATGACCGACTACGTGGCCCCCGCCGGGGTGCGGATCAGCGACGCCAATCGAGTACGGCTGGGCGCCCACCTGGTGCCGGGGACCACGGTCATGCACGAGGGCTTCGTCAACTTCAACGCAGGCACCCTCGGCCCGGCCATGATCGAGGGACGGGTCACGCCGGGCGTCACCGTCGGCGCCAAGTCCGACATTGGGGCGGGCTCGTCGATCATGGGCACGCTCTCAGGCGGCGGCCGGCAGGTCAACTCGGTTGGTGAGAACAGTCTGCTCGGGGCCAATGCCGGTATTGGTATCTCCCTCGGCGACCGTTGCATCGTCGAGGCCGGGTTGTACGTGACGGCGGGGACCAAGGTGCGCACCGAGGACGGCACCGTGGTTCAGGCCCGGGAGCTGTCGGGCCGGTCGGATCTGATGTTCCGCCGCCACAGCCAGACGGGCGCGGTCGAGGCGGTGGACTCGGGCCAGTCGAACTGGGGCGGCCTGAACACCGACCTGCACACCAACTGAACCACCCGGCTGACGACGCGGCCTCTCGCCCAGGGGCCGGTTCTGCCGACCACGCGGGACCGGATCATCAGGGACCGGGTCAGAGTCGGGGGCAGGGTCAGAGTCCAGGGGCGGTGGTGAAGTCGGGGCGGCGTTTTTCCTGTATGGCCTTCATGGCTTCACGGTGTTCGGTGGAGCGGGCGCTGGCTCGATGACCGGCCTGGATCTGCTCCATATCGGCTGCGGCGCCGCTGAGGCTGAGGTCGTTGATGGCCTGTTTCGTCTGTCGTAGGGCAGTTGGAGCCAGCTCACCGATGGCCGACACCAACCGGTCGACCCGTTGGTCCAGTTCGGCGGCGGGCACCACCTCGGTACAGAAGCCGAGCCGCTCCAGCACCTCGGCCGACATCGTTTCGGCCGTCAGGAAGAAACGTTTGGTGGCGTCGGGCCCGATGCGCTCAACAAAGCGACGCAATCCGCCTGCGTAGTACTGCAACCCAATCCGAGCGGCGGGCATGGCGGCCACCAGGTGATCGGCCCCGATGCGGAAATCGCACGATACGGCCAGATCGGTGCCACCCCCGTGCACGTTGCCCTGAAGGGCTGCGATGGTAGGCACCGCCAGGGTTTCGATGCGATCGCAGAGGTCACCGAAGGAATACTCGGTCGTGGCCCCTTCGGCCAGGGCGCCCAGGTGGTAGCCGCTGCACCACGACGGGCCTTCGGCCTCGATCACCACCACCTCCACCATCGGGTCGGCCTCGATGGTGTCGCAATGACCGACGAGGGCCACCAGGTCGGCAGGCTCGATCCGATTGCGCTTGTCGGGCCGTTGCAGGGCGATGGTGGCTCGGCCGCCATCAAGGGTCAGGGTGGGAGTACCGCTCATTGGTCTGAACCTAATGGGGTTGGCGATGGGATCAGGATTCGGGAGCTCGACGGTGCAACGATCCGGGGTCAGGTACGCACCAGGCGGAGATAGGCCCGGTCATCGATCGAGCGGTAACCGGGGCGCAGGGCCTTGCCCATCGACCACAGTTGGTCGACCGCCGCCGGGTCGAGGGCGAGCAGATCGGCCAGGCGTTCCTCGCTGTGCTGCAGCGTGGCCCCGACCTCGGGATAGCCGTCGCTGGTCAACACGATCTGCTCGGCGGCCGGGTCAATGGCGTACACCTCAATGAAGTCGTCCGGCACGGTCCGACCGTTGATGCATCCGTAGGCCCAACGCCCGGTGATGTTGGTCAGTTCCTGTTGCAGGGCCAGCAGGGGTTTGGCCGCCTCCGCCCCGGGGTCGCAGCGCAGAATCTCCTCTAGCGGGGTCCCGGCGGCCAGCAGGGCGGCGTTGATCGACGAACGAAAGCCGTAGGCGGCATCGTCGACCCGCTTGGTGCCGACGTCGGTGACGGCATCGATCATGAAGTTGCAGTCACCGATTCGCCAGACCTCGTTACGGGCGAACGACACACAGATCACGCTGGCCGATGGCCACCGCCGCGACCCGGCCCGCTCGACCTGCCCCTCCCCCGACCCCTTGGGGGCCGTGACCCCGCCAGGAGCCGTGACCCCATCGGGGGGCGTGGCCCGGTCAGCGGCAACGGCCCGGTTGACGGCGACGGTCAGGGCTTCGCTCAGGGTGTCGGCAAACAGTCGGGCATTGGCCTTAGCGGGAAGCAGGCCGATGGCCTCGACCAACGTTTCGGCCGCCAGGCGACCAGCGGAGCGGCCGTCGATGATGCCGCCAGTCTCGTCGGTGGCGCCATCGATGATGGCGGCGAACCCCGGGCTCAGCGCCACCATGTCCTCCGAGAGATGATCCGGCGACTTGCCTTCAACGAATTGCTCAACCACAGACCAGTTCATGGCGTCATTGTGGCCCCACCCCCGGCGCCGCCCACCCGAAACGGACGAGGGCCGCCGGCCGTCCCAAACTCAAGCCCCCGACGACAGGCGTCGACGAAGCTGGCTGACCAGCCGAAACGGCAACGATGAAGCGGCCGCCGAACCTTCAGGCCAGCGACGGATAGGCGCCGCCAAGGCCGGGCGGGAGTAGATCTCCGAGAACCGGTAGGGGGCGGCCATGGGGCAGGTGAGCAGGCCGGCGTCGTCGAGTTCGAGGCGTAGCCGCGTCGCCACCATGGCTTCCGCCCGGGTTGGTGCGGTCCAGAACTCCTTGAGGATGGCGACGACGGCCGATGGGTCGGGCACCGCGGTGGTCCACCGGTCGAGGTCCTCGGCGTCGGGCATCATCGCCGCCAACTCCATCGCCGCGGCCCAAATGGCCTCACGGTCGGGACTGTTCATGGCCTCAACGCCATCGTCGAACATGGGGACAACGGCGCCGTCTCGTCGTTCATAGCCGACAATCCGGCGTTGCCCGGCGCCGGTGAACATCTCGACCAGTTGATCCACCGAGTGGAACGGAACAGGATCGACGCTGTCATCGAAGGCATAGCGTTCAAGTCGGCAGTTGGCGTCGAGGTCGGGCTGCACGCCGTAGCCGCCGAAGTGGTAGTTGGTTGGCTCGTGACCCAGCACGTCGGTCAACAGATTGGCGGTGAGCGCCGCGGTCTGACCCCGCCAGCCGACATCGACGACCAACGCTGGCTCCTGCCGCAGGCCGAGACCGCGCAGGTAGTCGCCAATGAGCTCGTAGCGCTCTGCCGCCCTCTCAGCGATCGTGGCTCTCACCGAGTCATTGCTCAGGATTCGAAGCCACGACGGTCCACCCTGGGGTAGGGGGCGATCGGGATCGACGGTGCCGACGAAGTTCAGATTGGCGAGGTCATCGACGATCATCCCCACGCGGGTGAGCAGCGACGAGGCGGGCAGCTGGTCGACGCCATGCCGCAGCAAGCTGTGCTGGTCAGCCGTTCCCAGTTCGATCCAGCGGTCAACACCGACACAGTGCGCCCCGGCCAAGCTCCAGGTCAGTCGGTTGGCGTGCAGGTAGTGAAGGTCGACGCCCGACCAGTAGTCCTTGGGCATCTCGCCGGCCATTCGCAACAACAGTTCGCCGTCGCGCGCCACGAAAGCAACCTGACGGAAGCCGCCGACCTGGCACCGGGCCCGGATGGCGAGCAGGAACGACATCATGGTCTGGCCAACCACGCCGGTACCGATTCGGGTGAGGGTCTCGGCGTCGTCAGCCTCGGCGGCCAAACGGGCCCTGGTTGAGGCGGCGGCCACCGCTGCACCCGCCACCCCACCAGAACCCATAAGTCGTTCGAACGAAAGCGGGTTGCCGTTTCTGCGCGGTTTCACCTTCAAGCCAAGTGATGCTGGAACGGCGCAATCAGTGAACGCATGATTGCCGACATAGCCCACCTTGTCCGGAGGCAACTCTTCGTAATCCAACCATTTGGTGAAGAGCTCACCGCTCGATTTCCATACGCCAACCGTGCCCGATACCAGCACCGACTCACCATGTCGATGCAGATCCAGATCCCCCAGTTGAGTCTTGATGTAGTCGGCCGGCAGGTGCATATCCGAAACGAAGGCAATGCTGGCCCCGGCGCGCCTGACCATGTCCAGGGCATCGGCCGAACCGGGGACGGAATGGGTGATTTCGGCCTCAAATGCCAACTCCGCCCCGATACAACAATCGACCGATGCCCGCGCCGCCAATGCCGGGTGCTCGTACCAGGCCTGAATGTTCTGGCCGGGGATCGCGGTGGCGGCAATTGATCGGGCCGCCAGGTACTGTTCCGCCGTTCCCGACCAGGCACCACTAGAAACCAGCCGTTCGGCCAACACCGCCCAGAAGGCTGCCTCCTCATTCAATTCCCGGGTCAGCAGCGTGTCGTACACGTCGAACCCGACGGCGGTCAGCTGATTCCGCTCCACCCATTCGACCACGTCCAGCCATGACGTCGAGCCATGTTTCCTCAGTCGATCCACGTGGTAGAGAATTCGGGGCGAACGCGATAGTTGCCGGATCACAGAACTCTTAGCCATCATCATCCCTCACCGCATCCCACCCAGTGTGCTCAGCACGCGGGGTTGCGATACCTCTTGATCTGAACACCCGCGAGGTCAGGCATCCAGCCCCAACCGCCCGGTGATTTCATTAGCCCAAGCTACGCGGCAGGCTTGGCAATGACCAGAGACCATGGGTGGGTCATATTCCACAGAGACCGGCAGTTGATACTCTCTGGGCATCACTTGCAGGTGGGCCTCGAGGTCAGGACGGGAGCGGAGGTGGGGTGCCGTCACCGAAGGGTCGACCGCTGAGGGTATGACAGCCGTGGGGTGTGGCCCAGCCGTCGACCAATGGGCCCCCGGGCACGATGCCACTGGGATTGATGCCGGTGTGGACCTCGTAGTAATGGGCCTTGACGTTGGGGAAATCGATGGTATCACCAAAGCCTGGCGTCTGCCACAGATCGCGGGCATAGGCCCACAGGATCGGCATCTCGGTCAGTTTGCTGCGATTGCACTTGAAGTGACCGTGGTAGACGGCGTCGAAGCGGGCGAGGGTGGTCCACAGTCGGATGTCGACCTGGGTGATGGTGTCGCCAACAAGGTAACGCTGGGTTTCGAGGCGGGTCGAGAGTTCGTCGAGGCGGGCGAAGAGGGCGTCGAAGGCCTGGTCATAGGCGGCCTGGGAGCCGGCGAAACCGCACTTGTAGACGCCGTTGTTCACGTCGTGGAAGATCAGCTCGGAGAGTTCGTCGATCTCGTCCCGGTGGGCGTCGGGCCACAGATCAGGCGCTCCGGGGCGGTGGAACGAGCCCCATTGCGACGACAAATCAGCTTCGATCTGGTTGAAATCGTTGGTGACAACCGAGACGGTTTCGATGTCGACGATGGCGGGAACGGTGATGCCGCTCGGATAGTCGGGATAGCGGTTGAGGAACGCCTCCTGGAGCTTGTGGACACCAAGGACGGGATCGACCCCGTCGTCGTCGAGGTGGAAGAGTCGTGCCGTGGCCCGGCGGTGGCCACCGACATGGCCGGTTCGAGACCCAGCAGCCGGTGGGTGATCTGCGACCGATTGGCCCACGGACAGGCATGGGCCACCACGAGGCGGTACCGACCCGCCTCCACCGGCCAGCCATCGGACCCGTCGATGGTGATGCGATCCGGGATGTAGTCCATGTCCCGATCAAAGGAGCCATCGACCACGGCGGTGTCCACGTCGGTGGAATCGGTGTTGTCGGTGTCGGCAGGAGGCATGGCCGGATCGTACCCTCCAACGCGATCGTGACCGTTGATCCCAGGCTCCAGTGGGAACCGTCGTGAACTCAGACCGACCGTACGACAATCTTGGCCCTGGTGTGCCCGGTACCGATCTCGGCCAGTGCTTCGGCCACCCCGTCGAGGCCGATCACCCGCTGGATCTGGGGTACCACCTGCCCCTCGGCCAGAAACTCGCCGAGGAGGGTGAGGTCGTCATGGTCGGGGGCGGCGGTGAACTGATGGAACGAGGCGGAGGCCCGGCGGAAGGTCAGGGCGGTACGAGCGATGTGGGGCACAGGGCCGAGCCAGGGGTTGTTCTTGGGGCCACTGGTCATCACGTAGCGGGCGTCGGGCCGGAGCACGCTGAGGCATTCCGACGGGGTGCGGTTGCCGACGTTGTCGACCATCACATCGAAGCGGGGTCCGCCGGCCACAAAATCGTCGCGGGTGTAGTCGACCACCTCGACCGCCCCCAACGCCGACACCATCTCCACATTCCTGGTGCTGCACACCGCGGTGACCTCAGCCCCGAGGGCCACGGCGATCTGCACGGCGAAGGTTCCCACTCCGCCTGCGGCGCCGTTGATCAAGACCCGCTCGCCCGGTTGGAGGTTGGCGTGGGTGCGCAGGGCCTGGAGGGCGGTAAGCCCAGCCACCGGTGTGGCGGCGGCGGCCTCAAACGACACGGCGGCAGGCTTGGCCACCACGTGATCGGCCTTGACCGTGGCATAGGGTGCGCAGCCCCCACGCCCACTGGACTCGGCGAACACGGCATCGCCAACGGCGAAGCGACTGACCTCCGAACCGAGGGCCACGACGGTGCCTGCGATGTCGGCACCCGGGATCGTCCGCTTGGGTCGCCGCAGCCCGGCGATGGCCCGGATGAAGTAGGGCGTGCCGGTGAGGAAGTGCCAGTCGAGGGCGTTGAGCGAGGACGCTTCGACCGCGACGAGAATCTGCTCCGCACCGGGCGAGGGCACCGCCACCTCCTCAACCGAGAGCACTTCGGGCGTGCCGTAGCGGCGGGCAACGGCGGCGGTCATGGTGGCCGGAACCGACGGTGCGGCCGCCGGGATCGAAGGAGAGACCTCGGACGAGGGTTGGGATGTCGTCATGATGCTGTTCCTTTCAAGAACGTACGCTGTACGTGTTCAAGTGTACGTTGTACGTTCTAGGACGTACGGTGTACGTTGTCAAGGTCTCTCCGAAGGGCCGCCATGATGGAAACGATGAAAGCGACGGAAACGACGCCACCGCGGGAGCCGCTTGATCGCGCCGCCATCGTTGCCGCCGCCATGGCCCTGGCCGACGAGCACGGGGTCCGGGCCCTGACGATGCGAAAGCTGGCCGGCAGTCTTGGGTATGAGGTCATGTCGCTCTACAACCACGTGGCCAACAAGGGCGAGGTGCTGACACTCATGGTCGATGCCGTGGGGGCCGAGGTCGGCGATCCCCCGCCCGACGCCGAGCCGCTTCAGGCGGTGCGGGCGCTGGCCCTTGCCACCCGGGCCGCCTTCCTGCGGCACCCCTGGGCGCCAGAGCTGTGGCAACAACACATGCCCGGCCCGGCCCGAATCGACGGTATGGAAAACCTGCTGCGGACTCTCGCCCGCACCGGCCTGTCGGCGGATCTGGCCCATCACGGCTTCCACGCCGTCAACAACCACGTGCTGGGCTACACGCTCCAGGAGATGGAGATGAACCTGGGCCACGATCCGAACGATGCCCAGGCCGAGATCAAGGAGTTCATGGCCGAGGTGTCACCCGATACCCACCCCCACACGATCGCCCACGTCCGCCAACACCTCGATGGCGACACCGCAAGCAGCTTCGAACTGGTACTCGATCTCATCCTCGACGGCCTTGTACACCTGCACGAATCCAGCCCTGCCAGCGACGGGTAGTGGCTCCAGCGGCGCAGCGCAGCTACCCGTTCACCACCTACCCGCCCGGTGGACACCACAGTCGCAGGGTGACCCGTCGATCATCGTGCCAACGCTCAGCATCGGTGCGATGGTCGGGGATGGGAGCAGGAGCCGGATACAACGCAGCGAAGCCCTTGATCGAATGCTGCGCCGCACCCAATGACCGCAGCAGCACCGCAACGGCCTCGGCGCGGTGCTGGGACAACATCTCGTTCCCGCCCGGCAGGTACGAATCCCGTTCATCGGTGTGGCCCTCAACGGCGAACGCCGCATCGGTGCCGGCGCACGTCGTGCCGCGTTCATCGCGGACACAGGGGGCCTCGTCCACCATGGTCACGATCTGAGCGACCATAAGGTGACCATCAGTGGAGAGATCGAACCGATTGGTCTCGAAATTCGGCCCGACATGATAGGGGTTTAGGCATTTCTCCGGTGGGGGATCGTCCACCGCAACCCGCTCGGCCGTTCCAGCCTGCGTGGCGACGGCCTCTGTGTCACCACTGTTGAACTCGAGTTCGAACTCGATGTGGACTCCGGCCACGAATATCGGTACCGTCCCCAGGGTCTCAGGCTGGCGTCGTCAGAATCCAGGAAACCGGTCCTGCGTCACGGTGACGTAGGGATCGTCCTCCGACTTGGGGGGACGGCTGGCCCGCACCTCGGCCCAGGTCCTACGCAGCTCGTCGGAGCCCGAGTAGACCCGCCCCCGGCCTTGGCCTTGTGGTTCCAAAACACCGGCATCGACCATCGCCTTCAGATCCCGGCTGGCGGTGAGGTCCGACATCGGATCGCCGTCGCTCTGCTCGACGAGCCGGAGGTAGGTGGAGCGTCGCAGCCTGCGAGGAGGTGGACACCCTCGGCCCCGTCGAGCTCCCGACCAAAGTCGACCAGGTCACGACGATGGGCCTCCTGGAAGAAGACGATGGGCACACCACAGTCCCGGGCGGCGGCGACCAGGGCCGGAGCCCGATCCATGGCCTGCTGATACCCGGGCATGAACGGAATCGACGACGACCCCGCCCCGGTGGGAGCGCCACCCTGGATGTCGACCACGATCAGAACTGGTTGGCCCTCGATCAGGCTGCGTTCGGAGCCCGTCTCAATCTCGGTGTCGGTCTGGGTCACGTCGGCCAGGCTAGTGGGGCGCCCGCCGACGGGTCGGTTCGGCGGCGGTGGACCAGCCGTGATGCGCCCAACCCGGACCCCACCGCTTCACCGACCACCCTTCACAGGTCGATGGCCCAAACCGGCTCGCCGCCCTGCAGCTCCCCGGTGGGGGTGAACCCGACCTTGCGGTACAGGCCCTGGGCTGCGTGATTGTCCGGATGCACCGCCAGGGACAGAAACCGACGGGGACGGACCCGAACCCGTTCGATCACCGCCATCATGGCGGCCGCCCCCAGCCCGGAGCGTTGGTGACGGTGGTCGATGGCGAGATTGACCAGCTGGGCGCCAGCGCTGCCGTAGGCCAAACCGAGTACGCCGACAACCTCCCCCGCCTCTGTCGCGGTCACGGTTCCTGTCTCGTAGGCCAACGGTTCCCACTCCCAGCCGCCAGCCCCAACATACGACTTGGCCAGAATCACCAGAGCGATCGGTTGGTGGTCGGCCACGAACCGCAACTGGTCGTCGGCCACCCGAACCTCAAGGGCCACCCGCCAGTTCTTGCGATCGATGGGAACGAGTCGTCCGGCGCTCATGGCTCCATAGTGCCACCGCGGTAGAGCTCCGCGGTGGCCCGGGCCAAGGCGCTCACCCGCTGCCGCTCCCGGAGCCGGTCCGGTCGATCTTGCTGTCGCCAAGGCGGTCGGTGAACTACTGACCGTCAGTCGCACGGCTGATGTTGTCGATGCGACGACGTAGCGCTCAACCTCTCCCGCTCAGCCTGCGGGAATCCAGGTTGTTTGGGGATCGAGTGGCCAGCGTGGCCCGTCGGCCCGGGGGTACTCGAAGTTCTCGACCCGCAGGGTGGTCAGCCCCGGGCTGTCGGCGGTGACGATCTCGGTGGCCAGCTCGGCGAACCCGGCGCGGAAGTGCTGGCTGCTCTTGAGCACGACCAGATCGCAGAGGGTGACGTCGATGCCGTGCAGGGCGAACACCTCGCGGTCGAAGACCTGCGAGCGGGCCGAGCCGACCAGCACATCGAGGCCGTGCTCGCCCCCGATCTGGAGCCGGGCCATCGGGCCGTAGTTGGCGGTCACGCCGGCCAGCATGGGTGAGGTGTGGACAAAGCGGCCGTCGGACAACGTCTTCACGTAGGCACTCAGTTCGAGGGGGGCGCCGTGCAACTCGTCGTGCTTGCCCCCGAGTGCCACCTCGATCACCGAGCCGGGGCCGGCTTCGTGGGCCTGGCGGGCCACCTCGGGGTCGTAGACGAAACCGAAACAGGCCCGTTCGGCACCGGATTCGAGTAGCGCCCGCAGCACGTGGGTGGCGTCGCCGGGTGAGCCGCCCCCTGGGTTGTCCGCGGTGTCGTTGACCACCACCGGCCCGCCCCGTTCGACGGCGATCGAGATGGCCTGGCGGATGGCGACTTCGGGGGTGAGCGATTCGTGCTTGAAATCGTGGCGGCGATCCCACACCTCGGCCGCGAGATCCTGGGCGTGACGGCGGGCCAGGGCGCGGTCGTTGAGGGTGGTGACAACGATCGACGCACCGACCTGGGGTATGTCGGTGTAGGGGAAACCGTGGAAGAAGGCGGCCCGGACGACCCCGGGCTCGGCGCCGATGTCGAGACAGCGTTGGCGGATGTCGGCTGCTGGTGACTCGTCGGTGGTCGAGGTGGGAAGGAGCAGGGGCAGGCGCTCGACGTAGGTTGTCGGCTGCCATTCACCGGTGACAATCCGTACCGCGGCCTCGATCGCCTCGACGCCACGCTCGTACATGTCGACGTGGGGATAGTCGTAGATGCCGAGCATCAGATCGAAGATCTCGTTCATCCCCTCGGTGATGCTGCCGTGCAGATCGAGCGTGGTGAGCAGCGGAACGTCGGGGCCGACGACGGCCCGAATCGCCTCACCGAGATCGGCCTCCAGGTCGTCGATACCGTCGACGATCCCCGCCCCGTGGGTGTCGAGCACGACCGCATCGACCGGGAGCGCGGTCCGGATCCCGTCGACGAGTTCATCTGCCAGCATGCGGTAGGTCTCGGCCTCGATGGTGCCCGACGGCTGGGCGAAGGCGTGCAACACCGGCACCAGGTCGTGTCCACCGTCAGCCCCGGCGGCGAGCATGCCGCCGACGTAGGTACGAGTGTCCTGATAACGTCGAATGGCCTCACCCCGCCGGACGTTGAAACCGTCGAGTCCCGTCATCCCGAACGACTCCACCGCATAGGTGTTCGTCTCGTGCACGATGCCACCGATCGCAATCCGCATCGGGACACTATAGGCCAGGGTGTGAACACTGGATTGGGGATAGCCGCTCGGTACTTCATGATTCACTCAACGTTGCTCAACGCAGGTCGTAGCGACACCGGTGTGGTCGAGACCCGACCATCAGAATGCGACCCCTACCCCTACCCCTACCCCTACCCCTACCCCGTTCGAGCTTGATTCGTCCCGTATCGCAAACTGGGCCGAAGAGGCAGGGTTCAACCTTCAACATCTCCAATGGTGTCCACCGTCGGTCTATGGAATCGATACCATCTCAACCCAGCCATCGATCATCGACCCGGATTCTGGTTGCCTGATCTGGGATCAAGACACCGGTTTCGGACCGTTTACCGTCGAATTCGGCTCACAGCGACACCAGTTGTTGGTGAGCATCATTATCGGTCTGGCGCTGACAACGACGGCGATCGTTGCCGTCATCATCTCTTTTCTACCAAGACAACGGACCCTGTCGAAGGTCGTATCGGGCTCTACCGTCCGAGAACTACCGCCAACCGCGTGCGCCGGACTGTGGCTATTCCTGCTGCTGGTCTGGTTCATCACCGGATCGCTCGGCGCTCGCATCAACGAGATCGTCACCATCGAACCCGGCAGCAGACTTGTCGACACACTCGCGGTGAACATCAGCCCAATTGGCGGACTGTCTGGTTTCGTGGCGGTCGCACTCGCACTCGCACTCGCACTCGAACTCGCACTCGCACTCGCACTCGCGGGCACCCTCGTTCGCCACATCGGGACCAGACGTGCAATGCGAACTACGGCCGGCCCCATCCAATAGCCACTGCCGAGCCAGGAGATGAGGGTGACGGTGAACTGGTCGGTGTCTGATGCTGGGGCGGCGGCGCCGTCGACGGATCACCACCTACGGAGGTGTTCGACCACCATTGGTGGGAAAACACTCCCGCGGGAGTGTTTTGCCGGCCCAGCGGCCGACTGGGCCCAGATCGGGGTACGACACCGGGTTCACTGCTGACCCAGGCCCGATCTTGGCCAGGCAAGGCTCCCCCCGTGGCGGCGATGGCGTCGTCCATCGGGGTGATCTGCAGTCCGGGGGCGCCGACGGCAGGCTCGGCCCGCCGATGGTGATGATTGTGTGCAGGGCCTCCGAGCCCGAGGCCGCGCCGGCATCAATCATGCCGGGGCCCGCGATCGCCACCGTGGCGCCGCAGTCGGTGAGGCAGTGCGAGACCTCCTTGGCCGAGAGCATCTCGGTGAGCGCCACCCGAGCGGCCCCGATGCGGGCAATGGCCTGGTCGGCGACCACGTAGTCCTGCCCGTTCGGCAACAGGATGGCCACCGGTTGACCCGGCCCGACACCGAGTTCGACGAGGAGATGACCGAGCTGGTCTCCCGAAATCCCAGGCGACCCCCTATGGCCACGGCCGCCAATACTTGAGAAGTGGATCATCTTTCGTCTGCGGCATCAGCTCCTCACGTGGATCGCCTCGGCTGACATCGGCGAACGGTGAGTCCTGTCGTAGCAGCCCTCTTGATGATCGTGCTCGGTGGCTGAGGAGGACCGGTACCGATCGGGGGCCGCGTATGGCGCCCTCGGCCCAGGTGACGGTGCCTACCGGATCGAGTTCGAATTCGGGGATCAGTTCAAGCCACACCCGCAGAGCAACGGTGAGTTCGAGGCGGGCGAGGTTCGATCCGAGGCAACGGTGGATACCGGCACCGAAGGCAACGTGGCGGTTGCGGGCCCGGTCGATGACGACCTGGTCGGCTTGTTCGAACACCTCGGGGTCGCGACAGGCGGCGGGAAAGGCCATCATCACGGTGTCACCGGGTTTCATCTCTGCCTGGCCGACGGTGGTGGGCTCGGTAACCGTGCGCCACAGGCTGACCGAGGCGAACGCCCGCAGAAACTCCTCGACCGCGATTGGCAGTAGATCCGGCTCGGCCACCAGTCGCTGACGATCCGAGGGATGTCCGGCCAGATGCCACAGGGAGGCGCCGAGGACTCCCCACGTGGTGTCGATGCCGGCGACGAGCTGCAGGATGAGGATCTTCTGGATGGTTGGCTTGTCGAGGGTCTCGCCGTCGATCTCGAGGGTCACCAGGTAGGAGATCAGGTCATCGCCGCCGTTGGCGATTCGGTCGTCGATCTGTGCTTCGAAGTAGGCCGCCATCCCCTTCAGCGTCTCGTCGCGGAGCTCGGGGTTGTTGTCGCCCAGTTCGATGGCGTGGATCCAGTTTCGGAAACGATCCCCGTCGGAGGCGGGGATACCGAGGATCGAGGCGATCACCCCGGCCGGGATGTGCGCTGCGTAGTCAGCGGCGATGTCGGCGCTGTTCTGGTCGAGGAGTCGTCCTGCGAGTTCGCGGCAGTGCTCCTCGATGGCAGGCTCCCACCCGGCCACCTGCCGGGGACTGAAGAAGGGAAGCAGGGAGCGGCGGATGCCGGCGTGGTCGGGCGGGTCGAGGTGGATGGGCGGAAACTTGGCCCGCTCGTGAGTGCCCCCGGCGGTGGCGCCGCTGTGACCGCTCGAAAACACCGCCGGATCGTGGGCGATGGCGGTGAGATCCTCATAGCGGGTCGGCAGCCAGACGCCCTCGTTGTAGCGATCGGTGTGGGCCACCGGACAGCGTTGGCGCAGGTCTTCCCAGATGGGGAACGGATCATCGACCCACGTCGGATCGTGGTGATCCCAATCGGTTGTCCAGTCCTGAACGGGGCGGATATCCGTCATCAGAGAGATCCTTTCGCATAAGCAATGCGGTATCGTCGAGAGTGTAGGCGACCGTCTACACTCGGGCCAATGGCCACCGATGTCAGCCAGCGAGCAGTCGCACCCACCGACCGCCCCCAAGGCCGAGCCGCGGTGACGGCGGCCCTCAAGCAGGCGGCGCTCGAACTGCTGGCCGAACAGGGCATCTCGTTCTCGACGCGCGAGGTTGCCGCACGGGCGAACGTCAATCACGGCTTGATCCATCGCCACTTCGGCTCGAAGCGGGAACTGCTCTCCGCCGCGCTGGCGGAGCGCAATGCTGCCCTGGAAGAACTCGCCGACGATGCATCTCCCTTCGATCTCAGCCTTCAGGGTGAGCCACCGACCGCAGTATTGGTCGCACGGCTGATCCTGGACAACGCCACCGAGTTGATCGGTGATCACCTGACCACCGAAGCTGTCGTGGCCGGAGCGGCCAGGCGGGTCGACGACGGCGGTCCCCTTTCGGCCGGCGAACGGGCCGCTGTGGCCACCGCCATCAGCCTGGGCTGGGCCGTCTTCGGCCCCTATGCACTCCAGGCCGCCGGCGTGCCGCACAGCATCGAAGCAACCTCGGCCCTCCAGGCCATTGTCGACGATCTACTCGGATATGACGCTCCTTGACCAACGCTCGTCGGGGTGGGCGTCCGGACCTGGATTAGCTACCCGGCCAGTAGGGCTGTTGCGACGGCGCGCAGTGTCTCCAAACCGACAGCCTCGTCGGCCACAGATGTGCCCACGCGGTACACGTCGTCGCCATCCACGACCCACAGACTCGAACCTCGGGTGCCTCCGCCGGTGATTGTTGAGAAGCCGTCGGGTCCGAAGGTGTCCTAGCCGAGACCGGTAACTGGCTGACCCTCGCTGCGGACGTACTCAATATTGGGAGTAGGTGTCGGCCGATGCGATCTGAATGGCCAGCCGGTCGTCTAGCGGGCCCCATCAACGCCGTACAAGGTTGCCGAGCCTGTGCCTCACGGCGTCGAGGCGGTCTCCGACGTGATTGGCGCCACGGTATTGTCGCCGACCTCCAGGTTGACTCCGCCTCCGCAGCCGGCGAGAACCAGCACCGTCGTCAAAGCCACGCCCAATAGCGCCCGGTCCCTCAATCGTGTCAACCCCACCATCGTCCCCCGGCCATTACGATCCCCGGCGCCATTGCAGTCACGCTCGCCGGTGGGTTCCCGGCGTGGATTTTGACTCGGCCTTTTTGGCCTACCAGCGCCGTCAAGCGAGGTGGCGATCCCAAGCTGCTACCGGGCAGACCCCGTCTTCTACCTGATCATCGGATGGGTGGTGTCACCGAGCATGGACACACGGCCCGAGGTCCACGCTTCCAGCGGTTCCCGGTCGTAGAGACCCCACTTGAACAATGCCCCGTCGGGAACGGCGCAGATCAGGTCAAGCAGGTGCGGGGCGAAATCGGTGTAGGCGTCGAGAAACTGGGCGTTCGTGGCGGGGATTGACCAGCCCTCCTCCTCCCAGGTGTCGGTGTACCCGCACCCGATCAGATTCATCAGCTCACCCGACGAAGGGGGTAGTGCAACAGGTAACGGCCAGGGCCGCGGTGCGTCCCCAGCTCATGGTCACAGACGATTGACGGCACCACGTCCATGGGGAGCACCGCATGGAGATCCTCCCGATGAACCGGGCAGGCTCGCCGGGAAAGACATGCGAACGCACCGCCGATCCGTTCCCATCGGCGCCAACCATCAGCGAAGCCCGAACCGTTGCCTGTTGCTCGAATGGACCGAAGCCAACAGCTCGCCCAACTCCGCAACCAACGCCTTCACCTCACCACGACTGGGCAGGGACTGCAGCTCGCGGCGACAATCCCAGGCGTCGGGCGACTACCTGACTCCCGTGCTCGCGGCGCCGGCCCGTGGTCTCACCGGTCTTGTAGCTGCGAGGGCCTCCGAGGCGGGTGCGGGTTCCCCTCGTGGCGGCCGGCGACCGTTGAGCAGGTGACCAACAAAACTGTGTCGCACACCCAATTCGTAGGTGATGAGGCCAAGCGCAACCGTGACCAAGAGGGTGACGGAGAAACTGACGATGTGGGGGACGGACCAATCCTGCACCAGCCGATGTCCAACGAACAGCATGGGGAGGTGGATTAGATAGAGCCAGTACGAGGAGTCGGAGACATACCGCACCCACCGACGCTCGGTCGCGAAGATGGCGCCAAAAAGCCCGGTTAGACCAATGATCATGCCCCAGGCATAGACACCTTGGACAAGGCCAGCTAGAACCCGAGACACGTTGGGCTGGAAGGTCGTGAGGAATGCTGCAGGCAGAACCACGACAACAGTAAAAGCCAGCACTGGCTTCCAGATCAGCCGAAGGTGGTCAATATAGGATGGGCCCGGTTGTGCCTCTGATCTGTAGGAGAGAGTGCCGACCAGGAAGAACAGTAGGTAGTAGATGACGAGAGGTTTGGCCATCAGTAGCCCAGTCTGAATCTCGGGGCCTATCAAACGCTGACCGCTGGTCAACTCCATGACTACTTGAGTACCTGCCGTCCCGGAGAGGATAGCGATGATAGAGAGGGCGCGGATCGCGGTGAAGTGAGACGCGACGGTTGAGGGTGACCGCCGATTTAGGATGCTCAACGGTCCCCGGTCCGATGTAGATCCAATTCGTTGGTTCAGCCACCGTACTCCAGCGCCGACCACCGCGTAGGCGAAGGCAAAGTTCCAGAGCAGCCACAGAAACCACAGATGGTGGAGCGTAAAGAGGCTGGATGGGACAAACCCAGGGTCGGCCAGTCGATCGACGATGAGATCGATCAACGGGATCAGCAAAGCACCAAACAGGATCAAGGGGAGCAGCACGCGTGCAGCGCGTTGCTTAAGGAAGTGGACCTCACCACGTTTACGGATGACCATGGCGCTGAAGTATCCGCTCAAGACAAAGAACAATGGCATGCGGAATCCATGTATGGAGTGGTACAACTCGTCGTAGAGGCCGCCATTGCCAGCACCAGTTACGGTCACCGCGGCCGACCACGAGAAGAAGGCACCAGCACCGTGTAGCACGATGCCTGCCAACATCGCTGCCGCCCGGAGTGCGTCAAGATCGTGCCGCCTGGTACCGCCCGGCGATTGGCGCACTCGTGGGCCAGCGATTTTGTTTGCCATAATCATCTTATTGATCAAGCCTTATAATTGGACATACACAAAGCCATGTTGGAACTCGTTGAACAGGATTGACCAGGCTTATCTGAGATCCCTCATACCCTGGGCACGAGCGTTTGCCTTACACTACCTAAACGCGTGATGTCAGCGACGTGATCGGACTTCTTGATGGTAAGCAAACTATCCACCTTGACAAGAACCAAAGGCTAAGGGGCCGCCGCGATTCTAATCAGGAGCTTGTTGTTTGGAGTGTGTAGTTCCAGTCGCCGTGCCATTCGTGGGGTTTGAGGGGAAGGGAAGCGAGTTCGGCGTTGCTGATCTTTACTCCAAGTGGGTAGTACTCTGGGTCGAGTTCAGCGCGGACTGCTAGACCGGTTTTGGTGGTGGTGTTAGCGATCAGGTCGACGATGATTTGATGACTGGTCAGAGGCCTACCTCGCCAGTTCGCGGTGACCTGGGAGAACAACCGGTGCTCGATCTTGTTCCATTTCGACGTACCAGGCGGAAAATGAGCGACAGTAACATCAAGCCCAGCCCGGACCGCCAAGCGACTCAGCTCGACCTTCCAGAGTCGGTTGCGGTAGCTGTTGGAACCACCAGCATCGGCTGTGATCAATAGTTTGGTGGCGTCGGGGTAGGCAACGGATCCGACCTCGTCCCACCAGCGGCTGATGGTGTTGGCCGCGAACGCGGCGGTGTCGTGATCATCACCAACCGCTACCCACCCAGCGTTGGCCGCCAGGTCATACACCCCGTACGGGACCGCCTTGGGGATCTCAGGATCAGGAAACGAGTGCACATCAACCCGCACAGGTTTTGAGCCCGGCTGCCACTCAACCCCGTTGTTGTGCTGGGTGCCACACACCAACTCCTTCTTCTTCGCGTCGACCGAGATCACCGGCTCACCCGCCCCCAGATGGGTCTCGACCTGAGAACAAAGATACCGGAACTGGCCGTCACGATCAGGGTGCTGGCGCCCCTCCTTCTCCTTCGCTGGTGCCTGCAACCGGTAGCCCATCTGGTGAAGAAGCCGCCGTACCAACTCCGGCGAAACCTCATGACCCATCTCACCCAAAGCATCAGCCAACTTGTAAGTCGACTTCGAAGTCCACCGCAACGCACACATCGGATCCCCCCGAGACTCCGGCTCGACCAAGTCATCAAGATTCACCAACAGATCCCCATCCTGATCAACACGAAGCGGACGACCCGCCCCCGGCGCCCGCAAACGATCCGACGGCCCAGCCTCACCCGACTCAATCTGGGAAACCCCCGCAGCAACCCGCTCAAAGGTCATCCCCGAAGCCTCCACCACCCCCACCCGCCCACCACGCCCCAACATCAACGCAACAGCCGCCCCCACAAGCCGAGTCTGGCGCTCATCCAACAACGGACCCACCACCCCAAACAAACCATCAACATCATCCTGAGACACCGAAAAACTACGCACCCCCAACCCTACCCCACCCGCGGACTAAATTCGAGGCGATCCCTAGATCCATTTATTGGGTATGCCGACTCAGACACAGAGCTTTTCTCCTATTCAGGCACGGATCAGTAAGGATGCCCAAGATCAATAGGCGAGGCAGCCCAGGCTCAAGACTCGACCCAACCGCCCCACATCCAATCCGAACCCGAACGAGCACACGCGTCGCCACCCCGGCGAGCTCTTACCACGACAGGACCGGTCAAGTCATCGGCGGCTGCGCTTGCCGGGAGGCGATCACGACATGGCGCACGCCTACCAGAACCCAATCCGAGCCTTCAACCTCGATGATCTCACGATGCTCATTGTCCCAACCGGGTCGGCCGACCTGTTGGAGATCAGCATCGCAACCGTCGAAGGAATCGAATTTATTGTCCACGCCATGCCGGCCCGCTCCAAGTTCCTGGAGTAGCCATGCCTCGGACGATCCAGGACATCCTTGAACGCGCCGCATTGGCCCGAGGCCGCAGCGAACGCCAGGTCATCGAGGCCGTGACCGCAGCGCGTGCCCAGGGCATGTCGTGGCGGCGCATCGGCAGCCCCCTCGGCACCTCCGCCCAGGCGGTACACCAGCGCTGCAGCGCTTTCATCGAAACACCCTGACCGGACGATATGGGCGTGGTGAATCGTCGACTTCTCACCGTGTGGCCCGGACAGGTGGTCTCTCAGTTCGGCACAGGCTTTGTCAGGATTCGGTGTGGCGGTATGGATCTACGCCCAGACGGACAGCCGCTCGCTAACGTGCTGGCGAGAAATCAGTGGGTTTCAGAAGCCGGTTCTCGATGTGGTGCACGAGTGGGCCGTCCTTTTCGGATTCGGCCCTGGCCTGTTGCCACTCGGGGTCAGCGGCGAACGCGGCCCACGCCTCGTCGCGCTGTGCCAGGTCCTCGAAACCGATGATGTACCAGAGTTCGTCGCTGCGACCGCCGACGGAGTTCAGCCAGTAGCCAACATTGGTGATGCCGTGCTTTTCGAACAGGGCGGTTGTGTGGTCGCGAAACCGGGCCAGCAGGGGACCCATCTTTCCGGGGTGTGCGGTGTAGATGCGCAGCTCGTGGATCATGTTGAGTTCCTAGCCGATCGGGCCGCTATGGCGCTAGCGGCCAATCGAGCCCCCATGAACACAAACCCCCTCAACCTGCAGTAGCCGGCCCGTTCTGCTTCTTCGGGGCTGTCGACGACGCGGTGGCTCACCGTGAGATCGGGGCGCTCGCTTCGAAGGCGGCGGAGGTGCCCGTCGGTGCCGTTCCAACTGGGGCAGTCGTCGAAGACTGGC
>Ga0316190_10000856_pt1 | contig 21615 bp, 17 predicted proteins | sample Eddworburrow2_MG_FD_204929 | JGI IMG/M metagenome (GOLD analysis project Ga0316190, IMG submission 204929) | Coastal sediment microbial communities from Maine, United States - Eddy worm burrow 2 | ecosystem: Environmental > Aquatic > Marine > Coastal > Sediment | place: USA: Maine | collected... | reverse complement strand
ACCGAGCGTATTTCCGAGCGGCTGTTAAAGACATGGACATTTTCAAACAGGACCATGAGTAACAGGGTGATGTTTCGGGCGCTGTCGATAGCGTAACCCTGGGCCAGCAGGCTTTGAAACAGTACAAATGCCGTAATGCCGATTACCAGTGCAGAAATTACCACCCGTTCAATCATCAGGCGGTTAAAAATGTTTTCGCCCGGTGGCCGGGGGGGGTGTTGCAGTTCGTGGCCTTCACCGGGTTCAAAGGCCAGGGCTACATCCTGAATGCCATTGGTGACCAGGTTTAGCCATAACAGTTGCACAGGCAGTAGTGGCAGCGGCAGGGCGGTTAGCAGGGTCAGCATGAACAGCACGAGTTCTGCTGCGCCAGTTGATATCAGCAAAAAAATGACCTTGCGGACATTGGCGTAGGCAATACGACCTTCCTCGACACCGGCGACGATTGAGGCAAAGTTGTCATCGGTGATGATAATATCGGCTGTTTCACGGGCTACGTCAGTACCCGTTTTACCCATGGCCACGCCGACATGGGCCGCACGTAAAGCCGGTGCGTCATTGGCGCCATCACCACTGACGGCGACATAATGACCATTGCGTTGCAGCGACTCAACAATGGCCAGTTTTTGTCGTGGTTCTATGCGGGCGAAGACCCGGTTATCGCGGGTCAGGATATCCAGTGCCTGGTCATCGATGGCATTGTGCAGATCTGTTCCGGTTACGACCTGATACAGGTGATTATCGGTCAGCTTCAGTTCATTGGCGATCGCCAGGGCGGTACTGGGGTGGTCGCCCGTGATCATCGCCACCTGGATGCCGGCATGCTGACAGGCATTCAGCGCCATGCCGGCCTCGGGCCGCAACGGGTCAGTGATGCCGACCAGGCCGAGGAAGGTCAGTCCGTGCAGGTGTTCTTCAGATAAAGTGTTACTGGACTCAGAGGTACCTGTTGCCAGCGCCAGTACCCGGTACCCCTGTTCTGCCAGTCGCAAGGCATGTTTGACGATGGTCGTGGTGTCAATGGGCTGATCCTCCGTGCCTATGCCCGCCATCTGTGTGCACATGGGTAACAGTTTTTCCAGCGCACCCTTGGCATGAATCGTCGGACCATTAATGCCGTTATTCAGACTGGCGGCAAACAGACGTTCTGATTCGAACGGAATGCTGGCCAGTTCGGGATGACTGGTGGCCAATTCATCCTTGATGATGCTGGCCTTGTGAGCCATGACCAGTAGCGCCACATCAACCGCGTCACCGTGCTGAGTCCAGCCCTGTTCACGATGACCGAGGTAGCCTTCATTGGCCAGTACCGCGGTCTGACACAGGCGCTGCAGATAGTGTTCTTCTGCGGCACTCATGCCGTCATTGGCGGTGATGATTTTACCCTCCGGTTCCATGCCTTCGCCGCCCAGCAGCCAGTCATTGTCCTGCAGCGGGGGAGCGATACGTTTTACGGTCAGTTGATTGACGGTGAGTGTGCCGGTTTTGTCGCTGGCGATGAAGGTACAGGATCCCAGTGCCTCAACGGCAACCAGGCGGCGGACAATGACCTCGCGTTTGGCCATACGGTGCATGCCAACCGCCAGTGCAACGGTCAGTGCCACTGGCAGGCCTTCCGGGATGACCGATACGGCCAGGGCTACGCTCAACAAAAAGACATCATGGATCGGCAACCCGCGCAGGAATGCAACTACTGCCACTAGTACCGCGGCTACAGCGACAATCAGGGCGATGCGGTGGGTGAATCTTTCCATACGAATCAGTAACGGTGGTTTGGCCGGGACGCTGGTCAGAACGGCCGAGGCGATCTGGCCGAGTTCCGTGTTGACCCCGGTGGCTACAACAATACCGTAGCCCCGGCCATGTTCTACCAGTGAGCCTGTAAAGGCCATATTGCAGCGGTCTGCCAGTAAGGTGTCGGATGCCAGGGCTTGATCGGCATGTTTGGTCACAGCTGTTGATTCGCCGGTTAATAACGATTCGTCGATAATCAGGTCATGGCTGGTGATCAGGCGCAGGTCGGCTGGCACGCGGTCGCCAGATTCCAGTAAAACAATGTCACCTGGTACCAGGTCCTCAGTATTGATCTGATAACTGTCATTATCACGTATAACCCGGCATTGGCTGGTGACTAGCTGGCGTAGTGCTGCGGAGGCGTGCTGGGCAGAAAATTCCTGAGTCGTGCCAATGATGGCATTAATCAATAATACGGCACTGATGAAAACCGCATCGGACCATTCCTGAATTACCATCGAAAATAAGGCCGCAGCGAGTAGTACGTAGATCAATGGTGTTGTGAATTGCCGGACAAAAACAGTGGCCAGTCCTGGTGGGTGGGCGTGGGGCAGGGTGTTGGGACCCTGTCGGATGAGACGGGCCTGCGCTTCGGCAAGGCTAAGTCCATGAGCTGAGCTATGCAGAGCAGCGATGAGTGAGTCACCGTCACAGCTATGGGCAGTGACAGCCACTGTTGTAGTCCGCGTCTGCTTGTCGCGACTGTCTGTGCGCATAGGCACAGCATAACGGAGTTTTGCTACAGCGATAAGCATTTAACCAGGGTCTGGCTCTGTAAAGACCTAAGCCATTGGCACAGATATCGTTTCGGTTAGCCCTGCTCTTTGATACTATAGCCGCATGATTGAAACAGAACGTATGATTGCACCGCAGCAGGGCCGGGATGAGGCCGTGCTGGATCGGGCTATCCGCCCCGGGACACTGGATGACTATATTGGTCAGAAGGTCATGCGTGAACAAATGTCGATTTTTATCCAGGCAGCGCGTCAGCGCGGTGAGGCCCTGGACCATACGCTGGTTTTTGGTCCGCCGGGGCTGGGTAAAACCACACTGGCCCATATAATTACCAATGAGCTGGGCGTCAATCTGCGCCAGACCTCCGGTCCGGTGCTCGAGCGTGCCGGCGATCTGGCCGCCTTACTGACCAATCTGGAACCGCATGACGTCCTGTTTATCGATGAGATCCATCGTCTGAGTGCCGTGGTTGAGGAGGTGTTATATCCGGCGATGGAAGACTACCAGCTCGATATCATGATTGGTGAGGGACCGGCAGCGCGCTCGATCAAGCTTGATTTGCCGCCTTTTACGCTGGTGGGCGCCACCACGCGGACTGGCCTGTTGACATCACCGTTGCGCGACCGTTTTGGTATTGTGCAGCGACTGGAGTTTTATAGTGTCCCCGAATTAACGGCTATCGTGCTACGGGCGGCTACCATCCTCAATGTCGATATCGATACTGGCGGGGCACAGGAGATTGCCCGCCGTGCCCGTGGTACACCACGTATTGCCAATCGTCTGTTGCGGCGTGTTCGTGATGTCGCCGAGGTCAAGGCCGGCGGGCGTGTCAGTGGCGAGGTGGCCGATGATGCGTTGGCCATGCTCGATATTGATGGCAACGGTTTTGATGCGCAGGATCGCCGCTTACTGAGTACCATTATTGAAAAATTTGCCGGCGGGCCCGTGGGTCTTGATTCACTGGCCGCGGCTATTGGCGAGGAACGTGACACGATTGAAGATGTGCTGGAGCCATTTCTGATCCAGCAGGGCTTTATCATGCGCACTCCGCGTGGCAGAATGGCTACCCGCAATGCCTACCAGTATTTTGGCCTGGTAGCGCCGGAATCCCTGTTTGCAGAGCGGATGCCGGTGGCCCTGGAAACTGATTAAACACTTGAAGGCCGTCGTGACCAATCTGAGGTTTATTCCGAACTTATGACATTTAAGTGGCCGGTGCGTGTCTATTATGAAGATACCGACAGCGGCGGCGTGGTTTATTACGCCAATTATCTGAAATTTATGGAGCGCGCACGGACTGAATGGTTACGCAGTCTGGGGCTGGAGCAGGACCGCCTGCTCGATGAGTTCGGGGTTATATTTGCCGTTCATTCGCTGGCGCTGGATTATCGGGCCCCGGCACGGTTTAATGATGCCCTGCAGGTCAGTGTTACGCCGCAGAATAAAGGGCGGGCCAGTCTGGGCTTCAGGCAGCAGGTTTTGCGTGATGCCGGGGATAATGACCGGCAGTTACTATTGTGTGAGGGGCAGGTGAAGATTGCCTGCCTGGATGCCCGGACCCTGCGGCCGCGACCCATACCCGATTCTGTTTATGCGGAGATAACTTGTGAAGACTGATTTATCGATTTTGCACCTGTTTATGAATGCCAGTTTTCTGGTGCAGCTGGTGATGCTGGCACTGTTGCTGGTATCGCTAGCGGCCTGGACCATTATCTTTCGTAAACGGCGCGAATTGAATCATGCCCGTGCCGCTGTGAAAACCTTCGAGGGCCGCTTCTGGTCGGGCAACAGCCTGGCCGACCTGTATCAGCAGCTGAGTAAAAACAAGGCTAATAGTGGTCAGGCCGCCATCTTTGTGGCGGGTTTCAAGGAATATATGAAGCTGCGGCAGAAGGCGGATATTTCCTCCGGTGAACTGCTGGAAGGGGCGCGACGGACGATGCGGGTGGCCCTGAACCGGGAGATGGATAAGCTCGAAATGCACCTGCCGTTTCTGGCGACCGTGGGCTCCACGAGCCCCTATGTGGGTCTGTTTGGCACCGTCTGGGGCATCATGAATTCATTCCGGGCCCTGGGGAATGTCAATCAGGCCACGCTGGCTATGGTGGCGCCGGGTATCGCCGAGGCCCTGATTGCTACAGCCATGGGCCTGTTCGCCGCCATCCCGGCCGTGATTGGTTACAACCGTTATCTCAATGATGTCGAACGCCTGAGCAATCAGTATGACAACTTTCTGGAGGAGTTTTCGGCCATTCTGCAACGCCAGTCCAGTGCGGGCTGAGCCGTGCCGGTAAGCAGGCCAGGAGCGACAGTATGAGGCGCCGTATTCACAAACGACCGATGGCTGAGATCAATGTTGTACCGTATATTGATGTCATGCTGGTATTGCTCGTGATTTTTATGATCACGGCGCCGTTGCTGGCGCAGGGCGTCAAGGTCGAGTTACCCCAGGTGGCATCGGAGCCCGTAGACCGAGAGCAGCAGGAGCCTGTGATTACCACGGTTGATGTAAATGGCGTTTATTATCTGAATATTGGTGATGACCAGGATAAGGGTATCGACCACGATGTCCTGGTGCAGCGGGTTGCGGCCGTACTGCGTCATCGCCCGGGCACCCCCATCCTGGTGCGTGGTGATACCGACGTTAATTATGGTGCGGTAGTGACGGCCATGGGGCTGTTGCAAAAGGCCGGGGCCGAAAGTGTGGGTCTATTAACCGAGGCACCGGAGTTACGGGACAAATAATGGTGACCGTCCGGTGCTGATGCTCGACGGGCCGATGTTGAACGATAACAATGATAAAAATACCTGACATCCTGTCCCTGCTGGAAAACTCGGCTTTTATCCGGCGTTTGTTCGGCCTGTTGCCCGGGCCATTGCGGCGTTTACTCGATTCCCAGCGTAATTTCGTTTATGCCCTGCTGGTTCATGTGCTGTGCCTGAGTATATTTGTGCTCAGCTTTGACTGGTCGGCCGAACCGGTGCCGAGTAAACCCAAGGTTAATGTGATCGATGCCGTGGTGATTGATGAGTCGCGGGTGCAGGCCGAAATCGAAAAACTCAAAAAGGCCGAACGCCAGCGCCAGCAACAGGATGACGCCCGCAAACGGCAGTTGAAAAAAGAAGAACAGCATCTGGCCGAACTGAAGAAAAAGAAGGCCGATGAACAGCGGCGGTTGCAGGAGCAACAGAAAAAACGTAAGGCCGAGGAGCAACGTGCCAAAGAGCTGGCAATCAAGAAAAAGGCCGAAACCGAGAGCCTGAACAAGCTGAAAAAAGAACAGGAGGCCATAAAAAAAGAGCAGCAGGCACTGGAGAAAAAACGCCAGGACGAGCAAAAACGTCTGGCTGAGCTGGAAAAGAAGCGTCAGTTGGAGGAGGCCGAGCGGCTGCGTAAACAAAAAGAAGAGCAACAGCGGCTGGAGGCCGAGCGCGCCCTGCAACAACAGCTGGCGGACGAACAAAAGGCGCTGGAGGCGGAGCAACAGCGGGCGGCCGACCGGGTCGTCAATCAGTATGTCGAAATTATCAAACAACAGGTCGCACGTAACTGGCGGCAACCAGACACGGCCACTTCGGGTCTGTCGTGTACTGTGGCTGTCAGCCTGATGCCCGGTGGCGATGTGTTGAGTGCCCGCGTGACTCGTGGCAGCGGTGACCCGATATTTGACCGTTCAGTGGAGACTGCCGTACTGAAGGCGTCCCCCTTACAATTGCCGCCCGATGCGGCCCTGTTCGAGCGTTTCCGGGATCTGGAGTTCATCTTTAATCCCGGAGAATAATTTCAATTGGGAACGTTCGGTGATGGTTTTTCGTTATATTCCACAGGCCGTCCGCGCGGGTGTTTGCTGTGGTTTTGAATTTCATTTCCCCGCTGTGTAAGCTGGGAGCTATTGCTGATGATGAGGTTTGCAGTTTGAAGATAAGGTTGTTGTGGTTTGTTGCGGCGGGGCTGTTATGGCTGTCGGGCCTGACCCTGGCGCAGGCGGCGCTGACGATTGAGATTACCCAGGGTGTTGAAGGCGCGATGCCAGTGGCCGTGGTGCCGTTTGGCTGGCAGGGCCCGCCCGGTAGTAAGGCGCCAGAGGATGTCGCGGCCGTTATTACAGCAGACCTGCAGCGTAGTGGACGTTTTTCGCCTCTGCCTGTGTCTGATATGTTATCTCGACCCACTGAGGGTGCACAGGTCAATTTTCGTGACTGGCGTTTATTAAATGTCGAGAACCTGGTGGTTGGGCGAGTGGTGCCTTCCGGCGACAGTTATATCGTCCAGTTTCAGTTGTTTGATGTCTTTCGGGCCGCGCCGCTGATCGGATACAGCATTCGTTCCACGGCTTCTGGTCTACGGCTAACAGCCCATCAGATCAGCGATCTGATTTACGAAACCCTGATGGGGGAACCCGGTGCCTTTGCCACGCGGATTGCCTATGTCACCGAGATTCGTTCCAGGGATGGTGCCCGGCAATTTTCCCTGCAGGTAGCCGATGCCGACGGTCACAATCCGCAGCCCGTGCTGAATTCAGCCCAGCCACTGCTGTCGCCCTCCTGGTCTCCGGATGGCAAGCGGCTGGCCTATGTGTCGTTCGAGAGTCAGCGTCCTGCGATCTACATCCAGGATATCGAGAGTGGTCGGCGTGAGCTCGTAACCTCGTATCCGGGGCTCAATGGCGCCCCGGTCTGGTCACCCGATGGTAAACGGCTGGCCCTGGTGCTGTCGCGCAGCGGTAATGCCGACATCTACGTGCTGGACCTTGAGCGCCGTAATCTGCAACAGATTACCCGTGATTATGCGATTGATACCGAACCTGTTTGGTATCCTGACGGCACTGCGTTAATATTCACTTCGGACAGGGGCGGGACGCCTCAGCTATATCGGGTACTGCTGGCCGATGGCCGCGCCAAACGCCTGACATTTGAGGGCCGTTATAATACGCGCGCCAGTTTTTCGCCGGATGGTAAGCGCATTGCCATGGTGCATGGTGATCAAGGTGAGTTCCATATTGCCGTTATGGAAATGGATGGGGGCGCCATGCAGGTATTGACGGACTCCAGGCTGGACGAGTCGCCAAGTTTTGCGCCCAATGGTAGCATGATCATTTATGCTACCGAAGATAAAGGCAGAGGAGTACTATCCGCAGTGTCAGTGGATGGCAGGGTCAAGCAGCGGCTGGCCCTGCAAATTGGTGATGCGCGGGAACCGGCATGGTCGCCATATACAGGAACACAGTGAGTTTGAAATGAGTATAAATATAATAAGAGGAGTTAAGTTATGAATGTGGTAAAAAAACTGCTGATAGTGTCAGTGCCACTGTTCATCCTGGCAGGTTGTGCAAGTACACCTGAAACCACGATGGATGAGCCGGCTATGCAAGAAGAGGCAGCACCAGCCGCAGTTGAGCAGCCGGTTGCGGCAGTAGCGACCCCGGTGGAGGCCAGCACGGGTTTCAGCGGTCATCCCCTCGATGATCCAAGCAACCTGCTGTCTGAGCGTGTGGTTTACTTTGATTTCGATAAAAGTGATATCAAGTCTGAGTTTCGTGACATCATCGCGGCCCATGCGACCTACCTGTCCAATCATCCATCTGCCAGTATTACGCTGGAAGGTCACTGCGATGAGCGTGGCAGCCGTGAATACAATATGGGGCTGGGTGAGCGCCGTGCCAATGCGGTCAGCAAATTCCTGATGTTGCAGGGTGTGGCCGCGCGCCAGATTGAAGTGGTCAGCTATGGTGAAGAACGTCCTGCGGCCTTTGGTCATGATGAGTCTTCATGGCAGCTCAATCGTCGGGCGGAGATTCTCTACAAGAGTCGCTAATGGTCGTAGTTACTGAGTCCGGGCGGCGCCGTTTGGCGCCGCTGCTGTTAACACTGGGCCTGGTGCTGGCTGGGCCGGCGCAAGCCCGTGATTTGCCGCCGATTCGTGAATCGCAGGCAGTTAATGGCGAGGTAGACGGCAGTGCCGACAGCCTGTCATTGGCCGATCGTGTGGCGCGTCTCGAAGGATTGCTCGAAGGGCAGGCCCTGGTTGAGATGCTGGTCCGGATTGAAGAATTACAAAAAGATGTGCAGGAGTTACGCGGCCAGAACGAGGTGTATGCCCACGAAGTGGAGGGCATGAAAAAACGTCAGCGTGATCTGTATATGGATATCGATCGCCGTCTGCGGCAATTGCTGGCAACCACAGCGGCTGCCGAGCCCGGCACAGGGGCGATGGCTGCGGGGCAAGGCCCTGGTCAAACGACAGGGCCGATGACGGGGCAGGCTGTGGCGGTCCTTCCGGGTCAGAATGTGGCTGCGGGTAGTCCGGCGGCAACTCAGGATCCGGTGCCGAATGTAGATCCGCAGGCCGAACAGGCCGATTATCGACAGGCCTTTGCCGTGCTCAAGGATGGCCGTTATGAGGATTCGATAACCGCCTTCGGCCAGTTCTTACAGCGGTATCCCAACGGACAATATGCGGATAATGCCGTGTACTGGATGGGTGAGGCCAATTATGTCCTGCGGCGTTTCCCGCAGGCGATCGCGAATTTTCAGCTGGTCATGAGCCGTTTTCCGAATAGCCCAAAGCTGGCCGATGCCATGCTGAAGATCGGTTTTTCCCATTATGAGCTCCAGGCCTGGGCCGAGGCCCGGCAGGTGCTGCAGGACCTGACTCAACGTTTTCCTGCAACCACGGCGAGTCAATTGGGCAAGAATCGTCTGCACCAGATGAAGCTGGACGGGCATTAGGCCTTTTCCGACGCGGGTGGCATGATTGACGAACAGGCGCTGCGGCGCCTTTTTCTTTCCCAGTGTTCACTGTTCATACACGGCTCGGGAACCATGCGGCTGCCCCGCGGCCGGGCCTTTCAGGTATAATTCCGGCTCCATTTTAGAAAAGAACCCGTCGGGCAGCCTGTTGCCTCGTAGCGGCGGGTCGGGAAACGAGTAATGCTGGAGCTTGACGACAAGCCGGAAATTGCAGCCCCGAGCGGGGTAAAACCCATGACGTTGCAAATCAATGAAATCTTTTATTCCCTGCAGGGTGAGTCACGCACGGTCGGCTGGCCGACCGTGTTTGTGCGCCTGACGGGTTGTCCGTTGCGCTGTAGTTATTGTGATACGCGTTATGCCTATAGTGGTGGTGAATCCCTGTCTCTGGATATGATCCTCAAGCAGGTGGCCGGCTATCATGCCGGCTATGTGACGGTTACTGGCGGTGAACCGCTGGCCCAGCCGGGCTGCCGGGCCCTGCTGGCACAGCTTTGTAACGCCGGCTATGAGGTATCGCTGGAGACCAGCGGTGCGCTCACAATCGCTGATATCGATCCCCGCGTCAGCATCGTCATGGATATCAAGACACCGGCCTCGGCTGAAGCAGCCAAAAACTACTGGCAGAATATAGCTTTACTGCGACCGGCAGACCAGATCAAATTTGTTATCTGTGATGAGCAGGACTACGAGTGGGCCAAACAGATGCTCGTGGAGCATGATCTGGCCGACCGCTGTGAGGTGCTGATGTCTCCGGTCTTTGGTCGGCTCGATGGTGCCCGTCTGGCCGGGTGGGTGTTGGCGGACCGTCTGCCCGTGCGTATGCAGTTGCAGTTGCACAAGATCCTCTGGGGCGATCAGCCAGGACGATGAGCCCAGAGGATATGAGCACAGCGTTGCCGAACAACCCTGACACAGGCGGACGTCGCGCCGTGGTGCTGCTGTCCGGTGGCCTCGACTCGGCCACGGTACTGGCCATGGCGCAGCAGCAGGGTTTTCAGTGTTATGCCCTGAGCTTTGATTACAGCCAGCGCCACCATAGTGAGCTGGCTGCGGCCCGACATGTGGCGCAGGCCGCGGCTGTGGCCGAACACCGCGTCATCAATATCGATATTGGCCAGTTTGGTGGCTCGGCCCTGACTGATGCCTCGATAGCCGTGCCCGAGGCCCTGGCCGAAGGTATCCCCGTGACCTACGTACCGGCCCGCAATACCGTTTTTCTGTCACTGGGCCTGGCCTGGGCCGAGGTGCTCGGGGCCTGTGATCTGTTTATCGGCGTTAATGCCGTGGATTATTCAGGGTATCCTGACTGCCGGCCTGAATTCATCAGCGCCTTTGAAACCATGGCTAATCTGGCCACCAAGGCCGCCGTTGAGGGCCGACCATTCCGGCTACACACGCCGCTGATAGACCTGAGTAAGGCCGACATCATCCGTGCCGGGCAGGGCCTGGGCGTGGATTATTCCCTGACGGTGTCCTGTTATCAGGCCGATGATCAAGGCCGGGCCTGTGGTGTGTGTGACTCCTGCCGCATGCGCGCGGCTGGCTTTAAGGCCGCCGGGATTAGCGATCCCACCGAATATGCACCCCAGATGTAATTGGATTTGGCAGCGGGCCTATTTGTCGTTAGAATAGCCCGCTTTGCAGCATTCTCCCTTTATGGGTATATCCCTCGGGGCCGTTAGCTCAGTTGGTAGAGCAGTGGACTTTTAATCCATTGGTCGAAGGTTCGAGTCCTTCACGGCCCACCACAATTCCCCTTCAAAAATAGTATATTATGAAATAGTCGTGCTACGATGCCTCTATCCTAACCTAGTCTTGGGACAAATTTGGGACATCCGGAGGAAGTTATGGCTACGATTGAGGTTCGAGATGGAGCAAAGGGAAAAACCTATCGGGTGCGTGTCCGTGTATGGTCGCCAGAGCAGGGGAGGAGGCTGGGATCGGATTCCCCGTCCACCCGCACATGTTGAGACATGGCTGTGGCTACAAGTTGGCCAACGATGGCTATGATACTCGGGCTATTCAACACTATATGGGGCATCGAAATATCCAGCATATCGTGAGATACACGGAATTGTCGCCGCATCGGTTTAATAGCTTTTGGAAGGACTGAGAATCGCTTAAACCGTTAAATGTAGTACTAGTTATTCTTGTTATTGTCTCCAATGCAGCGGAAGCGGACCTACGATAAGTATTCAATTAGGCAGAGCTCGGACAAATGCAGTCATTAACATTTGAGCTAACAGGTACGAGGCACGTTAGCGCAAAGCATCTTTATTGGGTGATTTGTTGGCTCTTATTATCGATATTCAATCAATGTGATTTTGGATACTTACGTGATAAATTGGTGATTATCACGTGATTCTCACAGGTTAGGCTTGCCTGGAGGTGAGGGGTTATGTCCCTGTTTGCCTCGACATGCTGCCCAAGGAATCTTGGGTGCTCTACAACTAAAGGAGAATCACACGATGAAAATAACCAAGATGAAAACCGCATTGGGTTTAGTGTCCGGTTGCCTGATGGTGCCTGCCACTTATGCCTCCCCCGTAGCGCTCAACAGTGCGCAGATGGATTCGGTGGCGGCCGGCGGCGTGGAAACGGTCAGTGGATTTGTTTGCACCGTTAACCTTCACTACGCTGGACTGGAAAATGCCGCGGGTGTGACAAATAACCAACAGGTTGCCTTCAATGAGGTAAACGGTACAGACGTAAACGGTAACGAAGTCACTTACTACACGGTCGCACCTCAAGGTGCGGGTGACCTCATGGTGCCGGCACAAGCGACAAACACCGGCACCCCTGGGACTGGCTTCAGTACCCCTGGCGATACCTCTTATTCGCCAATCTGGAACCGCTCCAATTTTTGAGGTCTGACACAGAGGTGTAAGAGCTGTTTCGACCTGCTTGTGTAGTTTAAATCGGGAGGGCGTCGGTCACTCCGTATATCTCGGCCGACGCTCTCACGCTGCCGGGGCAGCAGGATGTTCACCTTTACTACCTCAACTGGTTATGTCACAGCTACGATATTCGATATTGCTGGTACTTGTTGCTACGAGGCTCCTCCTAAGCTCGAATGCTCAGGCTGTCGAACCAGTAGGATCAATGCTGGAGGAGCGACAACGGCATGTGGTGTTACAGCAGTGGGAACTGAGTTGTGCTGCTGCGGCCTTGGCAACGGTATTGCGTTACCAGTACGGTGACCCAGTTACCGAACGATCAGTAGCCTTGGGCCTGATAAACAGAGAAGAGTATCTGCGCAATCCTAATTTAGTGCGTTTGCGTCAGGGATTCTCGATGTTAGATCTCAAGCGCTTCGTTGATGGCTTGGGTTACGATGGCGTGGGGCTTGGCCAACTCAGCCTGTCCGACCTTATCGAACGGGCTCCGATCATCGTAGCGGTCAAGCTACAAGGTTTTCCGCATTTCGTGGTGTTCCGCGGTGCCACAGCGCATACCGTGTTGCTCGCGGATCCTGCTTTCGGTAACACCACTCTGTCTGTCGACAAATTTATTGACGCATGGATCTACTATCGCGACCTCGGCCACATAGGCTTTGTGGTAACCAGGGAGGGGGCGTTAGCTCCGCCAGGCAAGTTGGTGGCCCGCCCGTCGGAATTTTTCTTGCTACGTAAATAGTTGTTTGGTAACCAAGGGCCAATCACCATGATCTCAACAAGACTCCAAATGCGAATGGCTGTGATTATGACAGCATGCTTCTGCCAAAGTGCTTTGGCAGAAAAAGCAGATGTACAGTTGCTAGCACATAAGCTTCAGCAGCGTGATATAGTTATCTCGGAACTGCTTGAGCGTGTCGAGGCATTGGAAAACAGGATCGGAATTCAACGTGCTTCGCGCGATAGCGGATTAAGCGATGAATCAGTAGTGGAATCCTCACAAAAGGTGGTGGCAGCGGATCAAGCTGCCTCACCGGGAAGGGTGGTCGTCAGCAAGGACGATGTGGAGCGGGCACTTGAGCGTTCACTCTCGCGAGACGGTGCGTTGTTACTGCGTCCAGGCGTCGTAGAGGTAGAGCCGAGTCTGAGCTTCATCCGACATGAAGACAGTACGCCCACGCTGGTAAATTCCGGCTCCACTGTGTTTGCTGGAGAAACGAAACAAAATACGAACGCTGTATCGGCGGATCTGGCGCTACGTGCTGGTCTGCCTTGGGATTCACAGCTCGAAGTTGGTATCCCGTATCGATGGCGTGAAGTCGAAAACGTAACCAGGGTTGACTTTTCATCCGTGGATTCCACATCTGCATCGGCTACGGGTACAGGAGATTTACGCATTGGCCTTGCAAAAACACTGTTACGTGAAGGGCTGTGGCGCCCCGACCTGGTCGGCCGCGTGTCCTGGAATACAGGCAGTGGTGTAGCCAGTAAAGATGGGGTGTCATTGGGGGGGGGCGTCCAAAGTTATATAGGCTCGTTGGCCGCGATCAAACGTCAGGATCCCGTCGCCTTTGTCGGTGGGCTTTCATACCAATACAACCTTGAAGAGGAGCAGGTACAATTGGGGGGAACCACTTCCGTAAGTTTTGGAAGCTATATCGCGCTGAGCCCACAAAACTCTCTGCAACTGACGTTATCAGCAGGTTATCAGGAAGACACTAAGTTTTCGGGCAGAACAATCCAGGGCAGTGATCGGGTGCTCGGTACTCTCGTGATAGGTGGATCTACGCTCGTGGTCCCGGGAACCTTGTTGAACCTGTCAGTCGGGGTGGGGCTGACTAATGACAGCAATGATTTCACAGTCACCTTGTCTTTACCTTCGCGCCTCGATTGAGCGGACTGATTAATCACTGATCTGCCGACCTTAGAAATCGAAAAGCTTATTTAACACGCGGTAAGAAAACCCACTCGTATTTTTCTTGCGTTTTCACTTCGAAATCATAATTTATTAAGTTAGGTATTATATCCTCTTGCTGTTCATGATCTTTTCTATTGCTGCGTGCTTATTTCCCATGGCCCCCTCCTTGTTGTGATCCATGCAATAAAGTATTTGTGAACGATCATTGCATCATAGTCAGATGACAAGTCAATAACCCAAAAGTACTAGTTGGAATAGTAATGAACTTATGGGGCAGAGCGATGAAATTTGAGGATATACACGGATGTGAGCTGATAGGTAAGAATGATAAGCGTTGGCGCATCAAGTGGGGATGGACATGCCTATCAAACGTACTAGGTACGGGAACCCCGCTCAGGTAACTGGGCGGGGTTTTTTATACAACACAGTCCTAATCACTGTGATAGTTAAATTTCCTCCAATAAACAGTTCCAACGTAACTCAAGCCATTGATTCATAAATGGGTGGATCTCGCGCTATTATTGGAAAAAAACGATGTATGTGATTGAAAGTAAAGGCTGGTACGTGTGGGCTTTTAATCCATTGGTCGTAGGTTCGAGTCATACACGGCCCACCATTAAATCAATAAGTTACGGATTCACTAAATCCGTTAAATGTTACCTCAGTTGCTTAAAGAGTGGACCGTCTAGCCTACTTGGCCCAGTTTTAGCGTAAATACACATGTGCGACAGAAAGCCGCCGCTTTATAAAGGAGGTGATCTTGTATCTAATTCGACTTGCCCGACAGGTCGGGGTACCTGGAGGCTGGTTGTTTATTATTGTGATATAGTATTGCTGTTCGCGGTGTGGAAGCGGATAGAAGTGAAGACGTGATACCGATGATGAGGGTATGCGTGGAACGAGGGAGCCATGGGCGCATCAACAGAGGATGGGTATGGTTTCCGGGAAACCCCGCTCAGGCAACTGGGCGGGGTTTTTTATGCGGTTCTCATTCGTGGCTCGGATGAATAGAAAATCACCGGGATAGAAGGGGCTGATAACCCTGGCTTATCCTTTATGCTGGATCTCGTGGATTATTCCTGACTTTAATTTCCGCGGCGCCGTTGAATTTGCCGTCTTCTTCGATTACTGCAAATATCTGGTCATCGGCGCCTTTGATGACAGGGAGTGGAACCTCCAGGCCTTCACGTCTTACAAAACACAGTTCCCAGCCTTCGTTTTCTGCATCGCGCAAAGTCATTATTTGTTGTGGGTTCAGGATATGTTCGAGTTCGTCCGGAATGGGCGGCATCGTGCTTCGGTTGTCCTTGGTCATACATTTACCTCTGATGATTATTAAGTGTATAAACCGCTTAACATTAATAATATCCACTGTTTAAATTATAAGCATTACCCACGAAAAGCAATGAATATTTAGCTACGAAACGTGGGGTCTCTGTATAACACTGTTCTCAAAGTTTTGCGAACTGTACGCCTTGTGTGCCCTTACGTCCATGAAACAGAGCTCATTTGTTTCGAAAACCCCTCATATGTCCGACTGATGTTCTCCATCACCTGCTACAGCGCTAGTCATGATACGTAATTGCATGCTGGCAAAGAAATTAGCTGTCCCTGTTCCGCTTTCTTTTTGATGTATGTCGTTGGATGGCTGGGGCCATAGGTCCTGATGCGTGGGTCAGGCCATGGCGCAGTATTTTTATGGGTGGTTGTTATCAGGAATAGGGCGCACCTGCCGTTAATGTAAATAATCAATAAAAAACAATAAGTAATATATGCCTGCCTTATTTGAGAATGATTCTTATCTTGTAATTAATACCTTTGGGCTATATCAAAAAGTCAATAAATTGACTATAATACGTCAATTATATGACTTATCGTCGGGCGTATGGCCGCCCAGGCGAGCAATAGTCAGGTGTTTATGGGCGCAGTGTGGAGATACAGAGCATGGCGTCCTAACTAAATCTGGGTCATTAAAAACCGAGATAACTATCCTTGGCCACGGTTGTAGCACGGGATGTTCGGTTTCGTTTTCCAGGAAAAATGGTGAATTACGCTATGGTCGTCTCAAGATTCTTGAATAATAATTCATTAGTATCGCTTGCTGCTGGGTTTCTGTTAGCCGTGCCTCTGGGGGCCGCTTATGCCGTAACCGGCGAACCGCTACCTTTTGATCAGTTCACAGTGACCAATGGCGAGATCAGTGCTGCCTGCCCAGATATGGTTAAGGGCACAGTTACCGTTACCACGACCTGTGGTACCCCAACTATCAGTGATGGTATGTTACAGCGTGAAGTTGTCGTTAGCGGCTCTGGTGATCCGACCTATGATGGTACCTACATCCAGTTTATCCTGACAGAAAGTGGTGCTTCGGGTGATGCGGCCGCCGCCTTTTATTCTACAGACCGCGGCAGCCTGTATTTCACGGGCGAAGACTTTATCAAGATGAATAACCGCGGCGCGGGTATTGCCTCGAAGCAAACCATTCTCGAAAGTAATTTCAATGATGCCACCCTGGTCGAAGACCGCTTCGACATTACAACACAGTTCAGAATGGGCTGGGCCCAGGGTGGTGGTGTTGTCGATCCGTGGATCGATATGACGCAGAATACCAGTTCGATTCAATATAATGATTCCAAACTGCTTGCTACCAGCGCCTATGAGCTGTTCGATTCAAGTATGGTCCTGAAGAGTGATGCGACGGGTACTGACCACACGTTTCTGGAGATGTCGCAACGTGTACTGATGGAAGAAGATAACCCGCTGCTGAATGGTACCCAGAAGTTTAAACATAGCCGTGTGTCGGGTGTTTATAATAACCAGGGTACCGATATTGGTGGCGCACCTTTTTATATCAATACCACCACATTTATGTTGTGTAGTGTACAGCCGCCGGCCCCGCTGCCGCCGGAATGTGTAATGGTGACGCCGCCACAGACGAATGGCAACCCCCTGCTGCCGGGTGGTACGAACGGTGGTGAAGTGATCTGGGCGTCCGGGGACACGGTAGAAGCCACCTGGATCGGTATGGTTGCGCCGGCCATCGTGGATTCCATCTTTGGTTTGACACGTTATGAAAACATCACGCAAAACACATTGGTGCCTGGAGACAGCCCCGTGTCTACGCTGATTTCACGCACCAGTGCTGAGGCTGGCGGCGCCCTGGGGGCCTGGGATGCGATCGTTAATCAGGCGGGGCAGCCACTGTTTGGCCATGCCGAGGCCATGGCAGATGTGACGCCAGTCTCGATCACCGACTTTGCGGTGATGAGCCCAACCGTGCTGATGGGTGCAGCTAATCCGGATTATATTGCCAACAGTGATCCAGCACTGACGTCACTGCCCGGTGCGGTGACCATCGCCGATACAGATTACGACCTGTGGACCGTGGAGAATGGTGTGTTCACGGCCACGTGTCCGACTTGGGCCGATACGTGTGCGTCAGTCACGATTAATGAAGGTGGTGTTTACCAGCGTTGGATCACGGCGGGTGGTGAGCAGTATCTGCAGACCATCCTCGTCGATGATGGTGGTAAGGCGGGGGTACTTGACCCAATGGCTGCTGATTATGCGGCAAATAGCGTAGGGTTCAGAATGGAGACCTTTGTCAAGGCCGGTGCCGGTAATGGTATCGCGAGTCAGATGTACCTGGCTGAGCGTGGTAGTGATACGGCTTACCTGGCGGCGCCAACGGCGGTTGATATGCCGGTTGGTGCGGGTGATTTTACCAACAAGGTGAGCTTGAATCTGGGCTGGGCCAACCGAGGCTCGCTGTTTGTGGCCCGTGATATGGATGGCAACGGTAGCATCGATCCGGGTGAGGGTATTATTGAACCCCATGCGGCCGTTGCGATCGACCAGGGTCTGATTGTTACAGATAATATTCAGACCGATGCGGTGTCAATGGAAAATCTGTTTAGCCTGGTGCGTGGTCAGTCTCAGGCCGACAAGCGAATCACGTTATCGAGCAGGGTGGGAACCCAGATTGGTTTTGTGGATCCCATCGAATTTCGGAATGTGACCGTTATGGGTGAGTACCAGCGCACGGCCCGAACAGATTTTGCTGATCCGTTTATGCTGCCGGGTAATAGCTCCGACCTGACCTGGGTTGCCGGTGATGCCTTGCAGGCAAGCTGGCTCTCTGCTCAGTATGGTACGAATCCCGCGATACCGGTTTCTCAGATTGCATCTACCGGCTTCAATAATCTGACGACGGGTGAGAGTATCTCGTATACAGAGCTCGGTACACCGGCGCCGATGTATCCGGATAACTGGCTGGTTGATCCGTTTCTTGAGGCGCCTGTTTATAATCCATAATTCTGCTGATTATAAAATGACAATACCTTTTGCTTAGCCATGGGCTGTTCAGTTATTTAACAGCTGTTCTAGTCAGGCTCAGAACCCTGTCTAAAAATTACCTTTTCCGCTAGTTTATGATCCTTGTAGGTGACTGTACCCAGATGGCGTGGCAGTATTTTGCTGGCATCGTAATCACGGGAGAAGATATCCAGGTCGGGATTGTAGTATTCACCGCTGATTTCAAGTAGTCCCAGCAGTGTATGGTCAATCACGTCGGCTTGATAGGGGCGTCTGATTAATACGTCTGAGCTGACGCCCTGGTAGTCGAAGTTGTCACCGCCCCAGAACAACATGGGTACCTCCCACATTTCTTTTACCCGACCGTTATGGCCTGTGAAATTGCTGTTATGGGCAACATCTTCGCCGTGATCAGGGATATAGAGCCAGGCGGAGTCGGGGTCATTGCGCTGTATCAGGCGGCTGAGTAGCTGGCTCAGGACATAATCCTGATAGAGGATGGCGCTATCATACATATTGCGAAAGGCCACTGCCCAGGGCGCGCGGCCCTGGGCCTGGAGTGTCTGAGCTATGGTATCGTTATACATATCTTCAAACAGAGCGTAGTGTTCGGGGTAACGAAAATTGTAGGCGGGGTGGGCACCGAGGATATGCACCAGGATCAATTTTTTTTCGGCAGGATCATTCAGGGCGACTTCATAAGGTTCCAGCACGGCTTCATCGGTGGAGCCTTCGCCGCGCGACCCTCCCTTATTGGTGAATACCGTGGTGCTGGATTGTTCTGCCATGAGTGAGACGATGCCGTGTCCCTGAATGCCCTGATTGGTGATCCAGATAATTTTGTAACCCAGACGTTTGGCAATCGTGATGATGCTGGGTTTATTTTTCCAGAGCCCGGGTTGTTCATGGGTGGCAGGGGTGAGCATTTTGGTAATTGAGCTGATTGTCCCCATATCACCGGATATAACATCCTGGAAAACCTGCAGCTGGTCCCGGAGTTTGCCGAGTTCGGGGTTGGTGTTGCGGGCGTAGCCATATAAGGACCAGTTATTGCGGGTATCGCTTTCACCAAGGACAAAAACCACAGTTTTTTTTTCGAGACCTTCGCGTACATGCATCGAGTTGAGTCGCGGGTCCAGCTGATTCTGGGTAAATTGTTCCTGTAATTGTGCTGCTTCGGCGACTTCGCCCTGCCATTTGATATAGTTGTAAGGAAAATAGTAGAGCGGATTGTATTTGCGCGCCGTGGGATTGAAGTGAATAACAATTAGCAATACGGTGAAGAGGGTTGCAAGCCAACGCTGGCGTTTGAGGGCGGCTTTTGTGTGATTGGCAGATTCATGCTGACGTATGAACAGTAACCAGTAGCCGACGAAGCAGAAAAAAGCAAACAGGGCGTGTGGCCATATCAGATGAGCGTACTGGATGAAAAATTCACTGCTCTCCTGGGGGGTGGTGTCGAGGATGGCTTGCACAACAACGGTGTCTTCCTGTTGTACTCCAAATACCTCCCGCAGCGTGGCCTGAAATCCCATATACAGTATGATAACGAACAGGCTCAGTGTTAACAGGTGTGTGAACAGCTGATGTTGGCTGCGGCGGGCCTCGCGCCAGTAGAGCAGTGTGCCCAGTGTCAGAAAACCTAGAATGCCGGCTTTGCCCGCCTGGGAATAATTTAATTTATCAAACAGGTAATAACTCAGCGGGATGAGGGAAAACAATAAGGCTTTCAGGGCCGGAGAGCAGTGTTGAAGACGATGCAAAATGGTGATCCTGCCTGGTTATCAGATATTCTGCTATGCCAAAACGATTCTATCAGGATGCAGGTGGTTTATAAACAAAGTCGGCAATTTGTATTTCCTGTGTTCACTGGCGATAACATTGTTCACTGTGACCCTGTTATGTTGTATTTGAGCCCGCTTTCAGTATTCGCAGTAAGGGCTCCAGGTGTTGTTCATAATGTCGCCATTTATCTATCGAGCCACGATAAATAGGCTGCTTGACCTGTGCAAGACTAGCGGTTTTCACGGGTCTGTTCGATCGATGAAATGACAGGCAGGCGTCATCCCATGGTAACTCGCAGTGATCAAGTAGGCGCCTTGTCTGGACCTCCTGGTCAGACACCAGCTCTTCATAGTGGATATTGAAAATGAATTGCGGCAGGGTATTACGCCAGTGTTCCATCAGCCCCAGATAATAACAGTAATAGTGTCCCAGCTCCTCGAGATTGTAGGCATAACGATGTATGCCTACAAAAAGCTGCTTATATATGGATAAACAGGTGTCAATCGGGTCACGTACACAGTGTATTACGCGAGCCTGCGGGAACATGAGTTTGATCAGTCCGATGTAAAGAAAATTACCTGGCATCTTATCCGTTACATAGGTGGCATCTCGTTTGTGGCTATTTAGGCAGCGAATATATTCTGAGGCGAAGCGTTCAATATCTCCAGCATCGAGGCTAACGGCATTTTCAGGGAAATTGTCATATGTCAGTTTGGGGCTGGTGTTAAAAATGATTCTTTTTAAATCGGTTAGCTCACCTGCGCCGGAGACCGCCGGATGGCTGGCGAGTATCTGTTCGACCAGTGTGGTGCCGGAGCGAGGCATGCCAATAATAAATATCGGCATTTTGTTATCGCCCCCATACTCATTTCGATGGCTAAAGTATTTTCTTGAAAATATGTCCTTTATAGAGGAAAAGAAGCTTTTAATACCTGCTATATCATAGTCAAAGGTTTTCCTTTTCAGGTTATTTCCCGCTTGCAGAAAATGAAACGATTTGTCATACATGTGTATGTCTTCAAAGGCCTTGGCTAGTGAGAAATTGATAAGGATCTTGTCCTCTGCGGAGAGCCCGTTATCCTGAAGCAGGTGTTCCATAGCCTGAATATCGTCGTCAGCTGACGTAAATATTTTTGTCGATGTTAATGAATGGTAGGATTTCGCATGACCAGGATTAAGCGACAGGATGCGTCGTAGTATTGTGTTGGCCTCAGTGAATTTACCTTCGTCTATCAGACTTCTGGCGATGCCATAGAGGGCATCAGTTGATTCGGGGTGAAGATGAAGGGCCTGATGATAATTTTCTCTGGCCTCGGCATAATGGCCGATGTCGCTGTAGGTGTTGCCAAGTTTTATATAGGCCTCAATATATGCGGGTTTGTAAAGAATCGCATTGGTGTAGTTGGCAATGGCTTCATCAAA
>Ga0316190_10000855_pt1 | contig 21625 bp, 21 predicted proteins | sample Eddworburrow2_MG_FD_204929 | JGI IMG/M metagenome (GOLD analysis project Ga0316190, IMG submission 204929) | Coastal sediment microbial communities from Maine, United States - Eddy worm burrow 2 | ecosystem: Environmental > Aquatic > Marine > Coastal > Sediment | place: USA: Maine | collected... | reverse complement strand
TATCGAACAACCGATCTATGGCGTCGTCGAACTCCTCGATGCGGGACCGGACCCCGTCAGGAAATCGATCGGTGAGCCTGGGGTGGTAGCGGTCACCGTCGGGCACGGCGGACTCCGTCTCGACGACCGGCGACCGGCGCGAAGGCCGGGCACCTCGTGTTGAACACACAGTGCTCACAAGAGCCCGATGGCTGGGGCCGAAAGTCGTTGCGTTCACACGACCGGTTGACAGCAGCCCACACCCCATCCACGCGGGCTTGGGCGGCGCGAAGTGTGCGCGGGTTTGGCTCGATCACCACTGCAGCGGGTTCGCCGAGAAAGAGGATCTGCACTCGCGAAGGTGGTTTTCCTAGCACCCGCTGACACACCAAGGTGTGGAATTGCACCAGGGGAGAGACCCCTTGAGGGTGATCTGAGCGGGGCGCCACTCCCGTTCGATAGTCGGTGATGACCAGCCCGCCCGCGCTGTCGAGCTCCAACCGGTCGACCACGTCGCGGAGATCTGCACCGTCGTCAGTGGAGCTGCCCGTGGCATTCAACGTCAGGTTGAGGCCAATAGGTTCCACGGTCTGGGGATTTTCGAGCCGGAAGTAATTGGACAACAGGCGACCGGCCCGATTGGCGACCATGAGCGTTTCTTCAGCGCCCAGCCCCAGGGCCAGAAAGCGGGGGGCTCGTTCCATCTCGACCCGTGCCTGGGTCATCAGCCGATCGGCGCGAGCGGGTGTGCGTTCCGCGGACGCCAGGGCGAGCAGGCGTTGTAGGACAAGACGAACGAGATGATTCCCAGCCCCGTCGGCCGACGGCGGCTTCGGCAGCTGATCGATGGTGGCGAAGCGAAAGGCGAGCGCACAACTCTGGAAGGCGGCGAGGCTGGTGGACGATAGCGAACGCGGGGGCCGCAGAATCGCCTCATCGATGGGGGAAGAGACCACGACCTCAGCGTAGATGGGGTTGAGGCCTATCTCGGGCGATAGGCCGCTCTGGGGTCCCGAGGGGCGTACCTTGGCGGGGCGCCTCATTGGTGAGGCGAGGAGGTGGTTCCCATCAACGATGCCGACCGGGACGATGTACTCGGTGCCAACCGACGCTTCTATGACGCATTCGAGTCCCAGAACATCGACGCCATGTCCGAGATCTGGGAGCACAGCGACCGGGTCGTGTGCAATCACCCTGGCTGGGCTCGATTGCGGGGGTGGCCCGCAGTGGCCGCCTCGTGGTTCGCCATTTTCCAAAGCGGGCAACGGCTTCAATTCGTCCTGACCGACGAGGACGCGGTGGTGATCGGGGACGCCGCCTGGGTCACCATTGACGAGAACCTGATCGATGGCAATGTCCAAGGCACGGTCTCGGCGGTCAACATCTTCACCCGAGTCGACGAGGCCTGGAAACTCGTCGCCCATCTCGGAACCTCAGTCATGCCTACCGCCGGGCTGGGTACCTGAGCCTGGGGCTCACACGGCAGTACCTGTCGGTGTCACCCCGGCCGGAGCCGGCCGCCCGCACGGATAGGTGATCAGATGGCTTGAATGCGCCGAGAGGTGAACACGAGGCCGACACCGGCTCCCAGCAAGGTGATCGCCAGCCCGGCGAGCGGTACCGACGATGCGCCGGTGAAGGGCAGGGTCTCCCCGACCTCGGGAACGGCGATGATCTCGGAGGCGGGTACCGGCTGAGCCTCGGGTAGGGGCTTTGTGAGCGTGGAGGTGAGTACCTCGACTGGGGCCTCGGGCTGGGCCGGGGGCTCGGGCTGGGCGGGCACCTCGGGCGAGGTGCAGCCGCTGCCGGCATTCTTGGCGGACACCAACAGGTCCGGACCTCCGTCACGCCGCAGGACCGAGCTGTAGTAGCTCCCATCGGGACCCACGACCGCCAGCGGTGCTCCGAGCACGGCGTCGATCTGGAAGTAGCAAACGCTGCTGTTGTCCGGGGCGGTCACGCTGAGGGTGTAAACGCCATCGCTGGGCACGCAGGCTGCGCCGCAGGTGGCGTAGCCCGGAAGCAGGGTCTGGTTGGCATCTATGTCAAAGCGGTCCGTATCACTCTGATTCAGTGCGAGGGCGACATCCACTCCGGCGCAATTGGGAGCGAAGCCCGTCCAGGTCATGGTGATGGTGTCGCCGGGATTTACGGCGAGTCGCCGCAGATCCGATGCTTCACCCTGAGGTGAGGTGAACGTGAGGTCCACCAGAGCATCGGTGGCCGAGCAATCCTCGGGCAGATCTGCCGGGAAATTGGCGTAGTCGGTGATGGCCCCGGTCGATGCGCTCGCGAACCCGCTCCGGATACTGAGAATGATGACAATGGCGGCGAGCCCGATGAGGGCCTGACCAATGATGTTGAGTGTGCGCCGTGCGTGGGATCCCATGGATCGCCGCTCCTTCGAGAACAAACCCCGCCTGATTGGAGGAGAGATTTAAGTGAGTGTCGCCTGCAAGTTCGATAGTAGTAACAAACCAGCAAGTATCTATAGGTAGAAGTCCCCAAAGGGGTTTACAGTGATACCCCCATTGAGTTGCAACCATGTGACAACTCTGGCCGGGCTCGAAATAGGTGAACTTTCGATGTATCCCGGCGGTGGGGATGGAGGCCCTGGCTGTGACGCCCGTCTCTGACCTGGAACTATGGCCGAGTTCTTCGCTGCTACTGGTTCCGGTGGCCGAGGGCGGCCATCGCCTGGGCCGGGTGGTGAAGAGCGGTCACTCCCGATGGTTAGATGTAATCATTTAGCGCAATATCCGCAATATGTTCGCCATGTATTCTTCGGCGCATGGCGACGTCTCTAGGGATTGGCAATCGATCAGGGACGGGTTGGTGAACGTGTCGGTCCTTATCCCGATCCGACAGTCCTTGGTCACGATCAGGAGGGTACGAGTGAGGCGATGGCCCGGGGGTGGTGGCCCGCGGGGTAGAACAGCTCGAGGCGGATCTCCTGTCGGGTCACGTCGTAAGGCGTGCCGAGACCGGCAGCGATGGTGAAGAAGCTGGCGCGGAGATCGTCCTTCGCCAAGTCGATCGTGAGGTACGGCGAGTCGATGGCGGCGAAATTCGGCGTTTGCCAGGCCACCGGAGCGTGAGAGCTGATCTCGTCGAGGCGCCTCCGAAGGTCGGGATCCCCGGTCGCCGCGATGTCCCGGTGAAGCCATTGGACATAGGCGTACGCGGGCTGAGTCCGCGCCGACGCGCCGGGGGACGATTCGCTATTCGGGGCGATACGCGCCCGCGCCCGACAGCAGAGGGCGGCGCCAACGTCTCGGGGTCAACAGGATGGCTCTGGGGTAGTCCTCGAACAGCCAGCGAGCGAAGTTGTCCCTGGTCCAGGGGGAGAGATCGATCATCCTGAGCGCCGCCTGGACCCCAATGGGTCGGCTCAATACAGCGCTGAGCCCCCGTGCCAGGCGATGATCGCTGACCAGGCTTCTGGTCACGAGTTGGCGATAGTGGGCACCCGCCCGATGAGGCTGGTCGGAGGTCATGATGGCGTGCGCGGCCAAAGATCCGGTGTTCAGGGCCTGGCCGATGCCTTCACCGGTCATTGGATCGGTCACGCCGGCGGCGTCGCCTACGAACAACACGTTGCCCGCCGCGAGAGGCAATTGTCCGACCCTGGCCGGTATCGGCCAGGAACGCTGGGTGCCCTCGGGTTGGGCTGAAGATCCCAGAAGCCGGCGGATGGCCGGCCGCTCGGGGAGGTCGCGCCAGACACGGTTCATGTCGCTACCCCGGAGCTGGGGGGTGCGCAAGACACCGAATCCGACATTCACCGCCCCGTCGCCGAGCGGAAACGACCAGGCGTACCCCGGCAGGAGATCGGCTTCGAACCAGACGGAGAGTTGCCGGCTGGCCTGTTCGGTGACGCCGGTGAAGTACTGGCGAGCTGCGTGCCACTCCCCGCGATAGTTCGGGGTGGCGCGTCCGATCATCTTGCGGACCGGAGACCACATGCCATCGGCCGCGATCACGTGGCGGGCTCGGATCTGGGCCACCGATCCGACCGATACCATCGTGTGAGTCCCGCCTGCGGTCACCCCCGTCACCGCGTGTCCCTCGATCACCTCCGCTCCCTCGGCCCGAGCCCGCTCGACCAGGGCGGCATCGAGGTGGCGGCGTCGGGCGACCGCGGCGAATATCCCGTTCTCGGTGGGCAGCTGGAGCCGCACACTCTTGCCGCTCGGACCGTGACACTCGATGTCGTCTATGGCTGCCCACGAGGGGATGTCGGTGGGGTCGAGCCCCAGAGCTTCGAGAGAGCGCAGGGCGTCGGCGGTCAGCCCATCCCCGCAGACCTTGTCGCGCGGGAAGGTCGCCTTGTCGACGATGGTGACCGTGTGGCCCTCGCGTGCGAGCTCGATAGCCGCGGCGGTGCCGGCAGGTCCTGCGCCAACAACGGCAACATCTACATCGGTCACGATCGAACAGTAGTTTCGGCGTCGGCTCACGACGGTGTTGTCAGCTGGGTTCCAACGGATCAACCACACTTTTTGCAGAGCTGTGCCGATCGGGCGACCGCCATGAGCGATATCGGTGGTCGGATTTGCGGGGTCGGTGGTCCTCGACTGCTACTCCCCGCCGGGGCTCGACTGTTACTCCCCGCCGGGGTCTGGGGCCGGGTCGATGACCGTGGTGGTTGGTGACGGAGGCGTGCTCGGTGCGACGGTGGTGGACGTCGGTGCCGGGGCGGGGTCGGGGGGTGGGGTGACCACGGTCGTGGTCGGCCCTGTCGGCGGTGGGGTGGTCACGGCCGTCGGGGGTGTCGGAGCGGGGGGTGGTTGGACCAGTGCGCCGGCGCAGTTCAGCCCTTCGCCCGGACGGTAGAGCGCGAACACGGAATCCTCATCGGTTTCGCCGGTATCGAGCCACACCCGCTCGCGAGCCGTCGTGACCCGCCTGCACTGCCCCTGGGGCCGAGTGCTTTGGCCGAGCTCGGTCACGCGGGCGAACGGGGTGGAGAAGAGAGTGACGGTAACGCTGGTTTCGGTGACGCTGGTCGAGATGAGTATGTGGTGATCCGAAGGATTCGATACCACGAGGTCAGGGGCCGGAAACGAAACGGTCGCCTCCCGCCCGAAGGGGTAGCGGGAGAAATAGAGCGAATGGCTCTGGTACTCGACGAAATCCAGGCCGCCGAAGAAGGCGGCGTTGAAGAACGTGGTCGCGAACTGTGAGACTCCACCGCCCACGTCGGAGGTGAGCGTGCCCAAGTAGATGACGCCGGCGCTGACGAAGCCTTTCGCTCGGGTCCGGCGGCCCACCCGCTCGTTGAGCGAGAAGGTACCGCCCGGCTCGATGATCTGGCCATCGACCAGTTCGGCGATCCGATGGATGTTCTTCACGCGGGTTTGGCCGGCGGGATAGTTGGTCGTGAACGACCCGATCTCCTCAGCTATCCCTAACGCCAAGACGTCCTCCTCGCTGACCTCCGGGCGGCTTTCGACCATGGGGAGTGTTATCTGGCCCCGGCGAGGGTCCTCGAGCCCGATGGCGAGCGCACGGGCGGATTCAGGTGCGCAGCAGCGCAATCCTGTCGCCCCGGCGTTGATGACGAGTTTCTCGTTGCGGATCTCGATCCCGGCGTCTTCGGGTTGACGAATGGTGTCTGGAAACCATTGCTCGAGCAAGGCGAGGATCGGTGCCTCCGCGAGGGTGACGGCGACCTGACCGTCGAGCGCTTCGGTGCCGAGATGGGGTCGGAGCGCGGCGCCCGGGATCGTGGTCCCCCGGGGGCCGAGTCGTACCGGGATCTCGCCGTCGGTGGCCTCGACGAGTTGGCGCACGAGGGCTGACACGCGCTCATCGCTCACCGACGGGGGCACCGCACCGAGCGGGGCTCGGAACTGGAGAGAGTCGATCTTGGCCACCGGCTCGGATCGAATGGACTCGACGAGCGCTGCGGGGTTCACCCCTTCCCCGGCCTGGCCGGGCGCGGCGACGAGCCGATCTTCCTCCCAGCCGATGGTGGGCTCGATCGGTGGTCGGGTCAGCGCGTCAGGGATTAGCGCCATGGTCGCTTCGACCCCCGGAACCGATCCGGTCAAGACCAGATCAACCGGCCGAGCGACCACCTGACCAAGGGCCCAGCGCCATGGGCGAAGTAGTGGGGTGTCGGTCCGGCCCACGTCGAGCGCCGCGGCCGCGCTCGCGTCACGATCGACGCTCAATCCAATGTCGCCCGATGTCACCTCGTGGCGGGTGTCCCCGATCGCAAGCGTGACAGGGGCCACCGCGAGGTCGGCATCGATAGCATCGAACACCCGGTCGAGATCCTCGCGGTCGAGGCCCCCGACCTGATGGTCGACGATCTCAACGCCGGGGGAGATGACCTCGCCGGTCGTACGGCCGCCCACCGCCCAGACCAGTGCCGGGGCACCGAGAATCGCCACGAACAGCGCCGCCGAGCGAACGATCCAGCGCCGAACCATGGCGCGATCCTGACCTGTCGGTTGACCGGGCGGGCCCGCCGGCCGTCCAGAGTCGATGGTTGACTTTGCCTCCGCCGTCCTACGCACGCCCGTCATTGTGTCCCAGGTTCGCGCACAACGCAGACGTATGTCATGAACCCCGGACTGGTCTTGAACCGAGGCTCGTCCAGAGCACCCAACTCCCGGATCGAAGTCGTTGCCCGCATCGAAGTTGCCGCCCGCATCGTGCACGACATTGCGCGGCCCCACCGAGCGCCGACCTCGTTATCTTGACCGCCGCGGGACTTTCGGCCCTACTGCGGCACCCAAACGCTGTGCCAGCTTACCTGCGGTACTCACGAGTGCACCCCACGAATGTCAGTTTTGGGGTGCGCAGCACCGCTTCGTTGGTCTCTTCGCAGCGGCGGTGACCGCCACCGAACCGGGACGTAGGGAGCGAAGTGTGCAACGCGATCGAATGGACTGGATCTGGTTCGGTGGCCTATGGGTGCTGTTCACGGCAATCGGAGAGGTGCTGGCCCTCGGCCTGAACCTCCTGCCGGGGCAGTACGCCGAAGAGGCCAAGGTCGTCGACGACGCGTACGTTCTGCTGATCGCGTTGTCGGTGCCGGTTTTCGCACTGGTGGCCGCGGTGCTGCTGACCGCCATGTTGCGGTTCCGCACCCGCGTCGGGCCCGACGGTCCGACCGAGGACGGACCTCACATCGCCTACAACAAGCGGGTGGTGCGCGGCTGGTTCATCGGTTCGATATCCCTCGTCCTGCTCGTCGTCATAAACCCTGGCCTGGTGGGCCTTTCGGAGATCCGTGGCGAATCGTCCGCGGACATGGTGGTCGAGGTCACCTCCCAGCGCTGGTTGTGGACGTTCGGTTTCGAAAACGGTGCCGAGACGACCACCGAGCTCGTACTCCCGGTCGACAAACGAGTGCGCTTCGATATCACCTCGCTCGATGTCGTGCACTCGTTCTGGGTACCGGCGTTTCGTACCAAGATCGATGCGGTTCCCGGCCGGGTGACCGAGCTGTTCGTGACTCCCAACCGGGAGGCCGAGCCCGAGGAAGACGTCGCCAATCTACGAGTTCAGTGCGCGGAAGTTTGCGGGCTGGGACATGCCCGCATGGGCGTTCCGATCCGGATCGTGCCCGAAGCCGAGTTCGACGCGTGGGTCGCAAACCTCGCAGAAGGAGAGTGAGCAGATCATGCTGAAGTTACCGGTGATCCGGGCGGTGATCGGTGGTCTCGTCGGGTACTTCGTTGGCTCCGGTCTCACGCTCTTGTTTCGCGGCGGCTCGTTCACCGACGAGATCGTCGTGGTGTTCGGCTATGTCGTCGGCCTGATCGGTTGGCTGCTCGGTGTCGGCGTATGGAATACGTGGGTACGAGAGTGGTTCGGCTTGCCTCCCAAACCCGATGAGCTCACCGGATGGCAGCGGTACCTCGGGTTCTCCACCGATCACAAGGTGATCGGCGTGCAATATCTGGCTACGTTCATCATCGTCATGCTGCTCGGTGGGCTGAGCGCGATGGTGATGCGGATCGAGCTCGCCCAGGCCGGCGAGACGATCATGAGCGCCGATCGGTACAACCAGCTCATGAGCATGCACGGCATCCTCATGGTGGCCGTGGCCGTGGCCGGCGTGTTGGGCTCGTTCGGGAACTATCTGGTGCCGATCATGATCGGCGCCGACGATATGGCCTTTCCCCGCCTGAACGCCGTCACGTACTGGCTCGTTCCACCTGTGGCGATCGGGCTGCTGAGCGCACCGGCGCTGGGGAGTTTCGACGCTGGCTGGACGGCCTACCCGCCATTGAGTGTGGTGAACAATGGAGGCCAGATCCTGTTCGTTCTGGCCGTAACCACCTTTGGGCTTTCGTCGATCTTCGGGGGCTTGAACATCCTCACGACGGTGGCGACGATGCGGGCGCCGGGCATGTCCTGGGGCCGACTGCCCATCTTCGTCTGGGGCGCCGTATCGGCCTCGATCATCAGCCTGTTCGTGACCCAGTTCTTTGCGGCATCCCTCATACTCATCGGGATGGATCGGACGGTCGGTTCGGCGTTCTTCGACGCTTCCGCGGGCGGAGACCCGCTGCTCTATCAGCATCTGTTCTGGTTCTACTCGCACCCCGCGGTCTATGTCATGGTGCTCCCCAGCTTTGGTGTGGTGCTGGAAGTCCTTACCCATATGTCCCGCAAGCCGTTGTTCGCCTACAAGGCTGCGGTAGGGGCCATGCTCTCCATCGTCGGGATGAGTTGTATCGTGTGGGCTCATCACATGTTCACCAGCGGTATGGCCACCTACCTGCACGGGCCATTCATGTTCTTGACCGAGCTCATCTCCATTCCGACCGGGGTCATCTTTCTGTCCGCGCTGGGCACCATCTGGAGGGGCAAGCTTTGGATGAAGGCGCCCCTCCTCTTGGCCATGATCTGGATCTTTCAGTTCCTCATGGGAGGTGTTACAGGAATCTTCCTGGCCGACGTGGCCACCGATGTGCAGCTTCACGACACCTATTTCGTCGTCGCTCACTTCCACTACACGATCATGGGTGGTGTCATCTTCGGGCTATTGGCCGGTATCCACTACTGGTTCCCGAAGATCACCGGGCGCATGTACCACGAGCGCACCGGCATCATCTTTGCGGTGTGGGTCGGCCTGGCCTTCCAATTCACGTTCATCCCTCAGTTCTGGCTGGGTACGAACGGCATGAACCGGCGGGTCGCGGACTATGCCACTGAACTGGAGGGCGGAAATCTGCTCTCGTCGATCTCGGCGTTTGTGCTCGGCGCCGGCTTCCTCCTGCTCGTCGGCAACATGTTGTGGTCGGCGAGAAGGGGTCCGCCCGCCGGGGACAATCCCTGGAACGCCTCCACTCTCGAGTGGCAGATCTCCTCACCGCCACCCGAACACAACTTCCCGCACTTGCCCGAGATTGTCGGCCACCCCTACGGGTATGGCATAGCTGGTGCCCGTCACGCAGAACTGGTCGGCGTCACGACCACGACCTCAGAGGAAGACGACCAGTGACCACCGAAGCGAGTACCGACAAATCAGCCCTCCTGTCGACCTACAAGCGACGCCAGCAGCTCGGGTGGTACGTGGCCCTTGGTTTGCTGATACTCACCATTCTCGAGTTCATTGTGTCGACATCTCTTGAGTCTCCACTCCTGTGGTTGACGCCATTCATTGTGGCCAAAGGGGCCCTGATCCTCGAATACTTCATGCACTTCAGCGACCTGTACAACTCCGAGGAGCACTGATGGCTCTCGCTACCGCGGCTGCACACCAACGGGCAGAAGCGACCTATCGACCCCAAGCCAACCGGATTGGGCTCTGGCTCTTTCTGATCTCCGAGTCGTTCCTGTTCTCCGCTTTCATCTCCTCACGTTACGTGATCGCTGGTACCGATCAGCCGGAGGGTCTGAATCAGAACCTGGCCCTCGGGCTCACCGTGCTCCTCTTGGTCTCCAGCATCAGCGCCTATCTTGGCGAGGCCGCTATAGCGGCCGATGACCGGAAGGGGTCCATGCGGTATCTCTCCATCACCGTGGTGTTGGGTTTGGTCTTCTTGGTGGGTGTGGGCTTCGAGTTCGATGAAGCGGTCACGCACTTTCCGATCGGGACGGTGTACGGGAGCGTGTTCTTCACGCTGATCGGACTGCACGCTTTCCATGTGTTGACCGGCATTTTGGCGCTCGCCGTGGTGCTGAATTTGACCCGGATTGGCCACTATGGGCCCGAGGACCATTGGCCTATCGAGGGTGCCGTGAAGTACTGGCACTTCGTTGACGTGGCCTGGGTGATCATCTATCCGACGCTGTACCTGGTCGGTGGTTCTTGAACCTGGCCGTCGAGACGTCACACGCCGGGCGGGGCAGTGGCCCCAAGTTGTACGATCGACCTGCGCGTGAGGGTCGTCGAGCCCTGCTGATGGTAGGGGGAGCCACCCTCGCGGTTTGGCTCTTCTGTGTGCTCGCCTTGTGGGTCTATGCCGGGGAGTCCGATGCGGCTCAACGCGAGGAGGTCGTGATCCATCCGGGGTCAGCGGAGCTCATCGCTCGGGGCGAGAACCCTTTGGCTCTGCCCTCCATATGGTCATTTCAGAGCGGTGATGTGTTGGTGCTCGACAATCGCGACTCGGTGGTGCATTTTGTCGGGCCGTGGTCGGTGGATCCGGGCCAGATCCGTGAGGTCCAGCTGCAAGCATCGGTACCCAGCGTGTTCTGTAGTGTGCACCCTGCCGGGAGGCTTTCGATCAATGTCGAGCCACGACGCACCGACTGGCAGCTCACCGTGGCCCCCACCCTGATGCTTGGCCCTGTGCTCGGCTTGATAGCGTTCGGTGTTCGCCGGGTGATGAGCGGGCTTGGCGATCCTGAAACGCCGGACGTCGGGCTCACAAGACCCACCGGCATGTAGTTCTCCACCCACCCCCAAAAAAAGAAACAACGGGAGACCCCCAAAATGACTACTGTGAAACGCCGCGCTATTGCTATGGCCATGGTTGCCGCTTCGGTACTGGCTGCATGTGGCTCCGATGACACCGGAAGCAGCGATAGTGCTGAGCCGGCCACCGATGCTGGAGGTGGAGGCGCGACGGAGCTGACCATCGTCGGTACCGATTTTGCCTTCGACCCGAGCAGCGCCGATATTGCGGCCGACACCGATGTCACGGTGACACTGCAGAACGATGGGGCGATCGCCCATCAGTTGTCGGTCCTCGAGGCCGGAGTGACCGTTGCTTCGGAGGCCGACTTCGATGAAGGAACGGTGGTGGCCACGATCGACGAGATCGATGGTGGCGCCGACGCTTCCACCACTGTCAACCTGGCCGCGGGCAGCTATCAGGTCATCTGCGCGGTCGTCGGCCATCTTGACGCCGGCATGGAAGCCACGCTGAACGTTCAGTAGAGCCTAGGAGCCCGCTGGTCAATACATGCCGGCGCGCCTCGCCGTCCATCCATCTCGCCACGCGGCGTCCACCATTACAACTATGGGTAGGGGCGGAATCTGCGTCCTTGCGTGACGGGCGCCTGGACGACGATGCACTCACCGGCATTAATCAGCAGACTCCTTGCGGTCCGGCAGGGGTGAGCTTGCCTCAACCCCCTGCCGGAGCCCGCACGGGCCCAAGGGCTCGCCTCACGCCGCCCGATCGGGGTCACGAGTGGCGGGATCCGAGACAGGTAGCTAGAAACGCAGGTCCGCGCCTATGCGGACCGTATGTTTGGTGAAGGAAGGGTCGAGCGATGAGTCGACTGGTTGAAGGCCGTGTCTGTGTGGTCACCGGAGCGGGAGGTGGGATCGGCAGAGAGCACGCGCTGATGCTGGCCGAGCACGGGGCCAAGGTGGTTGTGAACGACCTCGGCGGCAATGTCGACGGCAGCGGCGGCGACGCCGGGCCGGCTCAGACGGTGGTCGAGGAGATCATCGGCATGGGCGGCGAGGCGGTGGCCAACACCGACAGCGTCGCCGACTGGGAGGGCGCCCAGCGCATGATCAATCAGGCGGTGGAGACCTACGGTGACCTGCATTGTGTGATCAACAACGCGGGCATCTTGCGTGACCGAATGCTGACCAACATGACCGAACAGGAGTGGGACTCGGTCATCTCGGTGCACCTGAAAGGCACGTTTGCCCCGGCCCGCTGGGCGGCCGCCTACTGGCGAGAACAGTCCAAGGCCGGAAACGCGGTCGATGGGCGGATCATCAACACGTCATCGGTGTCGGGCATCTACGGGAATCCCGGACAGACGAACTACGGCGCCGCGAAAGCCGGCATCGCCGCCTTCACCGTCATCGCCGCCCGAGAGCTCAAGCGCTACGGCGTGACGGTCAATGCGATCGCGCCCGGTGCGCTCACCCGCATGACCGAAGGGCTGCCCGGCATACCCCAGGAGGACGACGAACAGCGCGAGTCGATGTCGCCCCGCTGGGTCGCTCCCATCGCCACCTGGTTGGCTTCGGCGGAATCGGCTGACGTCACCGGTCGGGTGTTCGAAGCCTCCGGGCATGTACTGGGTATTGCCGAGGGTTGGCATCGTGGTCCCACCGCGGCACCCATCGACGATCCGACCCAGATCGGTGCGACCGCACTGGAGTTGGTGGCCAAGGCCCGCAAGAATGCGGGCATGGACGGAAAGGACCTCGACTGATGCCGCTCGATCCCGAAGCGCTGGGCAAGGAATCCGAGGCGTGGGAGCGGTCCTGGAAATCCAAGGACTCGCTGTTGTATTCGCTGGGCGTCGGTGCTGGGACACTTGACCCGGTCAACCAGGAGCTGGAGTTCACGACCGAGAACTCCAAGGATGTGACCCAACGGGTCCTGCCCACGATGGGTGTGGTTCTCGGCTCACCGGGTATCGGGGCCTTCAAGATGCTCGGTACCTACAATCCCGCGATGGTGCTCCACGGCGACCAATATGTCGAACAGCACCGGGAGATCCCGGTCGAAGGCCGAGTGCGGGCCACCACGAAGGTGTCGGCATTGTGGGACAAGGGTAAGGCCGCCCTGGCCGAGCTCGAATCCGTCTCGGTCGATGTGGAAAGTGGCGATCCGTTGTTCACCACTCGGCTCGGGCTGTTCATCCGGGGTGAAGGGGGATGGGGCGGAGAATCCGGCCCATCAGGCCCCAAACATCCGGTGCCCGACCGGGATCCCGATGAGACCGTCGCGTACGCGACCCGCACGGATCAGGCGTTGCTCTACCGCCTCAACGGCGACCGCAACCCGCTGCACTCCGATCCGAAGTTCGCCGCCCGGGGCGGGTTCGACAAGCCGATTCTGCATGGATTGTGTACCTACGGGGTCACGGGTCGTGCCCTGTTGCATCATCTCTGTGACAGCGACCCGAGCCGATTCCGTAGCATGTATGGCCGTTTCACGAGCCCGGTGATGCCGGGTGAGACCCTCTCGGTACACATCTGGCACGAGGACGGTGCCGCGCTGTATCGCACGACCGGCGACGATGGTCGGACCGTTCTCGACGATGGGCGCTGCGTCTTCGATCCCCGTTGACACCGGCGCGGTGTGTCGGGTGCCCGATCAGAAACCCCGCCCATGCCACGGAACGAAAGCGGGGCTTTTCGGTGGATCCGGGCTTTCGGTGGATCCAGCAATAGCCTGAGCATGCCGGTTGTGAGGTGTAATACGTGGGTCCACCGGGGAGGGACGACGGGTGGCGACGACGGGTCGGGTCGATGATGAGGATCTCTCTCTGACCGGGCCGGTCGACCGTGAGGTTCGGCCCACCCGGTGGCGCTCGCTGGAGATCTTCGGTTTGGTACTGACCACCCTGGTCGGCCTGGCCCACCTGCCGATGCCGTTTGGCGGCGATGCCGCGCTCATGACCACGGTCGGGCGCCAGCTGGCCGGCGGAGCGGTGCTCTACCGTGATCTTCTCGACATCCGACAGCCGATCATCTTCTGGTTTGCCCGCTTTGGCGGAGAGCTCTTCGGGTTCACTGAACCCGGAATCCACTTGGCCGAGCTCATCGTGCTCGTCGCCGGATCCGTGGCGATGGTAGAGGTCATCCGACCTCATGTTCGATCTCGGTGGGCTCCCGCGTTGGCCCCGATGTTCACGGTCGGCATCTACTACCTCGCGGCGGAGGTATGGCAGCTAACCGAGCCCGAGTCCTTTGCGGGGCTCCCTTTGCTCGCCATCGCCTGGATCATCGATCGGCTCAGCGGGCTCAGCGGCGCGCACGAAGGGACCTGGGCCAGCGCTGTGAGACGACGGCCCGCCTCGATGCCCCGCCTGCTGATGGCTCTTGGCGCGCTGACGGCCATCGTCGGTCTATTGAAGCTCACGTACCTGGCTATCGCGGGAGCGATGGCCCTGATCGTGCTGGTCGACGGATGGCGTCGCCGACGGCTAATGAGCGTCATCATTTGGCCCACCGCGGGGTTCCTCGCGGTGGTCGGCCCCTTTGCCCTCTATCTCTGGTGGCGCGGCGTGCTCGGTGACGTGATGTGGCTCTGGTTCGACTACGCGCCCTCAACATTGGACCGAGCACCTCGGACCGTCGAGCGGCTCCAATCCGGGGCGTGGCGTTTCGCTCGTATGTGGTTGGCCGTCCTGGCCTTCTCGATGCTTGGGATCGGGGCTGCGTTTCGAGGTCGACCGGTCGACCGGTTGCTGATGGCCCTCGTCGTGTGGATCGTCTCCGGTCTGGGCACCATTCTCGTTCAGCACTGGTGGGACTATCTGTTTCACGTGCTCATCGTGCCGCTGGGCCTGTTGGCGGTGGTGGGCCTCGACGAGATGGTCCACCGGAGCAAGGATGTTGGCTCCCGGATGGTGGGCGGCATCGTTTTCGTCGTGCTCCTCATCCCCTTGGGTAGTCATTTTGCGACCAAGGCCGGCGCGTTGCTGTCGAACGGGCTCGGATTCGACCAGGTGGGGCGCGACGCCATCCATGATGACTTCGCCGAGCGATACGCAGACGCCCGGGACTGGCGAGAGGACCTCGGCGATGACCAACGACCGGTTCACTTCGTCGGCGATGCGACCTCGATCTGGGTTGCGGGCCGGGATCAGGCCATCCCGGTCCACGGTTGGGCGGCGGATTTCCTCGACGATGAGCTCTGGTCCCGGATGACCTCGGACATCGCGATGACCCGACCGGCGCACCTGTGGCTGTGGGAGGGGACCTATGGACTGATGGACCGTCGCTCACCGGCCACGCGGCTGCTGGTGGAACGCGAGTATTGCTTCGTCAGAAGCTATGGGGACCATGATTGGTGGGTGCTGCGCTCAGAGATCGACACCGGTATAACCCCGGCCCGCTGCGCCTGAGCCCAGCCGTTGCTCCGGGCTCGAAGCCCCCGACCGGTCAGAACGGCTTGGCCGGTCAGAACGGCTTGGCCGGTCAGAACAGCTTGGTCTGGGCCTGCTCGACGCCGCGTAGCTCGTCGTAGTCGACCTCGACGCAACCGATCTGGCGATCGTCGGCGAGCACCTTTGCCTGAGGCTTGATGAGCTGTGCGACGAACACACCGCGCACTGGGCGCAGCGTCGGGTCGCGATTCAGACGGTCCAGGTAGCGGGTGAGCTGCTCGACACCGTCGATGTCCCCTCGGCGCTTGACCTCGATGGCCACCGCCCTGCCTTCAGCGTCCCGGCAGAGGAGATCGACGGGTCCGATGTCGGTCGGGTATTCGCGTCGGACCAGCTTCAGGCCCTCGCCTATGGATTCGGGATCCTCGGCCAGTAGCTCCTGAAGATGTGCTTCGACCCCGTCCTTTTGGAGCCCAGGGTCGACACCGAGCTCATGGTCGGTATCGGAGAAGATCTCTTCGATGGTGATGGTGAGCTGCTCGCCTTTCGGGTTGGTGACCGTCCAGACGCCATCGCCGGTGATCAGCCGGTTGGGCGCGTTCATCCAATTGAGCGGCTTGTACGCGCCACCGTCGGCGTGGATCGCCACACAGCCATCGGCCTTGACCATCAGTAACCGGGTGGCCAGGGGGAGATGAGCTGACAAACGGCCGACATAGTCGACAGCACAACGGGCGATCACCAGACGCATGGGGGAAACCTCATCGATCGCGTGGCCAGTACCGGTCTGGATTGGTCGCCGCGCCGCGCCCGACCGGCGGCATTGGCGGATATCGAGTCACGCACGAGCGTCGCGCAGCCGTGAGCGGATGATGTCTCGTCGTTCGACCAGCTCTCGGTACGTGAGCGAGTCCGTCGCGGCGGGATCCACCCCGAAACTGGCCTTCATGCCGGTGAGGTCCAACTCATAGTCATCAGGGTTCATCCCCACCTCCTCCGCGATGCGTCGACCATGGTTGGTGGCGAAGTGGACCGAGACCTTGGTGACCACTTCGAACAGATCGAGATCAGGCGCGAGCGTGGCGATGGCCCCGTCGAGAAAGACCAGGTTCTTGACGAACAGCATCAGCGACTTCGGCAACCGAGCGCCATAGGCGAGCAGCTGTTTGATGATGGCTTGGAGCTCACCGATCAGCTCCTCGGGTGACAGCTGTGTCGGATCGACGACGGCACCCTCAAGATCGAGATCGTCGATCACCGCCTGCAGATCGGTGTCGGCCGGCAGCGCTCCGAGATCTCGCAGAGCCTCGAGCTGACCCATCACATTGTTCATCGTCGCCGTTACCAACAGGCGAAGGAACGCGTGCCGCTCCTTGCCTGACATCCGGGCGGTGATACCGAAATCGAGCAGAGCGGTCCGACCATCGGGCTGGACGAACAGATTCCCTCCATGGAGATCACCGTGGAAGATCCCGTGCAACATGCAGCCTTCGAGAAAGGCGATCATGCCGGTACGCACGATCGCTTCGGTGTCGACACCGGCCGCCCGCATGCCGGCGACGTCGTCGAACGCGAATCCATCGAGTCGTTCCATGACCAGCATTCGTCGGGTGACCAGCTCAGGATGGGGTCGAGGGACGACGAAGTGGTCCTGGCCGAGCTCTCTGAGCGAGCGGGCCACGTCGAGCATGCTCTGTGCTTCCAAACGGAAGTCCAGCTCTTCGACGATCGTCTCTGCGAACAGCTCGACCAACGCGGGAGGGTTCGCCAGGGCGGCCACGGGAATCCGTCCGATCAAGAACGGTGCCAGCCACGCCATCACCTTCAGGTCCTGGCGCACCGAACGGGCCACGCTGGGGCGCTGCACCTTGACGACGACTTCCTGGCCGGTGGCGCGCAAGGTGGCCCGATGGACCTGCGCGATCGAGGCGGCGGCCAACGGCTCGGAATCAAACGTCGCGAACACGTCGATCATCGCGACACCGAGCTCTTGTTCCACGACGTCGATCACATCACGGAATGATTCCGCGGGGACCTGGTCGCGGCAGCGCTTGCATTCGTTGACGAGCTCGGCCGGGAACAGCCCCTCGCCCGACGAGATGATCTGGGCCAGCTTGATGTACGCCGGGCCGAGCCGTTCGGCCGCGCGGCGGAGCCTCCGGGAGATCCCCGCTCGCGACTCCGGCCCGGCCTTGCGGCGTTCCAGCAGATACCACATAGCCACAGCCGTGCCGAGCACCCACACGACCCGAACCACCCTGAAACCCGGTAGACGTCGGGGCCGGGTCAACGCGGGTAGCTGACTGCGCAGCTCGGCTCTCGTGGAGTCCAGACCCGTCAGCCATGCCAGTTGATCGGGGTCGATCTGCCAGGGGGCGTCATCGCTGAACGTTCCGAGCGCAAGGTCGCGGTCGTGAACCGGATGGGCTCCGGCGGCTTCGGGTACAGCGGTCATGTCCTGGCTTTCGAGGGCGGTTCGACAGATCAAGCGTAACGGGATCGATCCACGGCCTCGGCGAGCAGCTCCAAACAGTCATCGGCCAGTTCGGGACGGCAGATCACATAGTCCGGAAGGTAGACGTTCGAGTTGTTGTACACGATCTCTTGACCATCGATGCGGGAGGTGTGGAGTCCTGCCGCCGCGGCCACCGCCACCGGCGCACACGAGTCCCACTCATATTGGCCACCTGAATGGGCATAGATATCGGTTTGGCCCAGGACCACCGACATGGCTTTGGCCCCTGCCGATCCCATCGGGACCATCTCCCCATCCAGGCCGCTCGCGACGACCTGGGCGGCCGCGCACGGGCGCCAGCGGCTGATGGCGAGCCGGTACGGGCCGTCGGTGGCCCGGGGCGCAAGATGAGGGGACACCGCAGTCGATAACACCATGCCCACCGCCGGTAGGGCGACCGCCCCGCATACCGGCTGACCGTCGATGGCCAGGGCGACATGGACCGCCCAGTCCGGTCGGGGGGGCTGGCCGTATTCATAGGTACCGTCGACCGGATCGACGATCCAGACCCTGTGTTGCTCGAGGCGGCGCTTGTCGTCGCGCCCTTCTTCGGAAAGCACCGCATCGTCGGGCCTGGATTCCTGGAGCCGGCTGACGAGTAATTCGTGGGCCTGGCGGTCACCCTCGTCTTCGAGCTCCCAGCTACTGGTACCCGATTGGGTCAACTCCTCGCGGAGCGTCACCAACAGCTCACCGGTCTCACTGGCGAGCTGCGCGGCCAGGCGATGATCATCTGCGCTCGGACCCGGCGTATCGGTCACGGCTTCGTCGTTCGGTTTCAGCGGTACCCCGAGCTCTGGTCGGACCCAACGACCCTATCCTGTGGGGCCTCACGGCTCTTAGTTTTAGGACACGCCGAACCGGCTGATCAGTCCCATGGTTCGTGCCGCCAACTCCCGACGACAGATCAGCAGGTCGGGAAGGTAGGGGTCCTCGTTGTTGTAGGTCAGCTGGCTGCCATCGAGACGAGAGGTGTGCAGACCTGCGGCCGCGGCCACCGCGACCGGGGCGCACGAATCCCATTCGTATTGGCCGCCGGCATGGGGGTAACACTCGGCATCGCCGAGCACCACGGCCATCGCCTTGGCGCCGGCGGAGCCCATCTCGACCAGCGAACCCCCAAGGCCTTCGGCGATCTGGAGCGCGATCTGAGGGGGGCGGGATCGACTGACGATCACCCGCGGTGTGTCGGGAGCCGCGGCCGCCAGTGTCGGCGGGTGAGCGGTACTCAAGGTCAGGTCTCGGTCGGGAAGTGCTACCGCTCCGGCGATGGGAACACCGTTGACCGCGAGCGCAACATGGACCGCCCAGTCGGCTCTGCCCTCCCCAAACTCCCTCGTTCCATCGAGAGGGTCGACGATCCACACCCGCTCGAAGTCGAGCCGTCGCAGATCGTCCTGGCCCTCCTCGGAGAGAATCGCATCGTGAGGTCGGGCGTCTACCAGCCGTTGCATCAGCAGTTGATGAGCATTCTGATCGCCCTGGTCCTTCAGCGTCTTTTCGTCCGCGCCTTGGGCCTGCAGGTCGACCCGAAGCTCGGTCAGTAGGCGACCGGCTTCGGTTACCAGCGCCGCGGCCAGGGAATGATCTTCCGCGGTGACGGGACTGGGACCCGGGGTTATGGGGCGTTCGGTGGGAGACACGTCACGACGGTACCGGCGGTTCAGCGGTCCGCGTCACCGTACGGTTTGTCGCCTTCCTCATAGCAGGCGGCGTGGAAGTGCTCGACGCGGTCCCACCGTCCGTCGACATAGACGTTGCAGATCACCTGCTGGAGGCGAAACTTGGCCTGGAACTTGACCCGTTCTCCGCAGCAACCGCATTCGACCGAGCTGCCGGCCTCAATGGGACGGTACACAGCTCGACTCGTCCAGTTCTGAGTGGAGGTGGTGTCGGGTGTCTCTTTGGTATCGGTCTCCATCACCGAGTTATCGGCGTCGATGGGTCCGAACGTGAGAACGACTTCTGACGGCTGTCCGCAGAGTCAGTCGCGAACGAGGGGTTTGTACTTGATGCGGGAAGGCTGATCGGCGGCTGCACCGAGCTGCTTTTTCCTGAACGCCTCGTATTCGCTGAAGTTCCCCTCGAACCATCTCACGAACGAGTCTCCCTCGAAGGCGAGGACATGGGTCGCGATGCGATCGAGGAACCAGCGGTCATGGCTGATGACCGCGGCGCAGCCCGGAAAACGTTCCAGTGCATCCTCGAGAGCGCGAAGGGTGTCGACGTCGAGATCGTTGGTCGGCTCATCGAGGAGCAACACGTTGGCACCGGATCGCAAGATCTTGGCCAGGTGCACGCGGTTCCGTTCACCACCCGAGAGATCGCCGACATTCTTCTGCTGGTCAGATCCCCGAAAGTTGAACGAGGCGACATAGGCGCGGCCGTTCACTTCACGGTTGCCGACCATGATCACGTCCTGGCCGTCGGTGATCTCTTCGTAGACGGTTCGCTCAGGATCCAGACTGTCGCGGCTCTGATCGACCGAACCGAGCTTGACCGTTTGGCCTACCGTCAGGGAGCCGGCGTCCGGATTCACCTCTTCGCCACTTCCGATGCCTGCGGCGCTGGTGATCATCCGGAACAAGGTCGTCTTGCCCGCCCCGTTCGCGCCGATGATCCCCACGATACCGGCCGGCGGCAACTTGAAGTCGAGATCCTCGATGAGCAACGTGTCCCCGAAACCCTTTGACAGCCCATCGGACTCGATGACCACATCGCCCAAGCGATCGCCAGGCGGAATATGGATCTGGAGGCCTTGTCCTCGGCCCGCTTCGTCCTGGGCCTCGGCGAGAAGCTTCTCGTAGGCCGCCAGGCGCGCCTTGCCCTTGGCCTGACGAGCCTTGGGGGCCATACGCACCCATTCGAGCTCTCGTTCCAGGGTTCGCTGACGGGCTGAGACCGTTTTCTCGTCCTGTTGGAGCCGGTCACGCTTCTGTTCGAGCCAGCTGCTGTAGTTGCCCTCGAAGGGCAGGCCGCGACCATGATCCAGCTCCAGGATCCAGCGGGCAACATTGTCCAGAAAGTATCGATCGTGGGTGATCGCCACCACGGTGCCGGCGTAGTCCTTGAGGGTGCGTTCGAGCCAGGCGACCGACTCGGCGTCGAGATGGTTCGTCGGCTCATCGAGAAGCAACAGATCGGGGCGTGACAACAAGAGCCGACACAGCGCGACTCGACGACGCTCACCGCCCGAGAGGGTGGACACGTCGGCATCGCCCGGAGGCAACCTCAACGCATCCATGGCGATGTCGATGGTCCGCTGAAGGTCCCATGCCCCCGCGGCCTCGATCTTTGCCTCGAGCTCGGCTTGTCGGGCCCCGAGCTTGTCGTAGTCGGCGTCGGGATCGGACCACTTGGCCATCAACTCGTCGTATTGAACCAGGAGGGCGCTGACCTCTCCTACGCCGTCCATGACGTTGCCCAGCACATCTTTGCCGGGATCGAGAGTCGGCTCTTGTTCCAGCAGTCCGACGGTGAATCCGGGGCTCAGGCGGGCCTCACCGGTGAAGTCCTCGTCGACGCCCGCCATGATCCTCAGCAGCGACGACTTCCCGGAGCCGTTGGGGCCGATGACGCCGATCTTGGCGCCCGGGTAGAACGCGAGAGTGATGTCATCAAGGACCTGACGGTCCGGTGGATGGAATCGACCCACGTTGCGCATCGTGAAAATGAACTGGGCGCTCATGTCGGTGACACTACCGGCGGCCGCGGTGGACTCTGGTGGCGACGCGGCCTTCTGCCGCTCACTTCTTTTTGGCTGCTGTGGTCTTCTTGGCGGCGGGTGCTTTCTTGGCGGTGGTCTTCTTGGCCGCGGGTGCTTTCTTGGCTGCCGGTGTCTTCTTGGCGGTGGTCTTCTTGGCTGCCGGTGTCTTCTTGGCGGTGGTCTTCTTGGCCGCGGGTGCT
>Ga0316190_10000854_pt1 | contig 21643 bp, 21 predicted proteins | sample Eddworburrow2_MG_FD_204929 | JGI IMG/M metagenome (GOLD analysis project Ga0316190, IMG submission 204929) | Coastal sediment microbial communities from Maine, United States - Eddy worm burrow 2 | ecosystem: Environmental > Aquatic > Marine > Coastal > Sediment | place: USA: Maine | collected... | reverse complement strand
AAAAGGAGCATAGAGAATGCGTATGGCGGAGAGAGAGGGATTCGAACCCTCGGAACGCTTGCGCGCTCAACGGTTTTCGAGACCGCCCCGTTCAACCACTCCGGCACCTCTCCAAGCGGGCTCATGTAGCTCGGGTGGGGGCAGACCGCAAGGCTCGTAGTGCGAGGAATTGAGGCTCCCGGTGCGAGGAAATGACGCCGAAAATGGGTTTTTCCGCCTGTTCTGGGAATTGACTTTCGGGGTTTCGCCTCTATATTGCGCCGCTTATCGCTCCTTTCGAGGCGTGCTGGCTGCGTGATTGCGCCGGCAAAACAAGCCCCAAGAGACGGAATTAAAGACATGTTCGCGGTCATTCGCACGGGCGGCAAGCAATATCGCGTGTCGCCGAACGACATTATCGAGATCGAAAAAATTGCTGGAAACCCTGGCGATATTGTCGAGCTCTCCGAAGTCTTGCTGCTGGGCGGCGAGGGGACCCCAAAAACGGGTAGCCCCACGATCTCTGGCGCATCCGTGGCCGCTGAGGTCGTGGAGCAGATGCGCGATGACAAGATCATCGTCTTCAAGAAGAAGCGCCGCCAGGGCTACCGCCGGACTAAGGGTCATCGGCAGATGCTGACGGCGCTCCGCATCACTGAAATTCTCACGGATGGCAAGAAGCCCTCGAAGGCGGCTGCGAAACCCGCGCCGGTAAAGACCGAGGCGAAAGCGGCTGATAAGCCAGCGCCAAAGAAGGCTGAAGCGAAGGCTGAGGCTCCCGCCAAAAAGGCTCCGGCTAAGAAGGCTGAAGCTAAGAAGGCCCCGGTCAAGAAAGCTCCAGCGAAGAAGGCTGCGGCCAAGAAAGCGCCCACCAAGAAGGCCCCGGCGAAGAAGACCAGCTAAAGGAACACCACCATGGCACATAAGAAAGCAGGCGGCTCCTCGCGCAACGGACGCGATTCAGCTGGACGGCGCCTCGGCGTCAAGAAGTCGGGCGGTCAGCACGTGATCCCGGGCAACATCATTATTCGCCAGCGTGGCACCAAGTGGCACAAGGGCGAGAACGTGGGCATCGGCAAGGACCACACGATTTTTGCTCTTGTGGATGGCGTGGTCGAGTTTGCGACCAAGGCCAAGGGCCGGACATATGTTTCGGTGAAGCCGACCGAGGCATCTTAAGCGGATCATCGCTTTTGCTCTTTTGAGTCCGTTTGCATGAGCCCCCCGGTTGGAACGGGCGCTGTCGCGCGTATACGCTTGGCCCCGTGCAGATCCAAACACAGAGGTTGACCTTGCGGCCGCCGGTGCTTGCCGATGCGGCACGTGTCAGTCTGCTCGCTGGCGACTACGATGTGGCCTCTATGACGGCTGTCATTCCTCACCCCTATAGCGAGGCCATGGCTGCTGAATGGATCGCTGGCGCGGTCCGGGGCGAGGAAGGTGTCGCCTTCATGATCGACTTCGACAGAACACTGATCGGCTGCACTGGCTATCGGGCGTTTAGCTCTGACCACGGGGAGCTGGGCTACTGGATCGGGAAGCCCTATTGGGGCGCTGGATTTGCGACCGAGGCAGCAAAGGCCCTAGTCGCGCATGCTTTCGATCATGAGGACTTCTCGCATCTGATGGCGCGGCATTTCACTGGGAATGACGCCTCTGAGCGCATTTTGAAGAAGCTCGGCTTCGAGTGCGAGGGCGAGGATATGCGCGAATGCTTGGCGCAGGCACAGACGGTTCCCTGCCTCAGCTACCGGCTTGACCGGGATCAAGCGCGCGCGGTGCTTCGAAGGGCGTAGCCGCGAGATGACCCTAAAGGATCAGTCCATCGATCCGCCGCCCCGCTGTCCGTAGTTAGTGCAACAGCAGGACCTCCAGTGTTAAGGCTGTCCCATGCAATTTCTCGATTCCGCAAAGGTTTTTGTCCGCGCCGGTGACGGAGGCAACGGATGCGTCAGCTTCCGGCGGGAGAAGTTTGTTGAGTACGGCGGTCCCAATGGCGGCGACGGCGGCAAGGGCGGCAATGTCATTCTCGAGTGCGTGGCAAATCTCAACACGCTCCTGGACTTCCGCTACCAGCAGCACTTCAAGGCCAAGAAGGGCGGCAACGGCATGGGCCAGAACCGCACCGGTGCCAGAGGCGCTGACGTGATTCTCAAAGTGCCGCCGGGCACGCAAATCCTCGATGCGGATGGTGACACGCTGATCGCGGACATGACCGAGCCAGGGACGCGCCTCGTGCTGCTGGAGGGTGGCAATGGCGGTTTCGGCAATGCGCACTTCAAGTCGTCGACGAACCAAGCGCCGCGCCGCGCCAACCCCGGCCTGCCTGGCGAGGAGATGTATATCTGGCTGCGCCTGAAGTTGATTGGCGATGCCGGAATCATTGGGTTGCCCAACGCGGGCAAGTCCACCTTTTTGGCAACGGTTAGCCGGGCGAAGCCAAAGATCGCCGACTATCCCTTCACAACGCTGCACCCCAATCTTGGTGTCGTGCGCTTCGGCGGTCTCGATTTCGTGCTGGCCGACATCCCCGGCCTTATCGAGGGCGCTCATGAGGGCATTGGCATCGGGGACCGCTTCCTTGGTCATGTCGAGCGCACGGCGGTCCTTCTGCACCTTGTGGACGCAACGCTAGACGATCCCGTCGAGGCCTACGATATCGTGCGCGGTGAGATTGAAGCCTATGGTCTCGGGCTCGACCAAAAGCCGGAAGTTCTGGCACTGTCCAAGACCGACGCCGTGGATGCCAAGGAGCTGCAAGAAAAGGTTCGTGTACTGAAGAAAGCTTCCGGCGTTGAACCGCTGGTCGTTTCTGCGGCCACAGGCAAGGGCGTGCCGGATGTCCTTGCGGCGCTCGCTTCAGACGTCGAAGCGATGCGTGCGCAAGCCAATGAGAAACCACTCACGGATGCGAGCAAGGGTTGGCAGCCATGAGAACAGAATGGACGGCGGCCCGCCGCATCGTTGTCAAGATCGGCTCGTCGCTCCTCGTCGATAGCGCGGCCGGTGCGTTGCGCTCCGCGTGGCTTGCCGCTTTGTGCGATGACATCGCGGCTTTGCGCGGCATGGGCAAGGACGTGATCCTCGTGTCGTCCGGCGCCATCGCGCTTGGGCGCAACGTTCTTGGGCTACCGAGCGGGGCGCTCAAACTCGAAGATAGTCAAGCTTCTGCCGCTGTTGGGCAAATTCATCTGGCGCACGCCTATGAGAGTGCGTTTCGCGCCAGCGGATTGGCTGCGGCGCAAGTGCTGCTCACCCTTGGCGACACGGAAGAGCGCCGGCGCTATCTCAATGCCCGCAGTACCATTGCCACGCTGCTCAAGCTCGGCGCGGTTCCCGTGGTCAACGAGAACGATACGGTTGCGACCAATGAGATCCGCTATGGTGATAATGACCGGCTGGCGGCTCGTGTGGCCTCTATGGTGAGCGCCGATTGTCTCGTGCTGCTGTCCGATGTGGATGGGTTCTACACGGGGCCACCTGGTTCGACCGATAACGTCAGACGTCTTGACGAGGTGGCGGAAGTCACGGCCGAGATCGAGGCGATGGCCGGCGATGTGGGCTCGGAGCTGTCGCGCGGCGGCATGGTCACCAAGATCGAGGCCGCCAAGATCGCCGTGCAAGCGGGCACGAATATGGTGATTGCCAGCGGGAAGGTGATGAACCCGCTGTCCGCGCTTGCGGCAAGCGGTGCGTGCACCTGGTTCTTGGCGCGCTCGGACCCACAAGCGGCGCGTAAGCGCTGGATTGGCGGCTCGCTCGAGCCGCGCGGTGCGGTGGTCGTCGATGGTGGCGCAGCAATGGCCTTGGGGTCGGGCAAAAGTTTGCTTCCCGCTGGTGTGACGCGGATCGATGGCCATTTTCAGCGGGGCGATGCCGTGGTCATCCGCGCAAGTGACGGCGCGGAAATTGGCCGGGGGCTCATCGCCTACGATCACAAGGATGCGGGCGCGATCATCGGGCGCAAGAGCGGTGAAATCGCCGACATTCTCGGCTATCTTGGGCGCCCTGAATTGATCCATCGAGATGACATGACCCTCAACAAGAAAAGTCAGTCATAAACAAAGGTCCGTAAGCGTGCCCCTTCCCGCTCAAGATCCCGCCGTCAGCATCGAGCCGATGATGCTCTATATGGGCCGCCTCGCTAAGGCGGCAGCGGCCGAATTGGCCATGGCCTCGACGGAGGCGAAGAATGCGACCCTTGAGGCGATGGCAGCAGCGCTTGAGGCAGGCGCGGAGAAAATCCTCGAGGCCAACCAGAAGGACCTGGATGCCGCCGAAAAGAACGGGCGCGATGCGGCCTTTCTGGACCGGTTGCGGCTCGATGCGGATCGCGTGGCGTCCATGGCGAAGGGACTAAGGGAAGTGGCGGCACTGCCAGACCCGGTCGGCACGGTCATCGCCTCATGGACGAGGCCGAACGGGCTTGAGATCGCCCGCGTCCGCGTTCCCCTCGGCGTTATTGGCATGATCTATGAGAGCCGGCCGAACGTGACGGCGGATGCCTCCGCGCTCTGCCTCAAGGCCGGCAATGCGGTGATCTTGCGGTCGGGCTCCGATAGTTTTCTCACCGCGCTCGTGATCACCAATCTGCTGACAGCGGCCATCAAGGCATCGGGCCTTCCGGAGGAATCGGTCCAACTCGTGCCGTCGGTCGACCGCCAGGCGGTTGGGTTCATGCTTGGTGGTCTGAATGGGGCCATCGATGTCATCGTGCCGCGCGGTGGCAGGGGGCTTGTCGAACGTGTCCAAGAAGAAGCGCGGGTTCCTGTGTTCGCGCATCTTGAAGGCGTTTGTCATGTCTATGTGGACGAGACCGCGCCGCTCGACATGGCGCGGGACATTGTAGTCAACGCCAAGATGCGTCGCACCGGTATTTGCGGTGCTGCCGAAACCCTGCTGGTAGCGCAAGCCGCGGCCGAAACACACCTGACCCCCATTGTCGATGCGCTCATTGAGGCGGGCTGTGAAGTTCGCGGAGATCCGGAAACGCAGCACACGGATAGCCGGGTGAAAACGGCGATGGATGAGGATTGGCAGACGGAATACTTGGCGCCGATCATCGCGGTGAAAGTGGTCGAGGGGCTGGATGAGGCGATTGCGCATATCGGTGAATATGGCTCGCACCATACCGAGGCGATCGTGACCGGTGACGAGGCCGCCGCCACCGCCTTCCTGGCACGGGTGGATAGCGCAATCGTTCTGCATAACGCCTCGACCCAATTTGCCGATGGCGGCGAGTTTGGCATGGGCGCTGAAATCGGGATCGCGACGGGACGGTTTCATGCGCGCGGGCCTGTCGGTGTCGAACAGCTCACCACGTTCAAATATGTGGTTCGTGGGCAGGGCCAGACGCGGCCTTGAGCGCGGCGCGCCCTTCGAGCACGGCTGCACGGCCCTATCTCCGTGCTCCGGTTGCGAGCCCGGGGATGCGCATCGGGTTATTGGGCGGTTCGTTCAATCCCGCCCATGAGGCGCATCGAGAGATCAGCCTTGCGGCGCTGAAGCGCTTGGGGCTGAACCAGGTCTGGTGGCTGGTGAGCGCGGGCAATCCGCTGAAGGACAACGCGCACCTTCCGCCGCTCGCAACGCGTGTCGAGGCGGCGAGGCGTCTGGCAAACCATCCGCAGATCGTTGTCAGCGGGTTCGATGGGGGCACGGGTTCGCCCTACACCGCCGATTTGCTGCAGGCCTTTAAGCAGCGCTATCGCGGGGTCCATTTCGTGTGGCTCATGGGAGCGGATAATCTCGCGGAGTTCCACCGCTGGGGGGCGTGGCAGGAGATCTTTGGGCTTGTCCCCATCGCCGTGCTGGATCGGCCGGGTCACCGGCTCAAGGCCCGCGCGAGCATCGCTGCCCACCACTTTGCGCGTTCTTACAAGGACGAATCCGACGCGGCCGGTCTTGCGCTGCTCAACCCGCCCGCGTGGACGATCCTGACCCACCGGCTCTCCGGTCTGTCGTCCACCGCCGTTCGCGAAAATGTCTTGAAATCAGTCTAGGCAACTAGATTAAGATCAAAAAGACCCTCCGTCATACTACCTATTGAAACGGGGCCATCGGGCATACTATCCTCTTGGAGTAAAGTGAGGGCTGAGGAACACCAAAGCACCAGACCATTTGAGGATTGTGCGAGGCGATCCATTTTACGGCCACCACGAAGAGCAATGGTAGAAGGAAACCCAAGCAAACATGCGCTCACATAGCGAGGGTACCCAGAAGGGTACGCCTCCGCCCGGACTAGCGACATTCCGCGCAGATCCGGGGAGACTGCTCAACGTCGTGACCGAGACGCTCGACGGCGCAAAGGCCGAAGACATTACGGTCATCGATCTCAAAGGAAAGACGTCACTTGGCGATCACATGGTTGTTGCCTCGGGCCGTTCTCAGCGGCATGTCGGCGCCGTCGCCGACCATCTCATCAAAGCGCTAAAAGACGAAGGCTATGGCCGCGCACGTATCGAAGGGCTGCCTCAGGGTGACTGGGTGCTGATCGATGCGGGCGATGTCATTGTCCATCTCTTCCGGCCAGAGGTTCGCGAATTTTACAACCTCGAAAAGATGTGGTCCGCTGACCGGCCCAAGGAGCGAATGGTGGTCTGAACGTCGGCCAGCCACCACCGGCGCTTGGCCTAGGAGGCAGCCATGCGGTTGCTGATCGCCGCCGTCGGAAAGCTCAAAGGGGGCCCAGAGCGCACGCTCTGTGACCACTATCTCTCCCGCGCCGAAACCTTCGGTCGCGGCCTGGGTTTGTCGCCACTCAATGTTGTCGATTGCCCCGAATCCAGTGCCCAGGAGGCGGGCTCGCGCCGTGAGGCTGAGGCCGTGGCGCTGCTTGCCAAAGTCCCTGCTGAATACGGGCTGATTTGTCTGGACCCCGGTGGAAAGCTCCTATCCAGTGAGGCCTTCGCGGAGGTCCTGCGGACGCGGAAAGATGCACGTAGCGTTTCGGGTCTTGCGTTTATCATTGGGGGTGCGGACGGGCTCGGTCAGGCGGTGCTGGATCGCGCGGGGTTGTCCCTATCCTTGGGGGCGATGACGCTGCCACATGGTCTTGCGCGAATCGTGTTAGCCGAACAGATCTACCGGGCCATGACGATCCTTGCAGGCCATCCCTACCACCGGGGCTGAATTGCGCTAAAAGGTTAAGGATTCTTAAGCTTTTTGCCTTGATTCTGCCGCTTCCCTCCGGTGCCATCGACTGAACGGCCAGGACGAATGGCGCATCCCGATCGATTGATTTTCTCAACACGAAAATTTCGGTTCGTCCTTCTTCTTGCGGCGCTGCTGGCGATGCCTGCCGGACTTGTGTTTGCCGAAGACGATCTCTCACGGGACGACGCTAAAAAGCGTCTCGACGAGACGGAACAGGAACTGAAGTCGAGCCGGGTGAAAGCCGAGGGCCTTACAAAGGACCTTGAGGCCCTGGTGGAAGAAAGGGTACGGCTCAATAACGAGCTGATCGAGGCTGGCAAGCGGGTGCAGGCGAGTGAGGCGACGCTCTCGGAGACGGAGGGCGAGCTTGAAGAACTCACCGAGCAGGTCACCGTGATGCGGACCTCGATCAATGAGCGAAAGGCCGCAATTGTCACAATGCTGAGCGCCATGCAGAGGATTGGCCGGACGCCGCCGCCGGCAATTGTCACGCGCCGTGACGATGCATTGGCGGTCGTGCGGGGCGCGATGCTGCTGGCCAAGGTCTTCCCCGAGCTCAAATATCAGGCTGATACCCTCTCGGAGAGCCTCCAGGACCTGACGGCTATTGAAGACAGAATTCGGGACGAGCGGGACGCCCAAAGACGCGAAGCTGACACGCTCGCGGCTGAACAGGAGCGGCTTGACCGGCTGATCGTGCAGAAAAAGTCCAAGCAGGCGCAAGGCCAAGAAGAGCTTGCGCAGCTTACTCAATCAGCAGAACAGCTTGCCTCGGAAGTCGTCAATTTGAATGAGCTTGTCGAGCGCCTTGACGTCCGGATCGCGAAAGCGGAGGTCGCGCAATACGATGCGGAAGTCGCCGCGGAGAAGGCATTGCGGGCGCGGCTCCAGCAGGAAGTCCTTGCAACTCCGGCTAATGAGCGTGTCGTGGAAATCAAGCCGGAGGCGAAAAAGGTCGCTTTTGTCGACCCCGATCGGATGAAGCCGGCCGTGCCGTTCATTCAGGCCAAGGGCAGTTTGCGATTTCCGGCGCAAGGTCGGCGGACCCACGCTTTTGGTGATAAAGATACATCGGGTGCCACGCTTCAGGGCGTGTCATTACGGACACGCCGCGAGGCCCGGGTAACGGCGCCAGCCGATGGTTGGGTGGTCTATTCAGGGCCTTTCCGCTCTTATGGGCAACTCTTGATCATCAACGCTGGCGGGGGTTATCATATTTTGATTGCGGGGATGAGCCGCATTGATGTGAGCCTCGGTCAATTCGTTCTTGCTGGCGAGCCAATTGCCGTCATGGGCAATGGGGTGACGCCGGGTGGCAGCGGCGGCCAAAATTCACGCCCCGTCCTCTATGTCGAATTTAGGAAGGACGGGCAGCCAATAGACCCTGGCCCATGGTGGGCCGAGGCATCCGGGAAGGTACAAGGATGATGCGGAAATCCGAATATGCGCTTTGGGCGCTTCTAGTGGTGGCTGTGATCGCCGCGGGCTCAACTGTGGTGAGCTGGGCGCGGAGTCCGTCGGCCTCCGCGGGGAATTCGGGGATATACAAGCAGCTCGACCTCTTTGGCGAAGTTCTTGAGCGTGTGCGGGCCGACTATGTCGAGCAGCCCGAGGATCCGAAACTCATCGAGTCCGCGATCAACGGAATGCTGACGGGCCTCGATCCCCACTCGGCGTATCTCAACCCGAAACATTTCCGCGACATGCAGGTCCAAACCCGTGGCGAGTTCGGCGGGCTTGGTATCGAGGTCACGATGGAAAACGGCGTGGTCAAGATCGTGTCGCCGATCGAGGATACGCCCGCAGCGCGCGCCGGTCTTAGGAGCGGCGACCTCATCACCCATCTCGACAAGGAACAGATCCTTGGACTCACGTTGCAGGAAGCGGTCGAGAAGATGCGCGGACCGGTCAATTCGCCGATCATGCTGACAATCGTGCGCAAAGGCGTCGACGACCCCTTCAAAGTGAAGGTCGTCCGGGACATGATCCACATTAACCCGGTGAAGTACAACGCCGAGGGTGACGATGTCGGCTATGTCCGCATCACCACCTTTAACGAGCAAACCACAGAGAATCTCGGCAAAGCCGTCGATGATCTCAAGAAGAAGCTCGGTCCTAATCTCAAAGGCTACATTATCGACCTGCGCAACAACCCGGGCGGCTTGCTGGATCAGGCCATCTCGGTGTCCGATTCCTTCCTTGACAAAGGTGCGATCGTGCTTACTCGGGGACGTAATCTTGAGGAGACGCAGCGCTCGAACGCTCGGCAGGGCGACATCACCGATGGCAAGAAGATCGTCGTGCTGATCAATGGCGGTTCGGCCTCGGCCTCCGAGATCGTGGCCGGTGCCCTGCAGGATCATCAGCGTGCAACGGTGATCGGCACACGCTCCTTCGGTAAGGGATCGGTGCAGACCATTATTCCGCTCGGCTCGAGCGGCGCTTTGCGGCTCACCACCGCACGTTACTACACGCCTTCGGGCCGATCGATCCAGGCCAAGGGTATCGATCCTGAGGTCGTCGTCGAGGAGGAGCTTCCGGAGGACATCAAGAAGAAGCAGGACATCATCGGCACACGCGGTGAGGCCAATCTGCGCGGTCACCTCAAGGGCGAAGTCGAGGTTGAGGAGGAGCAGTCGGGCAGTTCTTCCTATGTCCCTGAGGATAAGGAAAAGGACACCCAGCTCAATTACGCTCTCGATCTCTTGCGGGGTATCAAATCGGTCGACACGGACGTAAAGAAAAAGGCAGAAGCTGCCAACTAGACCTTTTGGCCATGAGAGCGTTACCCGCGGGGCAAAGGCTGTAGTCTCGCGTAAATGCTGGGGAGTGGGGAGGACGACAATATGCAGGCAAAGGTATGAAGGCCCTAGCCGTCGCTTCGGGGATCGTGTTCTGGGGCCTGGTTCTTGGTATTATCGCCTTAATTTTCTTGCCCGGCGGTGACGGCGCAGAGCCTGTTGCCGTTGTTCAGGTCGATTCGGCTCCCCCGCCGCCGCCCGCCGCCAACCCCAATGCGATTGGTCTTCCGCCAGGCTTCTCCGTGACGGGGCCTGCTGTGGCGCCAGGTGCGCCGCCGCGTCCCGCCGCACCGGTTCTTGCTCCGCCCGGGCAGGGCACGAACATGATCCCAATAGCCCCCGGCCAGATCAATGTTCCTCCACCGCCACCGCCACCGGGACCGAGCGGCGCTTTGGACCTTGAGGATAAAGTGGAGCCTGAGGGCAAAGATGCTGCGGTCGCGGCAGCCGCGCCGCAGCCGAAGATCATCGCGGCAAGTCTCTCGGCAGGTATCGATACGACGGCCAAGGCACCGCTCCCGGAGGTTCCCGTATCAGCCCTGGTTGAAGATTCGCCATATGGGCCGCTACCGAGGATCGCTGTCGATGGCCGCCGCCCTGCCGAAGTCTACGCACGGCCGTCGGACTATGCCGCGGTCGAAGGCGGCCCCCCGCGGGTTGCCGTGCTCCTGAAGGGGCTCGGGGCGCCAAGCGCTGCGAGTGGAGATACCATCAAGGGATTGCCACCGCCTGTCAGCGTCGCGTATGGCGCCCATGGGCGCGGCCTCCAGGAGCGGGTGACGAAAGCCCGCGCGGCCGGACACGAGGTTCTCCTCGCAATTCCCCTGGAGCCCACGGACTACCCCGCCACAGACCCCGGCCCCCACACTCTGCTGACCTCGCTCCCCCCAAAAGACAATATCAAGCGGCTTCAATGGCTGATGTCGCGCTACACCGGCTATGTCGGTTTGACGAACACGATGGGTACGAAGTTCGAAACCGAGCTTGGGTCTCTGGCGCCCGTTTTAGAAGAGGTCAAACGGCGCGGCTTGCTCTATGTCGACGACGGCAGTGTCGAAGGCTCATTAGCGGGCAGGGTGGCGACAGCCTTGGAGCTTGAATACGCCACAGCCCATGTTCGCCTCGATACCGGGAGCATGGATAAAGCGTTGGAAAAGCTTGAGGCCCTTGCCAAAGAGCAGGGCTCGGCGATCGGTGTGGCGAAGGCAGCGCCTGGGACTGCTCGACGGATTGCCGATTGGGCGGGCTCGCTTGAGGACAAGGGGCTCGTTCTTGTCCCTGTCAGCGCCGCCATGCGCCCCCCGCAGCGAAGCTGAATGCCGGCGCATTGTCCTGTAAAGGCCTCCCCCGCAAAGCTACAAAGGCCTTTTCCGCGAAGGCCGCGGGCCCGCGAGAATTCCCCTCCCTCACGTGTCGCGCATGACTGATCCAACAAAACTACCCTATCGTCCGTGCGTCGGGGTCATGCTGCTGAACCATCAAGGCCTCGTTTTCGTCGGGCGACGCTCGAAGCGCAAGGGTGCCTCTGAGGGCGAGGGAAAATGGTGGCAGATGCCCCAAGGTGGTTTCGACAAGGGCGAGGAGGTCGAAACGGCCGCCCGGCGAGAGCTATGGGAAGAGACGGGCGTGCGCGAAGCGGCGTTTCTCGCGAAGACGGAGGACTGGCTCCTGTACGACTTGCCGCCCGAATTGGTAGGCGTTGCCTGGAAAGGCAAGTATCGCGGGCAAAAGCAGATGTGGTTCGCCGCGCGGTTCGAAGGCTCCGAAAGCGATATTGACCTGAAGCCGCGCCCCGGCCACCACGCCGAGTTCGACGCGTGGCGCTGGGTTCCGATGGCCGGTTTGCCGGACCTCGTCGTACCGTTCAAGCGGGACGTCTATAGTGCCGTCGTCAAAGTCTTCTCACCCCTCTTAGAGACGTCGTCGCGACCCTAAATCCACGAAGAGGCTCTGCACAGCAGGGGAAGGAGCCATGGCACGTCGTCTTATGCGCGTTAGAGGTTCAGCGCGGCCTGGACCTGGCGAAGATGCTCAAGCGTCAGCAGAGCGCGGTCCTTCGCGTCACCGGTAAGATCGGCGGCGTCCTCTTCGGCATCCTTGATCGATGCGCTCAAATGGTCAGCCTTAAAGTCGTCCAGATCGATTGCCGTTTCCGCAAGGACGGTCAGACCCGCAGGGATAACCTCGGCGAAGCCCCCACGGGCGAAGAAGCGCTGACGCTCGCCGCCAGGAAAATCGATCTCCAGTACGCCGGGCCGAAGCGTGGTGATGACCCGGGCGTGTTTGGCCAAGATCGTCATGTCGCCTTCGGCGCCAGGAACCAGCACCTGCTCGACCTCGCCTGAGAACAGAAGCTTTTCTGGCGAAACAAGCTCGAATTTAAACGGCTCGGCCATTAAGCGGCCTCTGCTGCGAGCGTCTCGGCCTTGGCAATGGCCTCCTCGATCGTGCCGACCATGTAGAAGGCGGCTTCGGGAAGGTGATCATAGTCGCCGTTGCACAGACCCTTGAAGCCTTTGACTGTGTCTTCAAGCGCAACGAGCTTGCCCGGCGAGCCAGTGAACACTTCGGCGACGAAGAAGGGCTGCGACAGGAAGCGCTCGATCTTACGCGCACGCGCCACGGTGATTTTGTCTTCTTCCGAAAGCTCATCCATACCGAGAATGGCAATGATGTCCTGCAGGGCCTTATAGCGCTGGAGAATCTCCTGAACCTGCCGGGCCACTGCATAGTGCTCCTCGCCAATAACCTGCGGATCCAGAATACGTGAGGTCGAATCGAGCGGGTCAACGGCAGGATAGATGCCCTTTTCCGCGATCGAACGCGACAGCACGGTCGTTGCGTCCAGATGCGCAAACGAGGTTGCAGGCGCCGGATCGGTTAAGTCGTCGGCGGGCACGTAAATGGCTTGCACGCTCGTGATTGACCCATTCTGTGTCGTGGTGATGCGCTCCTGCATGGTGCCCATGTCGGTCGCCAATGTCGGCTGATAGCCCACCGCGGAAGGAATACGTCCCAGCAGAGCGGACACTTCCGAGCCTGCCTGGGTGAAGCGGAAGATATTGTCAACGAAGAACAGAACGTCTTGTCCCTTATCGCGGAATTCTTCTGCGATCGTCAGACCCGAAAGTGCGACGCGCGCGCGCGCTCCGGGCGGCTCGTTCATCTGTCCGAAAACCATCGCGCACTTGGAACCTTCGCCGCCGCCTTCTTTGTTGACGCCGGACTCGATCATTTCCCAGTAAAGGTCATTGCCCTCGCGGGTCCGTTCGCCGACACCGGCAAAAACCGAATAACCGCCATGCGCCTTGGCAATATTATTGATCAACTCGAGAATAAGCACGGTCTTGCCGACGCCCGCGCCGCCGAACAGGCCAATCTTACCACCACGCGCATACGGTGCGAGCAGATCGACAACCTTAATACCGGTCTCCAGCACGTTCGATTCGGTCGACTGTTCGACAAAGGAAGGAGCGTCCTGATGAATGGCGCGCTTCTTATCCGTATCGATCGGTCCCGCTTCGTCAACCGGCTCGCCAATCACGTTCATGATGCGGCCCAAGGTCTTGTCGCCAACTGGCACGGCGATTGGCTCGCCCGTATCGATCACTTGCCGACCGCGCACCAGGCCTTCCGTGGAATCCATGGCGATGGTCCGGACGGTGTTCTCGCCGAGATGCTGGGCGACCTCGAGAACGAGACGCCCCCCCTGGTTTTCCGTCTCAAGCGCGTTCAGAATTTGAGGGAGGTGACCGTCGAATTGAACGTCGACCACGGCGCCCGTCACCTGACGGATTTGACCCTTGGCGCCTTTGCCTTCGGCGATCTTCTTCTCTTGCGTCTTGGTCTCAGCGACCACGGGTTTCCTTGCCATCGTGTTCCGTTCCTTTGAGTGACTACAGCGCCTCTGCGCCGGAGATGATCTCAATCAACTCCTTGGTGATCTGCGCTTGGCGGGTCCGGTTATAGTTCAGTGTCAGCTTGCCGATCATGTCGCCGGCATTGCGGGTCGCGCTATCCATGGCGCTCATCCGTGCGCCCTGTTCGGACGCTGCGTTTTCCAGCAGCGCTTTGAAGACTTGCGTTGTGATGTTGAGCGGCAGGAGACTAGCCAGAATCTCAGATTCCTCCGGCTCATACTCATAAACAGCACCGTCGAGGTCGCCCGCGCCATCGCTTGCCGCGGGGATCGAGGCCGGAATCATCTGCTGAGCCGTTGGGATCTGACTGATCACCGACTTGAACTGGGAGTAAAAGAGCGTTGCGACGTCGAACTCGCCTGCATCGAACATCGCGCGCACCTTCTGACCGACCTGATCGGCATGGTCGAAGGTGAGTTGCTTAATACCGCGGAAGTCGATGGTGTCGACAATCAGCGCCTCAAACTGGCGACGAAACTGGTCGTAGCCCTTCTTGCCGACGCAGAGGATCTTGACCTCTTTGCCTTCGGCGGTGAGGCGAAGGACATATTCGCGGGCCTGGCGGACAATGGCCGAATTGAAGCCGCCGCACAGGCCGCGCTCGGACGTGCAGACGACAAGCAGATGAACATCATCCCTGCCGGTGCCCACCATGAGCGGGGACCCACCTTCCATGCCTTCTAAGGCGTTGGCGACGTTGGACAACACCGCGTCCATCCGTTCGGCGTAGGGCCGGGCTGCTTCCGCAGCCAATTGCGCCCGGCGAAGCTTCGCCGCGGCCACCATCTGCATGGCCTTGGTGATCTTCTGGGTCGCCTTGACCGAGGCGATACGGTTACGGAGTTCCTTTAGCGAGGCCATGGATCAACTCACGCAAAGGCTTTGGCGAATTTGTCGGCGGCGTCTTTCAGCGCCTTGCCGGACTCATCGGAAATCTTTTTCTCGTCGCGGATCGTGTCGAGAAGGCCTTGGTGCTCCGAATGCATGAAGCGAAGGAACTCGTCCTCGAAGCGGCCAATATCCGAAAGTTCAAGCTCATCGAGATAGCCGTTCACGCCCATATAGATCGAGGCTACCTGCTCCTCGACCTTCAGCGGCGAGAACTGCGGCTGCTTTAGAAGTTCCGTAAGGCGCGCGCCACGATTGAGTAGCTTCTGTGTCGTGGCATCGAGGTCCGAACCGAACTGAGCGAAGGCCGCCATCTCGCGGTACTGGGCCAGCTCGCCCTTAATCTTGCCGGCGACCTGCTTCATGGCCTTGATCTGCGCCGATGAGCCCACGCGAGACACCGACAAACCCACATTCACCGCAGGCCGGATGCCCTGAAAAAACAGGTCGGTCTCAAGGAAGATCTGGCCATCGGTGATTGAAATCACGTTGGTCGGGATATAGGCCGACACGTCGTTCGCCTGCGTCTCAATGACCGGCAGAGCCGTCAGCGATCCCGAGCCATTGTCGGCATTGAGTTTCGCTGCGCGCTCAAGGAGGCGCGAGTGAAGATAGAACACGTCGCCCGGATACGCCTCACGTCCGGGCGGACGGCGAAGCAGGAGCGACATCTGGCGGTAGGCGACGGCCTGCTTGGACAGATCATCATAGTTGACCAAGGCATGCATGCCGTTGTCGCGGAAATACTCGCCCATGGTGCAGCCGGTAAAGGGCGCTAGGAACTGCATAGGGGCCGGATCGGAGGCCGTGGCGGCAACCACGATGGAGTAGGGCAGAGCGCCGTTTTCCTCGAGTACTTTCACGAACTGCGCCACTGTCGAGCGCTTCTGGCCGATGGCCACATAGATGCAGTAGAGCTTCTCAGACTCATCGCCGCGTTCGTTGACCGATTTCTGATTGAGGATCGTATCGAGAATAATGGCGGTCTTGCCGGTCTGACGGTCGCCAATGATCAGCTCGCGCTGACCACGGCCGACGGGGATCAGTGCATCCACAGCCTTAAGGCCCGTCTGCATGGGCTCATGCACGGACTGGCGGGGAATGATGCTGGGTGCCTTCACGTCCACGCGACGCATCTCGTCGGATTCAATCGGGCCTTTGCCGTCAATCGGATTGCCAAGCGCATCGACCACGCGGCCGAGCAGACCCTTGCCAACCGGGCATTCCACAATGGCGCCGGTGCGCTTGCAGATATCGCCCTCGCCAATGTTCCGGTCATCGCCGAAAATCACGATGCCGACATTGTCGACTTCGAGGTTAAGGGCCATGCCCTGGGTGCCGTCGGCAAATTCAACCATTTCGCCGGCCTGAACGTTGTCGAGGCCATAGACGCGGGCGATGCCGTCACCGACGGAGAGTACCTGGCCGATTTCGGCCACTTCGGCTTCCTGCCCAAAATTCTTGATCTGGTCTTTGAGAATCGCGGAGATCTCGGCGGCCCTGATATCCATTAGCCAACCTCTTTCATGGCGTGTTTGAGACGGGTGAGTTTGGTGCGAAGCGAGGTGTCGATCATGCGGCTGCCGACCTTCACCGTAAGTCCGCCAAGAAGGCTTGGATCAACACGCTGATCGAGCATGACGTCCTTACCAAGGGCGGCCTTCAATGCCTGCTTCAAGGCTGTAATTTGCGTATCGTTCAGTTCTGAGGCGGCCGTGACCGTGGCGCTCATCTCACCGCGATGGCCGGCCAGCATGGCGCGGAACGCAGCCATCATTCCCGGCACGGCGAAAAGCCGGCGGTTCTTGGCGACCAGTAAGAGAAAATTCTTTGTCAGGCCCTCGATCTGCACTTCATCGAGGATGGCGCCGAGCGCCTGGCCCTGTTCTTCGGCGGAAAACAGAGGACTTTCGATCAGCCGCTGGAGGTCTTCGGAGGCATCGAGCGCCTGGCCGAAACGGTTCAAATCCGTCTCGATCTGCTCAACGGCCTTCTCCTCAAGCCCGAGATCGAAGAGCGCCGTCGCATAGCGGCCCGCAACGCCCGATATGGTATGGTCCTCGCCTGCCACGTCCCTCAACGCCTCTCCCTAGGGTGCGGGCGCAGCACGATGGCTTGCCACCCTCTTAGCCCGGTAGATGCTTGGATTAGAGCCCCCGCGTCAACGAGAAAGTGTCCGAAAAAAGCGCTTGTCAAACCGCTCTTTGGACGCCCCGCGATGCCTGTAACATAGGGCTGACAGCCGCGCAATATCGGCAGCCCGATCTGGCGTGCAATCGGGCATTTTGTAGAGGTCTCAGAGAAAACTATAGGGATCGATGTCGATGGAAAGGCGGATGCTGCCGCGCGCCTTCGGGATATCAGCCATCCAGAGGCGCAAATAGGCCTGGATGTCGGTCTCGCGCGGGGCCTTGACCAGCAGACGGAAGCGGTAGCGGCCTCTGACAACGGAAAGCGGGGCCTCGGCGGGGCCGAGGACTTGGATTTTCTCGGCAGGCGGTGCCGCGCGAGCAACGGAGCGGGCATAGTTTTCTGCTGCCGCCCTGTCATTTGCACTGACAAGGATTGCCACAAGCCGGCCGAAAGGCGGCATGCCGGCCTCGCGGCGCGCTTCGATCTCTCTTGCATAGAACGCCTCGCGGTCGCCTGCGACCAGCGCCTGGATCACCGGGTGCTCGGGCATATAAGTCTGGAGCAGGCCTCGCCCTGAAATCGCCTCCCGTCCGGCCCGGCCTGTGACCTGGCTGAGGAGCTGGAACGTGCGCTCGGCAGCGCGCGGGTCCCCTTGGGCAAGGCCGAGATCGGCGTCCACGACGCCCACCAGTGCGAGGCCTGGGAAATGGTGGCCCTTGGCCACGAGCTGGGTCCCGATAACGATGTCCACCTCGCGGTCCTCGATTTCCCGCAACGTCTCGCGCAAATCGGCGATGCGCGGGGTGAGATCGCTCGACATGATGGCCCGGCGTGCCTCGGGAAAGCGCGCCGCCACTTCCTCGGCGATGCGCTCGACCCCTGGGCCGCAGGCAACAAGTGAGTCTTCCGCGCCGCAATTGGGGCATTCATCGGGGATGGGTGCGAACTTGCCGCAATGGTGGCATTCCAGCCGATGGCGGAACCGGTGCTCCACCATCCAGGCCGAGCAATTGGAACATTCGAAACGAAAGCCGCATTCCCGGCACAGGGTCAGCGGCGCATAGCCCCGCCGGTTCAGGAACAACAGCACCTGCTCGCCGCGCTCCAAGGTCTCCGCCATGGCCTCGATCAGCACCGGCGAAAGCCAGGACCCGCGCTCAGGGGGGACTTTTCGCATATCGACCGCCGAAAGCGTGGGCAGTCTGGCTGCCTTGTAGCGCGCCCGCAACGGGATGTGCCGATAGCGGCCCTGCTGCGCGTTGACCAGGCTTTCGATGGAGGGCGTGGCGGAACTGAGCACGATGGGGCAGTGGCCGAGATGGCCCCGAACCACGGCCATGTCGCGCGCCTGATAGGAGACCCGGTCTTCCTGTTTGAAGGCTTGGTCGTGTTCTTCATCGACGACAATCAGGCCGAGATTGGGAAAAGGCAAAAACAGGGCAGAGCGCGCGCCAACCACGAGCTGCGCGTTGCCTTCGGCCACCGCACGCCAGACGTGCCCCCGGGACGATTGGGACAGCCCCGAATGCCATTCGGCGGGCTTGGCGCCGAAGCGCTCCTCGCAGCGGGTCAGGAAGGCGGATGTCAACGCGATCTCCGGGATCATGACGAGTGCCTGTTTGCCGGCGCTCAGCGCTTGCGCGATGGCCTCGAAATAGACCTCCGTCTTGCCCGAGCCGGTGACGCCATCGAGCAGCGACACGGCAAAACCGTCCTTTGTGTGCCGAACGAGCTGCGCGGCGGCGTCCGTCTGCTCATTTGAAAGAGTGGCGCGCACACGCGATGGGTCGAGCTGCGTTGTGCTCCAGCCGGGCAGCGCCTCGGCGATGAGCGTGCCGCAATCGACCAGTCCGTTGATCACGCCGGGGCTGACGCCGGCCGTCTCAGCTAGCAGAGACTTGACCCAGAGCAGCCCATTCTCCGCCGCCTCCAGCACGCGGGCGCGGGCGGGCGTCATGCGCTCTGGCGGTGGGCCGACCAGCCGTACGCCATAGCGCGGTGCGGGCGGCTCGAAGGCGGCGCCGGCGCTCATCATCATGCGCAAGACCATGCCGGTGGGGCTGAGCGTGTAGTCCGCCACCCATTCGGCGAAGTCCATGGAGATGGGCGGGAGTTTCGGCACGCCGCCCAGCACATCGACAATTTCGCGCAGCTTACTGCGTGGCACCTTTGGGGGGCTCTCGTCCGGAGGCCTCCGCCAGACCGCCGCGACATATTTGACAGGTCCCAAAGGCGCAACGACAAACGTCCCAGGGGCGAGAGGCGCGGCGCCCTCCGGCACGAGATAGTCGTATGGCGCTGGCAGGGCGAGCGGCACGAGAACCGGCACCGTATCGGGGGCCAGGTCGCTCAAAGGCGCGATCAAATCTTTGGTCGAGTTGGCCAGGGCGGGATTTTCCGAGGTTAGCCGGGGGTTAACGACTCACCGGCCCATATTAGCGCCTGTGATACTCTCAAGGGACGCAATGACGGCGAAGTCTGACAGGCTAATCGGGATCGGCACCGCTACGCACGTGAGTGCGGCGGTGAACGCATGGTTTGCGTATCTTGCGACTGAGCGTGAACTGGCGGCCCACACGATCGAGGCCTACCGGCGCGACCTTGGCCAGTTCCTTTTCTTTCTCGGACATCATTTCGGCGGTCCGCCCGAGATGGAGACGCTGTTGTCGCTGTCGGCGCGCGATGTGCGGTCCTTCCTCGCCCATCGCCGCAGTCAGGATGTGGGCAGCCGCAGCCTGTCACGGACCTTAAGTGCGCTTCGCATGTTCTATCGTTTTCTGGAGCGGCGGGGCTATGGCAAGAACGATGCGATTCGCGCCGTCTCAATGCCGAAGCTTCCCCATTCGGTGCCAAAGCCACTGCCGGCGCCCAAAGCCTCGGCGCTGATGGAAGGCTCGGACATTGCGGCGCCGGACGCGCCTGAATGGACCATTGCCCGCGATACTGCCGTGTTGACGCTGCTCTATGGTTCTGGTCTGCGCATTTCCGAGGCGCTGTCGCTCGCAGTTGGGGAAGCCCCCATCAAAGGCCGCGACATGCTGCGAATTACGGGCAAGGGCAAAAAGATGCGCGTTGTGCCTGTGCTGCCCATCACGCGCGAGGCCATCGAGCGCTATTTGAACCTCTGTCCAAGGGCGCTTGGGCCCGACGATCCGCTCTTTATCGGCGTGCGGGGCAAGCGGCTTTCGCCCCGCATCATTCAGCTGCGCATGGCATCGGCGCGTGCAAGCCTTGGCCTTCCTGAGACCGCGACGCCGCATGCGTTGCGCCATTCCTTCGCCACGCATCTGCTTGGGGCGGGGGCGGATTTGCGCGCAATCCAGGAGTTGTTGGGCCATGCGAGCCTGTCGACCACGCAGGGCTATACAGAGGTCGACCGCGCGCATCTGTTGAAAGCTTACGACAGCGCCCACCCCAGGGCGTAAGCGCGCTCGCCGCTCCATTTTCCTTTGTAGACGCCGGTCAAAGCCCCACCGGGGCATGTGCCAGAACGGATCTGCGCCTCATCTTCGGCCTCCTGCCTATTGTGATACTGACTAGTCAGTCATAAGTATAGGGCTCAGCGCCATCATCGGTGAGAACCTCAGGAAAGGTCAGAAAATCGTGACCGATATGGAATCCCCAGAATCCACGGCGGACACCTCCAAACGGCGCGAGCGGAAGGGCAATCGCTCGGAGGAGATCGTGTCTGCAGCCTTCGAGGAGTTCTCGGCCAAAGGGTACGCTGGCACGCGGCTTGAGGATGTCGCCGCTCGGGCAAAGGTCTCCAAGGGCCTGCCCTACCTCTACTTCAAGACCAAGCAAGAACTGTTCAAGGCAGTGATCCGCAGCGTCATTTCGCCGGTGTTCGAAGAGATCCGTCAGCGGATGTCCGCAACGGAATTATCCAGCGAAGCGTTCCTCAAGGGGCCGTTGCTGTCGTTCCTCCAGGAACTCGTCAAATCGCGCCGTGTGCTCATCGCGCGCTTGCTCATCGCCGAAGGGCACAAACATCCAGAACTCACGTCCTTCTACTACGACCACGTGATCTCAAAGAGTCGCGATGCGTTGCAGGCATTCATAGATCGCGGCGTCGAGCGCGGCGAATTCAAGCCGACTGCATTGCATGACTTTCCGCAATTGATCATTGCTCCGGCCCTTATGGCTGTGATCTGGCGCAGCCTGTTCGAAGGGCACGTTCATCTCGATACCGATGCGCTGTTGAAGACGCATATCGACCTCATGCTCGATGCGATCCGAGCGCCCGGCCGCGCGCCGGAAGTAGGCGGGCCATGAGACGTCTCGCTGCCATAGCCGTTGGGCTTCTCGTGCTTGGTGGCGTGTTGCTCCTGACCACGTTCCCGGCAAACGAAGATGCTGAGGTGCCCGGCTATATGGAGGCCGACCTCGTGCTGGTCGGCTCCGAGAAGGCCGGGCGCATCGAGACTCTCACCGTCCGCGAAGGCGATACGGTCGCCGCCGGCGATCCCATTTTCGTCCTCGAAAGTTCCGAGCAGGAGGCGGCCGTCGCTGCGGCGAGGGCCCGGCTCGTGGAGGTGGAGGCGCGCCTGGCCGATGCGGAGGCGGAAACGCAGCGGCCGCGCGAAGTTGAGGTTCTGGAGGCCGCGCTCGCTAGAATGAAGGCGATGTACTTGCAGTCCAAGCTCAATCTGGATCGCATTCGGGCGCTCCACGCTAAGGGCTGGGTCGCGAAGGCCAAGCTCGACGAGGCCGTGGCGCAGGACGAGAGCAACCAGGCCGCTGTGGTGGAGGCCGAACGCCGTATCG
>Ga0316190_10000850_pt1 | contig 21687 bp, 16 predicted proteins | sample Eddworburrow2_MG_FD_204929 | JGI IMG/M metagenome (GOLD analysis project Ga0316190, IMG submission 204929) | Coastal sediment microbial communities from Maine, United States - Eddy worm burrow 2 | ecosystem: Environmental > Aquatic > Marine > Coastal > Sediment | place: USA: Maine | collected... | reverse complement strand
AGGGTTAACCGTTTTTGCCAGGACGAAACTGCTGAGTAGTTCGGCATTTGCCATAATCAACGTCGAGGCCAGGGTTGCCGGCGAGGTGCCGCCGCACATAGGCCCCGACTCAATAAACAGCGGCAATCCCAATTTGGAAGACTCGACGATCAATTCAACCCCATCATCCCTGAAGTGTAAGGGGCTGCTCAGCGTGACCAGGGTGGAGAAAAAGGGACGCTCCTGCAGTTTTTCCAGGCTGCCCGCAACTTCAACTGCCATCGCAACGTTTTTCTTATAATTCACAGCATTTTGTGCTTCGGCGATAAAGTGCTTTTGGGTATTTAGCAGCATAAGCTTTGTCTCTATGGTATCGACAATTTTTGTCGGAACATCGGTGGGGGTCGCCGGCACCAAAATAAAATCAGGGGGGTTGAGAACGTCGGACAGGCGGACGATGTCCACAAAATCATCGCAAATCACTTGTCGGTATTGGTTGGTCTCAAAATCGAGGACATTGGTAGCAATACCGACCGTACCAAAATAGACGCGATCTCCGCCAATGATAAGCGGCGTGTCCCCGGCCCGATCATAGAGATTGACGCAGGATGAACACTTGGACAACGTATCATTGATAATATGATCGGGTATCTTGACAAGTTTCTTTTTGGGATCGACATGAGCACCGGCCTGATTGAACAGATCCAGCGCCTCTTCGTTGTCCGCAAGTGTGCCGATCTCCTTTAAGACTGCCCGAGAAGCCTGATCAATTTTGAGCATCTCTGGTTCACTCAATACCTTCATTCTTGGTTCCATTTTCATCCTCCATTAGCCGTTTAACATGCCTAAAAAGTTAACAACCGAAACTTTCACACGATCTCCCAACCACCATCGCTGACCGGACTGTTACTCAGGATCCGGTCGGGCTTGAATATGGATAGATCCAGTGAGGGCTCTATGCCGGTAATCAGCTCCGATAAATAACGCCCAACGGCAGGGGACTGCTGGAGACCGTGTCCCGAAAAACCATTGGCCAGATAGAGTCCTTTTATCAGGGGCCACTCCCCCAGGATGGCGTTTTCATCCAAGGTGTTGACTGCATACAGGCCGGCCCAACCGCGAATCAACTTGAGACGTTCAAAAGCGGGCACGAATTCGGCCAGTTCAGGCCATAAAATTTCATAAAAACGCTTATCGTCCCAGGTAAAATCAAATCCGACCGGATCTTCATCCATCGATTTGCCCAATAGGATGGTGCCGCCGGTCTCGGTCCGAAAATAAAGCCCTGACGGCAAGATCGTCAAGGGCAACGGGCCATCCGGTTTTACGGCAGTGTCGAGCACAAATACCTGCCGCTTCACCGGTTGCACGGGAAGCGTTACCCCAACGGTTGCAGCAGTCTTCGCGGCCCACGCACCGGTGCAGTTAACGACAATTTCGGATGATAATGTATCCCCCGAATTCAGCCGAACTCCGGTTATTTTTTCTTTGTCGGCCATGATCTCTACTACCTCATCGTTGATGTACTGTGCCCCCAGTGAGCGCGCTTTCTTTTTGTATCCCATTAGAACCGCGTAGGCATCAAAATGACCATCCTGCGCACCAAATGTACCTCCGGCTGCATTTCCCGGTTCATAGAGGGGATAGTGCTGCATAATCTTGTCATTTGACCACCATTCTACCTGGCAGTTTAATTCTTTTTGCATTTCAACCGCTTTTTCGGCTCCACCCCTGCCCTGCTCACCAACGATAAAGAGATTGCCTTCGTGTCGAAACTGAATACTCGGTTTCTCACCCTCAACGATCATTTGTTCTTCAAAGTGATCAAGCACCTCAAATGCATATTTAGATATCTGAATGTTTTGCTTCAGGCTGAACTGTATCCGTACATTCACCATCGACAGTGCTGTTGAAGCACGTTCGTAGGTGGGATCCCTTTCCACGACGGCGAGACGGAGTTTCTCATCGGCTTTCATAAGATGATAAGCCGTCGAAGATCCCATTACCCCACCGCCAACGATAATAATGTCATAGCTCTTCTGGTTCATGTTGTCGTCCTCCCCGTCGATGTTAAACTGCTCTTGTCTTTTGCGGGGACAGTTTCCAGCCATGGTCAACCTAAACGTCGCAAAGCGAATGCGATATTCGCGGTTGGAAGCCGTTCCCGCTGCATAAACACCGTATGCCCTCAATCAAATTCTTTTAATGCATTATTAATGTTTTACTTGTATACCAATAAAATTCCAATTGTCAAGAATTTTTTTTATCAATAATTATCATAATTATCGAACTGTTATGATCCTACCAATGAAATAAAGCGGTGATTTGAAAGAAACCAATTAACTTTTATTTGACACTATAGTGCTTGTTGTATACCATAAGTACACCCTAAAGGTGCATTAGGTTACATTATAGTAGGGACAGCAACAATCGGTACCCTGGGTGCAATGAAACACGTATAAAGATTACCGGATCTATATCCCAAAAGAAGGTAATCCATTCTAATTGTTATAATTCCGAAGAATATCAAAAAATAAAGAGGTTGATCTTGAATCAAAAAATATACGACGTCATATTAGATAGAATTCTCTACGGTGGGTATCCAGCCGGGAAGATTCTCAATGAACAGACGCTGGCCGATGAGTTCAGTATCAGCAGAACGCCCCTCCGCAAGGTGCTTTTCAGGCTTGAATGGGAACAGCTTCTAAGAATTGTGCCCCGCACCGGAGCAATAGTCACCGAGATAGAATTTCATAAGATGAGGCATGTTTTTCAGATCCGGGCCGAGCTCGAAGACCTCGCCGGTCGGTTGGCTGCAGAAAATATAAACAAAACTCATTTGGACAGTATAAAAAAACTCGTTCAAGCATGCAAAAAACTCGCTAAAATGCCGCAGAACAGCAAGAAATTAATTGAGTTGGATCTCAAATACCGGGATATACTCTATGAGGCAGCCGACAATCCAATATTGAAGGACCAGTCTCAATATCTGTACCATTTAACCCTCAGACTCACCGCCACTCTTTTCAATACCGGCGATTGGAGCGACCTTGTGCAAATGTCTCATGATGAATATAAGGAAATCCATCAGGCCCTCACAGAAAAAGACGTCAAAAAAGCCGGCGACTTGAGACGAAAGTGGTTGGGACTTCACCTTGATCGAATCAAACTTAAATTTTGATCAAATTCAGTATGCCAATAAATTCCACAGCGCTGTTTAATGCAGAAAAAAACTTAAACCAGGGATTATCCGCCTGAGATAGGAGGGAACAACACAAGGATATCACCGTCTGCTATCACGGACTTTGTGGTAGCTCTTCGCCCATTGATCAGCGAAACACAGCGGTCCATCGGTATTGACACCATTTTGAGGGCATCCCCAAGTGTTGCCCCGGAATTTAACGTAAGTACAAAACTGGTCCGCCTGCCGGGGGCAAACTTTTTCAGGTCACCATATAACTTAACGTCAATCTGCATGTTAGGACTTAGTTCGCTTCGCTCACAATTGGAATGATGGAACAATGGATTAATGGAATATTGGGTACATTCGCGTTCCATCTGGTTAAAAAATAATAATGAATTCTATCGTTTTTCATTAATTTAAAAGACAGAGCGAAGCGAAACATCCTTCGTAATTCTGCGGTACGATATTCGATATTCTGCAGTTCTCTGTTTGATCCAGGCCATCGAAGTGTCGAGTCTAATCATCAAGAAACTGTGCCATTTTGGGGTGGTTTCATATGAGGAGCCCAAGCCGGCCCAGCACCTCGTCTCCGGGAATTCCATCTTCTGTCCAGCCCTGAACCTGGTAGTATTCTTCCAACATCTCTTCAAGATGACAGACCATACCTTTTGCGGGCCCGGTTGGTGCCGGTTCCTCGGTCAACCGTTTGGGCAGGCTATCGTCCTTTCTCGCAAATCCGGCCCTGGTAAGGAACATGCGTTCGGCGTTGATGATTCGTTGGCCGGCCTCCATGAGTTCTTTGAGGGTGTAGTCGGCACCGGTGGCGGCGTTTAAATATTCAAGGATTCCCACCGGCGCAACTCCCAGATCCTTAGCCGCAAGATTTCGAACAGCGAAGAAAATACATAATCCGGCGGAATCGATGATTGCAGACAGGTCCTGATAGGCCTTGGTAACTTTTGCCTTGCCTTCCCACTGATGGGGATCCATGGGTTTCGGAACCCCGAAAAGTTCGAAATAGGCAGGATCGCCGCGCATGTGGGAACCGCCGATTGGCGAAGTGGCATAAGCCAGGCCCATGGCCTGGGAACCGCGAGGCTCGTATCCGGGAAACTCCTGTTTTTTAGATACGGGCGCCAGTTCGGGATGACCGTAGCGGTCGGCCAGACGATAACTCCCTTCCGCCAACAAATCTCCAAACCCTTCACGGTTGCCGGTCATCCGCGTCAATTCCACCAGTGCGTCGGCATCACCCCACTTCAAGGTGTGACCCACCTGATCTTCCGAAAGGTACCCACGTTCGACCAGCTCCATGGCACAGGCGATGGTGGCCCCCATGGTGATTGTGTCCATGCCCAACTCGTTGCAGATATAGTTGGCTTTGGTAATGGCCGCCAGATCATCGACCATGCAGTTGGAACCCATGGCATAAATCGTCTCGTATTCAGGGCCTTCGCCTTCTCCTGCAAATTCAGGTACATCGACTCTGGTTTTACGGCCGCAACCAATCGGGCAGCCATAGCAGGCCGAATTTTTTATCAGAAACCGTTTGCTCAATTCTTCTCCCTGAATTTTCTCCCAACCATCAAAGGTACCCTGCTGCCAGTTTTTAGTCGGCAGCACACCGAAATTTTGGGTAGCCACCACCACGCCGGCAGTCCCATTGACCGTCAGACCCAACGGGGTTTCCTTGATGCCTTCCTTGAATATATCCAGAATCTTTTTGTTAACGTCTTTAAACCGATCGGGATCTGCCAGGGGGATACGGCCTTTGCCTTTCACTACGACGGCTTTCAGGTTTTTACTGCCCATCACCGCACCCACCCCGGACCTTCCGGCCGCCCGATGTTTGTCATTTATAATGGACGCAAACAAAACGCCCTTCTCGCCTGCCGGTCCGATGCAGGCCACCTTTGCCTTAGCGTCGGTCTCTGCCAGTAGTGCATCTGTTGTCTCGTGAGTGTTTTTACCCCATAAATGATCCGCTTCACGGATATCAGCGTTTCCCTGATCGATCCAAAGATAAACCGGTGCTTCGGCTCGACCGGAAATAATAATCGCATCGAATCCAGCGCGTTTGAGTTCAGTGGGAAACAGTCCCCCGGAGTTGGAGCAGGTAATCGCCCCGGTCAGCGGTGATTTGGTCATTACCATATAGCGCGCCCCGGTTGGCGCGCCGGTGCCGGTCAGGGGTCCCGTGGCCATGACGAGTATGTTGTCCGGCGAAAGTGGATCTGTCTTGGGGTCGACTTCCTGGTTCAGGTAGTAAATCCCCAATCCCCGACCGCCGATATAGTCTTTGGCCACAATAGGATCCAAGGACTCGACCGTACATTTTCCAGTCATCAAATCCACCCGTAGAATTTTACGCATCCATCCATTCATAATCATCCTCCTTTGGCGAAGAAAAGCCTTTCCAGCTCAGCCAGATCTTCTACTGGATCATGGTCATAGTAGGCGTAAAGAGCGTCACCACCTGTCTCATCTTCAAAAACAATACAATGTTCACCTTTATTAGGATTGAGACTGCATTGCGGGGGAAGGTGGTGGTTGTGCCAGGCAGCATCTGAGGCCTGACAATCCCGTGCACGTTCCATTATCTTCTGGAAGGTTTCGTTTTTGTAAACCTTTTTATCACCCCGAATTTCTTTATCATCGTTTTTTTCTCTTTTTAAAAAATCAGGCCCATAGGCCAGCTCAGCCATCCGGCGGGTTTCCGATATGGGTTTTTCGGAAAAATAGGACGAGAATACTTCAGCGGTCGTTTCGTTTTCGATTATGATGACATATTGTTCCTTCGAGCGGCTGAATATGCACGCAGGACCTATCATGTGAAAATGCCACTTTATGCCGCCCTGCTTTAGTTTCATCGCTTTGTTGACAAGCGCTTCAAAGGAGATGTGCTTCATGTTACCCCCATTTCCTTCCTTGGAACATAGTAATTTAACAAAACTTTAACCAATAAAAAAAAATTTTATAGTTCATTATTCCATCAACTGCGCGGTAAACTGGTGCAGGACAATCCGCCGTCTACGATCAACTCGGTGCCGGTGATATAGGCCGAATCATCGCTGGCCAGAAATAGCGCTGCCTTGGCAACATCCCAGGCCGAACCCACGCGATGAACCTGTTACAAAAATGATTTTACCCTCCAAGGAAAAGGCGCTCAAAGACACAGTGTCCTCCTTATTTCATTGGCAGAAAAAAATCAAACCAGTTTAATGCCTTCTGCTTCAAATATATGTTTAACCCAATGCAAATCACTCTCCATGGGTGTTTGGCACTCCAGTCGATATTCCCGCCCCAATCGTTTGTATTTGGGTTCCCCCAGTCGGTGATACGGCATGATCTCTAAATGGATATTGTTGTCGAGCGATTTTAAAAAACCGGCGATCTCCTGCAAATCCTCATTTGCAGCATTCAGCCCGGGAATCAGGGGCATTCTGATCAGGCATCCTTTTTGTTTATTTTTAACCAGATATTTAAGATTCTCTTTGATGCGCCTATTGCCAACTCCTATAAGGCTTTTGTGTTTTGCATCGTCGCTTATCTTAACATCACATATAAGTAGATCTACAAAAGGCAAAACCGCATCCAGGTTCTCACTGGGAACGTGAAGGCAGGTTTCTATCGCCGTCGAAATATAATTTGTATGACAAATTTTTAATAGATCCTTACAAAATTCAGGCTGCATCAAGGGTTCGCCGCCGGAAAGCGTAACACCGCCCCCGGACCGCTCCCAGAAAATCCGATCGGAAACAATTTCCTCGAAAAGGTCATCGACCTTGACCTTTCTCCCCAAAAGTTTCAAGGCCCCGGCAGGGCAATTTTCGGCACATAGCCCACAGGCCTGGCAGAGCGTACGATCTATTTTGTGGGAGTCATCGGTCACCGTGACGGCTTGATTGGGGCACACCCCCTCACACCGGCCGCATAAAAGACATCTTTCGATCAGATACGATATTTCAGGCGAGCGGCTTTGGGACTCAGGGTTGGCACACCAGGTACATTTCAAGGGACAGCCTTTCAGGAAAACGGTCGTTCGAATGCCCGGCCCATCATGTATGGCATACCGCATCACATCGAAAATGATGCCTTCGGATGTGTGTTTCATAATTATCTGTGGTGCTCCATTCGTGAGATGACTTCATCTTGAACTTCTTTGCTCAACATCACGAAATAATCGCTGTATCCGGCGACACGAATCAGCAGAGAACGATACTCGTCCGGGTATTGCTGGGCTGATTGCAGGGTCTCTCTGGATGCCACATTGAACTGCATGTGGTGGCCGCCCAAGTCGAAGTAGCCCCGGATGAGGGAGGCAAACTTCGGCAGACCATCACCTTCGAGCGTTTTGGGAGCAAATTTCATGTTCAAAAGGGTTCCTGCGGTGGCCGCGTGATCGATTTTGCCCATGGTGTTTACGACGGCGGTAGGACCTAAAACATCTTTGCCCTGCACCGGCGAAATCCCCTCTGAAAGTGGATTGTGCGCCAATCGTCCATCCGGGGTTGCACCGGTAAGTTCCCCAAAAGGGATGTGGGTCGTCGTCGGAATCATATTGGCTGCGTAAGGCATCCCGATGGCATTGGTATATTTATTCAAAATATTGACAAACATCTTGATCAATCGCGCAGAGAGCCGATCTACGACATCATTGTCCATGCCGTATTTGGGGGCGTTTACCCAAAGATCCTCACGCATACCTTCGTAGCCCTCGAAGTTGGCCTGAATTGCCCTGGCGATATCAGACAGGGTTAGTTCGCCTTTTTCAAAAACATAGTGCTGAATGGCGGCCAGGGAATCGGTCACGGTTCCGGTACCCACACCGCACATCATGGGCAGATGGTATTTTGCTCCACCCTGATGAAAATCGATACCTTTGTCGATACACCCGTCGATCACGAGGGAGGTACACAATACAGGGCATGTCTCTGCAAATGCCTTTCTGGCACCATTGTCGTATTGATGCTTCAACGTAACCATATGCTCGATCTGCTGTTTATAAGCATGCCAAAGATCTTCCATGCATTTCAGGTCTTGGGCCCGGCCGGTTTGCGGTCCCCACTGGATGCCGGTCGTCATACTGACCCCGTTATTCAAAGCCAGTACCAGGCATTTGGCCAGGTTGACGTAACCCGAAGAGGCCATGTGGTCGTTGCCCTGCCCCGTAATTTCGACACAGCCGTTGATGGCCCCGAGTCGTGCATCCTCAAGACTTTTGCCCTTGTCCATCAAAGCTTGAACCACCTCATCGGCATTGAAAAACGCCGGCATTCCGGTTCCCATGCGGGCCAGTTCACACGCTTTGAGTAGGAAATCCTGAGGGGTTTTGGTGCTGATCAGGCAGGACAACTGCGGCTGAGGCAGCTTTAATTCCATTTGGGCGTCCAGGCACATATAGGAGATATCATTGACGGCGTCTGCACCATCGGCTGTCAGGCCACCGACATTCAGATTCTGAAAATCCGCATAAGTATTGCTGGCTTTTGCCGTACCGCCCTCTTTAGCCACCGTCAATTCCGCGAATTTAATCCATATGCAGTTCAACAGCTCCTGGGCCTGGGCACGGGTCAATCGCCCTTTTTCCAGATCTTTTTTGAAATAGGGGTAGAGGTACTGATCAAAACGGCCCGGCGAAATTGCGTAGGCATTGCTTTCCAGGTTTAAAATCAGATGAACGAACCAGAAGGATTGCAGCGCTTCTGCAAAGGTTTCAGCGGGATGCTCAGGCACGCGACGGCATATTTTTGCGATGCGCCCCAACTCTTTTTTTCTTTTAGCGTCCCCACAGGCATTTGACAAACGCTCTGCCTCGTCGGCATAGCGGTTGGCAAAATCGATGACGGCCTCCACCACTTGGATCAAAGATTGGTAATACACCGCCCTGGCAGCATCTTCCTTGCGCACACCATCCAGGCTTTCAAGTTTTTTTTCTATCTCTGTGCGTATGCCGCAATATCCCTTGCGGATCACCTTTTCGTAATTAACGGTAATATGTCCGATACTGCGGTTTAAGTAATAGTGGAAGAATAGCCCTTCGTCCACCGCCTTGAGCGAATCCCGGGGGACGTTATCCACAATCCGGTCACATACCGTGCGTCCGGTCCAGTAAGGGAAAACAGACTCTTTCAAATTTTTCTTTGTTTCTTGGGATACATAAAACGCGGTTTCATGACGTTCGGAAAGGATATCAATTTCAGATCTGATCCAGCCACAGTTGAATTCCGGGTACAATGGCGATCCCATTGGGGTGGGGGTTTTACTTCCCACGATCAGCTCATCATCTTTGATCCAAATGGTGGATTCCGTTAAAACCTTATCCATGACCCTGGCACGCTTCACTGCGGGTGGTTCATTTTCCGTTTCACGGTAGGCCTGGGTTACCAGACACGCCCTTTCGGCATATACTTCCGGCCGGGCTTCCAAAAGTTTTCTTTTCAATCTCTCAAGACGTGGTGATAACATGTCTACCTCCCATGAAATAGGCATTAACGATTACATATATCCCGGATACTGCCGGCGCATAACCGAAGAATGTACCCAGTCAATCAGGGTTGAGAAATGGGTCTATCAAAAAAAATAATTTTTGAGTACTCCGACAACGCTTCGACGGTTTAACCGTGAATAATCTCTTCCAGCCTTTTGTCGCAATCTTCCGGTAAATCCGGCGGCTGGTGAGCGGTCAGCGCTTCACGAATGGCGTGCTTGGTGTGGTTTTCAAAGGGGCTAGATGCTTTATCTTCTCCAACCGTAATAGACGAACGGTCAAACCCCGATGGCGTCCACATTTCTTTTCGAAAATGGTCCAGTGTGTGCTGTGTGGTCAGAAAATTGCCTGAAGGACCCACCTCATGCAAAATCCTGCGAGAGGTCGCATCAATATGCTCTATCTCACCCTGCGCCAGCATTTGAATAGACGGCTGCATCTCTTTTTACCCCCTAAATATGTTTTAATCCGTTATCGGCAATGTCGCACCAAATCCGGCATCGACGAGATATTTCTCCATATCTGAACGCACATCATCCGGCAACTCCGGTTGGCGATAGGCGCCCAACATTTCCGCTTTCTTTTCTTGCAGCCATTGCATCATATCTCTATGGTTGTTCATAAGACCTGCAGCACTTCTATCGATAGTAGCGGGCCATCTTTCGGAGCGACAAAATTTCAACGTGTGATCATTGGTCAAAAACTCACCCCCCGGCCCAACCTCGTGGATGGGGTCCAGCGCCAAGGTTTCACCATCGATATGAACCCCTTGAACAAAGCGTTTCGCCATGGCAATAATCTGGAGATCCAGCAGAAATTTTTCATACGACATGGCCATTGCACTGTCCAAGATGCCGGCGCTCAGAACGACGATATTCATCTTTTCCATACGGGTGGTGAGCATTGTCAGCATGCTATCGAAGCCGCTTGGAGCCGATACAAAGTGCACATCGCTTTTACTCCCGCCGCCACGGCTTGGCAAGCCATAAAACCTGGCCAATCGCGCCCCGTAGCGAATACATAAGGCATGCTCCGGAGAGGCGGAGACATAAGCACCTGTCTGCATGTCCGCCAACGTCGACTGGGTTCCGTAGACCGCGGGGGTACCCTCTCGGATCATCTGGGAAATCGCAATGCCGACCAGCGTTTCAGCATTGGCCTGGGCAATGGTTCCGGCCAGTGTCACAGGCCCCGTTGTTCCACCCATCACGGCGGCGGTGATAAGTACAGGTTGACCGTAGTGGGCATGGATGCGTAGTTTGTCCAGACTGTCACGGTTAAACCGCAATGGGCTGCTGCTGTTAATGATGGAAACCATGCGCGGTTTTTCTATGAGATGCCGGCGGTCTCCAAAACAGATATTCAGGAGATCCATGGATTGCTGGGTTTCCCTGGCGCCGTCACTGCCTCCCATGAGGCACTTGTCGGAATGCAATATGCTCAGGTACAACAGCAATGGAAAAGGTCCGGCAATGGAGATGTCGGAAGGCTGAACAAGCAGACCGCCGTTGATACTGAAACAATCGCTCTGATGAACAAGCTTCAAAAACTTGAGGTAGTCTTCCAGGCATGCATTCCTTTTGGCCCCGCTCTCGTCTATGATAAACGTGGCGCCATAGCCGGCAGCGAATACGGTTGTGTCTCCGCCGATGCAAACATCATACTCAGGATTACGGCCAAATAGGGTGAAATTGCCGGGTGCCTTTTGAATCCACTCCATTATCTGTGGGCTTGTGAAATATGCGACCTGTCCAGAGACCTGAATGCCGTATTTTTTTACCATCTCTACAATTTCGGGATGATCGAGCAGGACACCCGTTTTCCGAAGAATTTTTAATGACGCCTCGTGAATTTGTTCTAAATCGATCTGCATAGCGGCTAATCCTTCGTAATCTTCAGCGTAACATCCCGGGACAGTGCCAGTTTCTCTGAAGCACCCGAGGGTGACATTAAACCGAGCTTCTACCCTTTGGCGTGTAGCTCTGCGGCAATACCGGCTCCCATTCCACGACCGGCAGCTATCTCGATAGCGACTTTATGCTTGTCCATCTTCAATTCCTCACCTGATCCCGAGGGTATCGCGACAGTATCTGACGCTTTTTTCAAGCGCCTCCTTCTCCAGTCGCAGTGATTCTTCATGCCCAACGTCTCCGGGATCATATTCCACCTCGATAATAACCCGCTCCGAAGGCGAGCGCTCTTTGATCAGTTGGTAGGCACGCTTCAAATCAACGTCGCCATCCCCGCACGCCACCCCCACTAGCCTGGCCCCATATTGTGCAAACTCGATTTTATGATCCTTGAAGTGGTTGGTAAATGCTGGGAGTAATATGTAACCCGTCAACACCGATATCTACCGCATAGTCCATCAGTTCGAATACGTCCATCGCTTTGGCAGGGGCCGTCGTTCCGCAAATATCGGTCGGTCCAAATCCGTGTAAATGCAGCGAATAGGTGTGCACACCCAAAAGCAATTGTGGTCTCCTATTTCAGATATCGTTAATTGGTTGATTAGTTGATTGGTTAAATGGTTGCAAATATGGATTCATTCCGTATTTGCAAAATAATTGGACACCTGATGTTTTAATAATCCTAGCATACTGAACTGATGGCCATAATTTACCTAATCAACCAGTCAACCAATAAACTATTCAACGAGTCCTGTATTTACTACGTTATCCATTTTCCTTGGTCCGTCTTTTAATTATTTCACTCAGTTCTTCTGTTTGCCGTTGATCAAGATAAGTTGTTCGAGGCCCGGACAGAATCTCTTTTACCCGCTCTTGAGCTCTTTCAGCCAGATCCTTTCTCCCCGATTCATCCCATTCATCATACCGATTTCTATCCATTAAATCGGCTTGCCAGTTTTCTGTGCGGAAGTGGTCGTAGGTATGCGCCTCGGTCAGAAACTGGTTGCCGATACCCACTTTATCGATGAGGTCTGCTGCTAACGAAGCATGGTCCAAATGAATGCCCTCTTGAAACCGTCTGACCATTCCCAGCAGTTCATTCGTCATGACCACCAACTCCAAAGATCCGGCCAGGCCGGATTCCAGGTAGCCTACATCGTGAATAACGTTGCATCCGGTCGATGACTGGGCCATTAAAGAAAAACAGGATTCCATGGCTGCCTGTTCATCCGCAATCTTGGCATCTGAACAACCCGCTGTTCCAAAATGCGTCAACCCCAGCCAATGATAAACCTCGCCGATGCCGCAAGCCATCAAAGTCGATTCCGGCGAACCATAAGCTGTAACACTGGATTTCATATCCATATTCATGATGACGCCCGGCATGATCATCGGCGCCCCTGCATTTTTAAGTTGAGCAATAACCAGCGCGCTCAAGCCTTCCGCCAGATTGATCACAATGGTACCGGCCAGTGTCACGGGTGTGGTCACCCCGGCTACTTGCGCACAGCTGTATATAACCGGTATCCTTTTTTCGGCACTTAGCAGAAGCTTCCCCAATACATCATTGGAATGGATCAAGGGCGATGTCGAGGCCATCAGGTTCATCCAAAAGGGTTTTTTCTCAAGGGTTTCCGGGGAAGCAATCACCGTCGCCATCTCTATGATATCCCGCACCCCGTGATCGTCATAGGCGCTGAACATGACGGGTTTGGTCGAATGGGTCACCATGACCTCAAACTGATGCAGGTGGCTTACGGCCGCCGGTCGATCCTGTATCAGACCCAGCGGCGTCATGAAATTCAGATGCTCCATCTGGTCTTGCAGCACCACCGCATCGATGACATCGCTCTTGCCCCATTGTTTTCTTTCTCCGGTGGTTCCGTCTATTTTAAAAATTGTATTTTCCCCGGTCCCGTAATACACATTGCGTCCGGTTAGCCGCATGGCCGGTCGCCCGTCGGTCGTGTATATAATAATCTGCTTGGGAGCCGATTGAACGGCCCGCTCAACCAGGGTCGAAGGGATGTGGGCCACATCATCTTTGACCCAGGCACCGGCATCTTTCAACAGGTCTGAAGCTTCTTGGTGGGGAACTGATACGCCGGTTCGTTCCAATACCTCGACAGCCGTAAAATACAATTTTTTAATACCGGCCTCATCCAAAACTTGTAATTTGGGTAAAATGTGCGGAAAATTCATGCGGTCCTCCTTTATCGATTTAAACAGGTGGTACTGGGTACTAGTGTGGGCTGGTGAAAATTCGGAAATCAGCGCAAATTTTATATACCATCGTATAGTGAAATATAAAATTCAGAAAAAAATCCCCGATGCCAGTACCCAAGACCTAATACCCTATACCTAATTTCTGATTCAACACCCGGCCGACGAGCCCTTTAATCTTGCGAGGACGACATCCAAAGCCTTAGTGAATGCATCAAATCCATCTTGTTTTCTAATTTCGTTAAGGGCCTGCTCGTTCAGTCCGCCGGGGGTAGAGGCCTCTGCCGCAAGGTTTTCGAAACAGTTGACCGACGACTCCCTTGCCAGTACGGATATTGCCTGAAACATCGATCCAACATAGCTACCGGACGCTTTTGAATCCATTCCGGCGGCCACGCCCCAACGGCATACCGCTTCCATCAGCGCATAATAGGGAGCCATCAGCGCGGTGATGGCCGCGGTTATACCCAGCTCTTTCTCGTCGTTCACCGCGATCGGATCACCTATGTCTCTGAAAATTTTGTCCGCCCATGATGTATAAGGGAAAAAAGCAATCGGCCCCATGTGGCGTGCAGCGGTCGGCAACGGGATTGCACGGATTATGTCGGTGGCCGGATCTACCAACGATTTAATTTCTGAAATAAGCTTTATCGCTATCACGGAAATAATCTGTTGTTTTTTTCGGAAATGAAGCTCGCGAAGCACAGGCTCTGCGATTTGAGGGACAACCGCCAGTACAATACAATCACATTCATCCACAACAATCTGATTGTCCCCGGCAATCCGAACATTATCGAATCGGGCCGCCAATTTTTCAGCCTTTTTCTTATTCCGGGGCGATACCACGATGTCTGATGGGGGATTCTCAGTCTTACACAGGCCTTCTACCATCGCCGTTGTGATAGCGCCAGTTCCAATAAACCCTATTTTCATTTTTAGATACCTTCCTAATTCTACTTTAAAAGAAATCCATGTTTAAGCGGATCGTCGGGATCTATGAATATTTGATTAAGCCCCATGATGTGGGCGCTCCCCGTCACTTCCGGGATCACGGCCCGATAATCTCCGACCCGGGTTTCTTCTACGGCTCTGGCTTTGAAAAGACTTCCGGTAATGCTTTCATGGATAAATTCCTCATCCAGCTGCAATTTGCCCTGGGCATAAAGACAAGCCACCTTGGCTGATGTTCCGGTACCGCAGGGCGAGCGGTCAAGTCCCACATCACCGAAAAGCACGGTGTTCTTGACGTGAGCCTCCGGTAGCGTGGGTTCACCGAAAAATTCCACATGGGTGCACTCGTTGATAAACGGTTTTTCAGGGTGTTCAATCCTTAGCTGTGCATTGACGGCATCCCGGATAATTCGGCCCTTTTCAATAAACTTGTTGGCATTTTCAGGACATATTTTGGCACCGATGGCATCGGCAGGAAGGATTGCATAGACGTTTCCACCATAAGCCACATCCATTTTAATTTTTCCCATTTCCGGGACATCGATTTCAACATCGTCGGCAAAAACGAATGATGGAACGTTTCTGAAGGTCACACTTTTGGCAGCGTCGTTGACTACTTCGACTCGTACCCGCGTCAAGCCTGCCGGCGTATCCAGCGCGATTTTTGTCACCGGCTCTTCTACCTGCACCATGCCGGTCTCGACCATGGCTGTGCTCACCCCGATGGTGTCATGACCGCACATGGGCAAGTATCCCCCTGTCTCGATAAAGATGACGCCGATATCGGCCTCCGGGTGACTCGGTTCCGTTAAAACAACCCCCGACATGACACTGTGACCGCGGGGCTCGTACATCAGGGCGGTTCGAATCCAGTCCATGTTTTCTTTTAAATGCGTCATCTTATCGACGATGGTATCGCCGGGAATGCGGGGCAACCCCCCGATGATGGTCCGGGTAGGTTCTCCACCGGTATGGGTGTCAATACATGAAAAATATCGATTAAATCGCATAGGTCAATTCCTCCCTAAGTTGGATGCTCAATTCAGGTCCTCATAAAATACATCCATTCATAAGCCACCGGCAGAGTCGGTGGCTTATGAATGGAGTCAGTTTTTGTGCACCACCTGCGCCTGGCAATTGGAGGCCCGTTCAAGGACACCATATAGATACGGTTGCATCTTGAATTCACGCTTAATGTTTCTACAATTTTTGTAGGTTCCTTTGATATCAGGGCCTCCCGAGAAGTTTTTCCGACTAGGGGTCAGGAGCCTTGAAATTACCCGGCGAAAACTTTGAACGGTACCGGTCTTACGGGAATTCTCGGTGTAAATGACTCTCGAGGTCGCGTTTCTTTACTGAACATGGTGAGGAGTTCATTGATCACCTGTCCGCAAAACTTGCCCTGGCAGTGCCCCATTCCCAGTCGGGTTCTTCTTTTGATGTCATTGATACTGGCCGCACCGTCGCCAACGGCTTTTCTGATTTCACCCAGGGTCACCTCCTCACATCGGCATACGGTGGTCGTGTCCGGCACCATTTCCAATAAGCCGGGTCCAGGTGTAGATAACCTGTCCAGGATCTTGCCGAATGCCTCCATTTTTTTTAACTTCTTATCAAGCGATCCAATCCATTGGTTCGCGTCCTTCTGTGTCACTTTTCCCAGCTGATGAGCGACCTCGATACCGGCCAACTTTCCTTCATTGACGGCGGCCTCATACCCCTTAACCTGAACACCGTCCCCGGCCACAAAAATCCCGGAAACCGTTGTTTCCATGCGGGTGCTGCGAACGGCCCGCCAGTAGCCCAGTGTTTCATCATAGCGATGCTCGCAACCGGCGAGTTGTGTCAGCTCAACAGACGGCACCAGGCCATATCCGACAGCAATTGCATCAGCTGATACTTCCTTCTCAGGCCCGCCCATCGGTTTCCAATCAGAGCCGATTTGAACGAGCGTTGCCTTAAAATCATTATGCCGGCCGCTGACATTCTTGATGACGTGGGAGCTAAAAACCGGGATCTGGTTTTTCCTGATACGCCAAATAGCCTCAAACCCTTGTTTGATCCGGTGCCGGCCGGCGCAGGAAAGGATCGGAATCGACTTTTGGATGATCGTTTTAATCGACGTCGGCACGACAATAGCACTGATTTTCACCTTGGCTTGAAGGAGATTATTGATAAGCACCAGAGGCAATGGTCCACTGCCCGCAATCAGAATCCGGTTGCCGGGAACAACTTTCTTTTTTACAAGCGCATTCAGACCACCCACGGTAAACACACCCGGGGTGGTCCAGCCCTCGAACGGCACCGCTCTTTCGATGGCTCCCGGCGCAATGATCAGCCTCTTGCCGTAAAACACTTTTTGCGAGGTCTTCTGATCATGAGCCGAATACACATAGACGCTTTTGTCGCCTTCGATATTCCAGACCTCCGATCCAAGGCATACTCTAATGCCATCCGCGACACTTTCAAATGACTGAAAAAGGCGTTTCCTCAGCCTTGCCGCTAATGGGTCTGCAGGATCGCTTTCCGCCCCGGCTTCTTCAGGCCTGAATACCTTTCCGCCTAGACTCGTGTTTTCATCTATCAGCACAACGGAGAGCTTATTCTTGGCTGCCTCTACTGCTGCCGATATTCCGGCCGGTCCACCACCGACGACGATGACATCAGCACTGCTCATCATTAACCTCGATCCTGGCATCCTCCTGGGTCATGACCTTACAACCCTGGGTTACAGGTGTCATGCAGGTGCGGGTGTTCGGTGTGCCGTTGACGATCGCTCTACATTCATAACACACCCCCATGGCGCAGTAGACACCCCTATCGGCACCTTTTCTCGTCTTTCTGACAGTTGCAATACCGTTGGCTAACAAAGCCTCGCCAATGGTTTGGCCTTCTTGAGCTTTAACGGGCCGGCCATCAAACTCAAACATAATTTCCATAGCTGTTTCCGCTCTCATTGTTGGTCCTGGTTAAATCGATCGAACCGCAAGGGTTCCAGGGAAATGTCCGGCTCTGATTGGCAAATCATCTGCGTTATCAATTGCCCGGTAATCAACGACAGGCCGATACCGTTTCCCTCGTGACCCGTGGCAATGTAAAATCCCGGTATCCGGGTGTCTGATATGATCGGCATATGATCCGGCGTATAGGGCCTCAATCCTGCGTATGTTCGTATGATCTTGATATCTTTTAACACCGGGAAAAAGCGTATGGCTCTTTGAGCCATCGCTCTCAACACCGCTGGATCGCATGCTGTATCCATTCCCACAAATTGGCGACTGCTTCCAATAAGAAAATTCAGCGCAGCCGTCGGTTCAAACACAAGAGCCACCCCGTATTTTTCCATTTCAGGCGTGACGATTCTTTGATAATCAAGCTTTTCGAACTTGGCCATGATATAGCCGAACTCGGATATTTTTCTTTTCGCCACCGGAAGTGACCGTTCCCCCACGATAAGTTGTCCCTGCCTGGGTTTTACCGGAATATCCAGACCCACCATCTCACCGATTTCGGGCGACCATATCCCGGCAGCATTGACGACGTTTTCCGTAGCAATATCATCTTTATTGGTCAATATTTTTTCAACTTTGCCATTTGCACCAAGGGAGATTCCTGTTACCGCTGTGAAGTTTAAAACAGTCGCACCAAACTTCCGGGCACCTTTGATAAGCCCATTGCACAACGCCATCGGATTAAGCGAGCCGTCGCAGGCGACCTCAATGCCGCCAACGATGTCATCCGCCAAGTTAGGTTCGTCTTCACGGACTTCATTACTGTCCATTATTCTGAACGGCATTCCATACGCCACCATTTCACGGCAATGCGCTTGGGCGAATGCCATCTCGGCTTCATTTTCGACTAGAACGACACTGCCCTTGCGGGTCCATTCAATGTCATCCTCCAGTTCCTCTGCCATAGCCGGAAACATATCCTGACTCATCTTGTTCATTTGGCAGCCATAGCCCGGAAGCGCATCATAGATAGCGACATTGCCGTCACATTTACCGGATGTACCGCCGGCAGCGCATCCCTTCTCAACGAGAGTGACCTTTAATTTTGCGCGGGAAAGGAAGTAGGCAATGGCTGATCCAACAACCCCTCCACCGATGACAACTACATCTGCCGTTTTCGTCAATTCTATAGTCTCCAGTCACAAAACGAGAGGTGATCAGCCACCTCGATTTTTTATAATATTGGACAATTCGCGGGCTTGCTCATCACTCAGTTTTTTCTCTCCGGGCTTATCCAGAATTTCTCTGATCCTCTCTTTTGTTCGTTCGGCCAGATCTTTACGTCCCTGGTACTCCCATTCGTCACGGTGAAGCTATGCTCGGCTCTCTCATATTATACGCAAATTTCCATGTCAACAAATATTTCAGATGACCCGTTGTCTAAAAGCCTGAATTTCCTTGACAAATTAAAAATACCGATGTAAAAGCATAGGAAAAACCTCTACTGCATCCTGGAAATAATGTTAACCATAGTAAAAGAACTGGATCGCTTCGGCGGCATAAAACCAGTGTCATTAAAACCTTCATGATTTCAATATTTTATAGAGATTCCGAGAGCATAATATGGCGCCAAAATGGTCAGTTTGAATGTGTTTCTCTTGGGGCAATCGATCTGTTTCAAAAAGGTGCTCAAAAAAAATAATGAAAGGAATTTCAAAATGCGATTCAAGGATAAATCCATTGTAATTACAGGCGGTGCCGGCGGCATCGGATGCGCGCTTGCCGAAACATTTTCTAAAGATGGCGGTAAGGTAATGGTTTCGGATCTATCTGAAACAGGGTGCAAAGAAATTTGTGAAAAATTGATCCAAAAAAATCGTACTATCGATTATTATTCGGGAAATCTAACCGAAAAAAGCTATTGTGAAAGCTTGATTGCCCACACCGTTCAAAAATACGGATCCATTGACGTGTTGATCAACAACGCCGGTATCATCCCCCGGGGCCCTATTCTTCAGACCACCGATGAAATGTGGCATTCCGCCCTGGATGTCAATTTGACCGCTGTTTTCTATCTTTGCCGAGCGGCGATACCCCATATGCAAAAGCAGGGCGGCGGAGCTATCGTCAATACATCATCCATGTGGGGTGTCTACCCGGGGCCGGATCACCTCGCCTACTGCACCAGCAAAGGGGCACTGGCTACCTTCACCAAATGCCTGGCCAGGGATTATGCCCCCGATCTTATCCGCGTCAATGCCGTTTGTCCCTTCGAGGTCAATACCCCGATGCTGAGAACCGGCTTCAAGATCCGCAATCTTGATCCGGATAAGGCCATCGAAACGTTGAATGCCACGGTTCCCTTGGGGCGGATATCAGAACCGGAAGACATCGCCGATGTCATCGCCTTTCTGGCATCCGACGAGGCGCGTTATATCGCCGGTGAATGCATCGAAATATCGGGGGCAAAAGCTGTCTACTAATTTCAGAACTACTGACGTGTCGTAAAATCTGATGAAACCCAAATGTCTGTGGTTACGCTAACAATACTGGATTTCGGGCGAATCGTTCTGAAATTTTATTTCTTACTTTTATATAGTTAACCCCATCAGGTTGATCAAAGGAGGCACTCATGAGCAATACACTTTATGGCTATTTTGGCAAACAATTAAGGGTTTCTCTCAGCACTGGAGAAATAAAGTCAGAAAACATCGATGTTGACATCTTGCGTAAGTACATTGGTGGCGTGGGATACGGCGCCCGCGTACTCTATGATGAACTTGAAAAGGGTATCGATCCGCTTTCTCCCGACAATAAAATCGTTTTTGCCACCAGCCCCTTGACGGCCAACAACATCCCAGGCGGGGGCAGTATCATGGCTTGCTTCAAGTCGCCGTTGACACAGATCTGGGGGGAATCCAGGTCCGGCGGAAATTTCGGTCCCGATTTGAGGAAAACCGGTTATGATGCACTCATCATCGAGGGCAAATCCGCCGAGCCGGTCTTTCTTTCCATTAACGACGACGATGTTTCGCTTCAACCTGCAGGCCATATGGTTGGTAAAACCGTCACGGAAAAAACCGGCATGATTAGGGATGCCTTAAACGATTCCAAAATTACTGTTCTATGTATCGGGCCTGGCGGGGAGAAGCAGGTAAAGTTTGCAACCCTTATGGTCGAGCACCGCGCCGCCGGAAGATGCGGCGGTGGCGCCGTCATGGGATCCAAGAACCTTTTGGGCATCGCCGTCAAAGGCTCCCGTCAGGCCCAGATGGCGGATCCGGACAAATTGAAGACGGCCATCAAAAACGCCATGGGCGCCATACGAAAAAGCGAAACCGCCGACGGCCTCAGGGAGCACGGCACTACCGGTGACATGGGGTCCAATGACGCCGGCGGTGACTGGCCCTCGAAAAACTGGCAGGCCAATTCCTGGGGAAAAGGCGAGGCACTGTATGATACTTTTTTCAACCAGCATCTGGTCCGCAACAACGGATGCTACCGGGGGTGCCCCATCGCTTGCGGCCGAATAGCCGAAGTAAAGACGGGCAAATTTAAGACACCGGCACATGAAGGGAGTGAATATGAGTCTTTATCCGCTTTTACTGCTTTTGTGTTGAATGAAGACATTGAATCTGCCATCCACAGTACCTACCTTTGTAATGAATACGGCATTGATACCATATCCACCGGTGCCTTGATTTCGTTTGCAATGGAATGCTATGAAAATAACATTCTGACAAAGGATGATGTTTCCGGCCTGGACCTCAGCTGGGGAAATTCGGACATCCTTCCGAAGCTGGTTAAAATGATAGCTCTTAGAGAGGGTATCGGCGATATATTGGCAGAAGGCGTTAGAAGGGCTTCGGAAAAGATCGGAAAGGGCGCTGAAGCTTATGCTATTCACAGCAAAGGCCTGGAAGGACCGGCCCACGATCCTAGAGCGGGAAAAGCGCTTGCCGTAACCTACGGTACAGCCAACAGGGGGATGTGCCATAT
>Ga0316190_10000847_pt1 | contig 21704 bp, 15 predicted proteins | sample Eddworburrow2_MG_FD_204929 | JGI IMG/M metagenome (GOLD analysis project Ga0316190, IMG submission 204929) | Coastal sediment microbial communities from Maine, United States - Eddy worm burrow 2 | ecosystem: Environmental > Aquatic > Marine > Coastal > Sediment | place: USA: Maine | collected... | reverse complement strand
CGGGCGCATTGGCAGCGGCGATCAGTGCATTGGTGTTGGCCGGATTGCCCACCACCAGCACTCTGACATCCCGGGCGGCATGGTCGTTTATGGCCTTGCCCTGTGGACCAAAAATGGCGCCGTTGGCTGACAGCAGGTCTTTGCGCTCCATGCCCGGGCCACGGGGCCGCGCCCCGACCAACAGCCCATAGTTGACGTCCTTGAAACCCTGATCCAGATCGGACGTCGCCACCACACCGGCCAATAGGGGAAACGCACAATCGTTGAGTTCCATGACGACACCGTTCAAGGCGTCCATGGCCGGTGCGATCTCGATCAGATGCAGGATGACCGGCTGATCTGGCCCCAGCATGTCGCCCGCCGCGATCCGAAAGGCCATCGCATAGCCTATGTTGCCAGCCGCTCCGGTAATGGCGACGCGAACTGCTTGTTTCATGTTGGGCTCCTGTTGGGGGTGACGGTCACGGTGCCGCGGCTGTATGCACTCCGAGCCTTATAGCTTCCCGTGTGGCGCGGCGCATCCGCGCGTAATCCTCCATACCCGGCGGCTTTTTGCAAGGCCCCGGCGTTTCATAGAACGGGAAATGTCCGAAATGTCGCCGGTGCCGGATCAAACCATCCCCGTATTAAACATGTGCCCGGGACCGCCCCGGTCCTCGTCCCCGTTCCAGATCCGCCAGGTCGACAATCGTGGCCGCGATTTCCTCAATCGACTTCATGGTGGTCTTGAGACAGGGAATGCGCATTTTTCGGTACAGGGCCTCCGCCTGGCGCACCTCAAACTGACACTGATTCAAGGACGAGTAGCGGCTGTTGGGGTAGCGGGCCTCACGAATTCGATGCAGGCGATCAGGCTCGGTACTGAGCGCCACCAGCTTGTCCCTGTAGGCCAGAAGAGAACCCGGCAAGTTGGGTCCCTCCAGGTCATCCTCGGTAATGGGGAAATTGGCGGCACGTATACCGTACTGCAGGCTGAGGTAAAGACAGGTGGGTGTTTTACCCGAACGGGAAATGCCGATCAGAATGACGTCAGCCTCGTCCAGATGACGGGTGGTGCTGCCGTCATCGTGACTGAGAGTGAAATTCACCGCTTCTATGCGGGAGGAGTACTCGTCCGCATTGTGCAGCCCGTGGAAGCGTCCGGTACTGACCGATGAAATGCAGCCCAGCTCGTCTTCCAGCGGACTGATGAAAGTGGCGAATATATCGAGCAACAGGGCGTTGCTGTCTTTTATCTCGGCCCGCACTTCCGGCTTGACCAAAGTGCTGAACACCAGCGGGCGGACACCGTCGAACACGGCGGTCTCGTCGATCTTTCGACGCGCCTCCCGGGCGCGCTCAACGGTGCTCACAAACCGCAGTGACTGCTGGGCGAATTTGACCGTCTCGAATTGAGTCAGCAGGCTGCGTCCGAAATTCTCAACGGTTATCCCGGTTCCGTCGGACAAAAAGAACGCCGTGCGACGTGGGGGGGTTTCGTTGCTGGCCGGGTCGCTCATAACCGGTTCCCTATCGATTTTGCCGGACTGAACTGGCTAACCGTCCACCAACAGAATGTGCAGGGCAACGGGCCCATGGGCACCCATCTGCAGGGTTTGTTCGATATCCGCACTGCGCGATGGTCCGGTAATAAGATTGACGGTTCGCGGCATGCTGTTCTGGGAGGCGCGCAACCGGTCCCAGGCATCCTCGTACGGGCCAACGATGTGCTGACTCGGCAACACCACCATGTGGACCTCAGGAAGAAAATTGAGCGTGGTTGGACCCTCGGGTCCGGACAACAGCATCAGGGTACCGGTCTCCGCAATACCGGCGAACGCAGAGGCCAAACCCACACGGTCACCCTCAGTTGCCGGGCGGCTGACCACCGACAGCGCCGACGCCGACCAGTCCAGGGCCACAAGATCCGGGTCCGGCGCCACATTCAAGGCTGGGGGCAACCCATGTTCGCTCATATAGGACGCGACCACGGCCGGCACCGCAACCAGGCTCGGCACTCGCACGACGGTGGCCGCCGCCTCCTCCGCCATTTCAATAAACAGTGCAATCAGGCCGGCCGGATCCAGATCGGTGCGAGCCGGTATCGGGCCGCGCGGGGGGCGGGCAAGCAGGGCCTCAAGCTCAGCCCTGCGTGCTGGCTCCAACTCACCCCGGCCCAACCCCTGCCGGATTCGATTGAGGATCTGCTCGCGGGCGCTCATGCCCGCTTGCCCCGCTGCATTGCCCATAGTTGCTGAAAGGTACGCCCCTCGGGCGCCGGCAGGTCCCGCCATTCGGTCCAGCCGGACGCCAGCGGCAGCCGCGACAGGCGGCCTTTCCGTCCACCCAGGATGCGCAGCAAACGGGTCGCGATATCGGCCACCCGTCGATAGAGCCAGGGCCGGCTTGCGACATAGGCCCAGGCCCGCAAGCCATAGCGGTAGGCCGAAGGCTGCAGATGTCGCTCGAACTCGCGCTCGCGCCAATGCCGCATCATCTTTGGCAGCGGTATGCGCACCGGACAGACCGACTCACAGCGCCCGCAGAAGGTCGAGGCGTTGGGCAGATGCCCGGCCTGATCAACCCCCACCAATTGCGGTGTCAACACCGAACCCATGGGTCCGGGGTAGACCCAGCCGTAGGCATGGCCACCAATCGCGCCGTACACGGGACAGTGGTTCATACAGGCGGAACAGCGTATGCAACGCAGCATGTCCTGGAACTCGGTCCCGATCATGGTCGAGCGACCATTGTCCAGCAACACCACGTGATACGCTTCCGGCCCGTCCGGGTCGGCAGGGCGTTTCGCCCCGGTGGAGAATGTCGTATAGACCGAGCACTCTTGCCCGGTGGCCGAACGCGCCAGCAGTCGTTGCAACACCATCGCGTCTTCCAGGGTCGGCACGACCTTCTCCAGGCTGGCCAGGGCAATGTGAACCCTGGGCAGTATCTGGGTCAGATCACCGTTGCCCTCGTTGGTCACGATCACCGTGCTGCCGGTCTCGGCGATGCAGAAATTGGCGCCGGTAATCCCGACATCCGCGGCCAGGAACTTGGCGCGCAGAATTTCCCGCGCTTCCTTAAGCAGTTCCGGCGGCGTTTCCAAGCGCTTTGTCTTGCCGTATTTCTGGTGTTCGGCGTAAAAAGCGTCGGCCACCTGGTCCAGATTGACATGGATAGCCGGCGCAATGATGTGACTGGGATGCTCGTTGCGCAATTGGATGATGTACTCACCCAAATCCGTTTCTATGGCCTGTATCCCATGCTCGTCCAGGTATTCGTTTAGGGCGATCTCCTCGCTGATCATAGACTTGCCCTTGGTCACGGTCTTGGCGCCCGCGTCGCGGCAGATTCCGAGGATGATCTTGCGCGCTTCGTCGGCGTCACGGGCCCAGTGGACCTGTCCACCATGCTCGCGCACGTTCTGTTCGAACATCTCCAAATAGAAATCGAGATTGGCCAGGGTTTCGTTCTTTAGATCGCGGCCCGCGTCACGCAGCGCTTCGAACTCGGGCAGACGGGCGATGGCCGCGGCCCGCTTTCCCGGAAAGCCCGCCTTAAGATTGCGCAGGGCGCGTTGCAATGCCGGATCGGCGAGTGCCTCATGGGCATTGTCTTTGAAGGCCGGGCTGGTGACGTCCAAGATGTGCTCCTCAGCCTTTCGGCTCACCGATGGCGGGCGTATCGGCCATGTCGGCCAGCACTTCCGCCACGTGACGCACGCGCGTGTCGCTCCCCTCACGGGCGAGTTTACCGGCCATGTTCAACAGGCATCCCATATCACCCGCCAGTAGCGTGTCGGCGCCGGTGGCGGTGGCATGGGCGGACTTATCGGACACCATGCGATTTGAGATCTCCGGGTACTTGACGCAAAAAGTGCCTCCGAATCCACAACATACCTCGGATTCGTCCATCTCGACCAGAGACAGCCCCTGCACCGTTTCGAGCAGTGCCCGCGGCTGTTGTTTGACGCCCAGTTCGCGCAGTCCGGAACAGCCATCGTGATAGGTGACACTGCCATTGAAGCATGCCTGTACCGAGCCCACGCCCATCACGTCCACCAGAAACGAGGTAAGTTCAAAGGCGCGGCCCGCCAGAGCCGAGGCACGTTTGCGCCAATCGGAGTCGTCGTCGAACAGCTCCGGGTAGTGGTGCAACATGCCGATGCAGGATCCGGACGGACCGACGACGTAGTCATAGCCATCGAACGCTTCGATCACGCCGCGGGCAAACGCGCGGCTGTCGCCCCGATCCCCCGAGTTGAAAGCAGGCTGGCCGCAACAGGTTTGAGAAGCGGGCACCTCGACCCGGCATCCCGCCGCTTCCAGCAGACGCACGCTGGCAAATCCGACACTGGGTCGAAACACATCCACTAGACAGGTGACAAACAAACCCACCCGGGGAGAATCATGAGTCGCCGTCATAGTGCCTCCAACACCTTGCTCAAGCAGGCCCGGGGAGATGATGCGCCCGGGTCACAGCCAGGTTGCGGCAGTAAGCCTTTCAAAGCGCTGAGCATACACGCTTGACTGCGCGGATTGGCAAGCAATGGCGAATCGACCTCCGATAAGCCGGACGTGAAACAAAACAGCCCCGTCTGGGGAGACGGGGCTGCAGTACGCCAAGCGGAAACCGCCTGGCTGAATCAGTCGTGAGGCTCCCAGCCAAATTCCTCCACTGCCCGAAAAAGGCCGTTGTCGGAAACAATGCCCTTAGGCGTCCCACGCCTGCCAGCCACCACAACACGCCGGATGTTGCGCTCCATCAACAGGTTGGCGATTTGACTCAAAGGGGCATCGGTGGACACGGTGATCAACGGCCGGGTGGCAATCTCACTGACCTTGGTCATCGCCGGCGAGCGATTGGCATTGATGATCTTCTTGACGATATCGCGCTGGGTCATGATGCCCCATTCGCCATCGGCGTTGGGCTCCACCAGCACCGAACTGATGCCCTGCTCCCGCATGATGTGCATGGCCGCATCGACGGTGTCCTCGTCGCTGATGCGTCCTTTGAGCTGGGTCATGATGCCGGCGGCGGTTGCAGGTTGACGGCCGGAGTCCTTCATGGCTTCCACCGGGTTGGCGACACGCTCCGCCTCAAGCTCGGCCGCGGCCTTGGCCTGGGCCGCCCGACGCGCCTCCTCGACCCGAGCAAGGTCCTCGGCGCTGCCGCTGATCTTGGCGATCAGGGCGTCGGCGAATCCTGAGGTAGGCACAGTGGTGGCGCCGGCCATCTGCCGGGCAAAATCGTAGGTAACGGTCTTATCGGCAATCACTTGAGGAAAGGCGGCATTGATCAGGTCGGCCGCTTCCTTCCAGCCCATGTACTCCAGCATCATCACACCGGATAACAGCAGCGATGAGGGATTGACCTTGTCCTGGTTAGCGTATTTTGGCGCGGTGCCGTGGGTCGCCTCGAAAACTGCAACGTGATCAGCGATGTTGGCACCCGGAGCGATGCCCACGCCGCCCACCTCGGCGGCTGCGGCATCGGAAAGATAATCGCCATTAAGGTTCATGGTGGCGAGCACATCGAACTCAGCTGGACGAAGCTGCAGCAGCTGGAAAATAATGTCGGCAATCCGGTCCTTGATCACCACCTTCCCAGCGGGCTGTTTGCCGCCGTAGACGTCGTACAGCTCTTCCTCAGTGATTGTTTGTTCCCCGAATTCCTCCTTGGCGAGTTCATAGCCCCAGTTTCGGAAGGCACCCTCGGTGAACTTCATGATGTTGCCCTTGTGCACCAGCGTCACACTCGAGCGCCCATTGTCGATCGCGTGCTGTATTGCTTTGCGCACCAGCCGCTTGGTGCCGAACTCCGAAATGGGCTTGATGCCCAGTGCCGCATCTTCGAAAAACTCGCAACCCATTTCGTTGCGCAAAAACGCAGCAAGCTTCTTGTTTTCAGGACTTCCGCTCGCGTACTCAATGCCCGAATAAACGTCCTCGGTGTTCTCTCGGAAAATAATGACGTCCACGTCCTCCGGGCGCCGCATGGGCGAAGGAACTCCGGCGTAGTAACGCACCGGGCGAACGCAGGCGTACAGATCCAACTCCTGCCGTAAAGCCACGTTCAGGGATCGAAAACCGCCACCCACGGGGGTGGTCAACGGGCCCTTGATGGACACCATCAAATCCTGGCAGGCCTGCAGGGTCTCCGCCGGGAAGTAGTCGCCGTCGTATATCGATGCGGCTTTTTCCCCCATGTACAACTCGCACCAGTGAATCTTCCGTGACCCGCCATAGGCTTTCTCAACCGCCGCATTCCAAACCCGCAGAGAGGCACGGGTGATGTCGGGACCGATTCCGTCTCCCTCTACAAAGCCCACGATCGGATTGTCCGGCACGTGCAATTTGCCATCGACAATCGTGATCTTTTCTCCGCCATCGGGAAGTTGGATGTGTTGGTAGCCCATGGGCCCTCCTAGTGAGCACGAAACAATCGGAATCTGGTGACCGGGTCAGCAGTGCGCGTCCCCGCCTGTGCTGTTGTTGGCTGGTACGGTGCGGAAAGAGGCGCAACCATGAGCCGCGCTCAGCAATGGCGCACGTGTCGACCGGGTGCGGGGGCCTCGCCGGGGGGCGTAAACGTACACTCAATGGATGTTTAAGTCCACCAGCGCCACCCCAGCGACGACCTTGAATTCCCGGGCCAAACCGCGACATTGCCATGATCCGCACACGGCTGCCGGTTCAACCATGACACGGCGCTTTATCCGGTCCACGTCGCAGCTTGGATACACACCTGCCCCAGCACGCTGTCAGCGCACTGGGCCAAGCGGATGTGAGCTCGGCGTCAAGAAACTGCACCAACAGCGTCGGCGACAGGCGACAGCCGGACCACAATCGCAGGTGGCCGCGCTCGCTCACGAACCGATAAGAAACTGCTTTTAAAGCATATTCATGGCCCTGGCACGGGGGTTGATTCCATCATTTCCAGTGTCAGGGGCGCGCACACCCCTGACACTGGAAATGGGCATCGGAAACGACCCCTGGACTGACCGATCGGATGGGGAGCACAGGGTCGTGACGGGCTCGGTGGACACAACTCCACGCCGAGTATCCGCATCCTTGGCCCGCAATGGGTCCAGCCGGTACCGTCGACCGACGTGTACCGGTTTTTCTGTGCAGGCGATCGCTCCAGATCAGGCCGGATGCTATGCTTCGTCATGACGCCCAAGCGGGTGATCCCGCCAGGACTCCGAGCCACGCGCGCTCAGCGCATTGCGGGCGACCCGCATCGTCAAATTTGGCCCTCGCCGTCGTGAATCGTTACCGCCCGACCTCAGTACTGCAGCTGCTACTGCTCGGTTTCATGGTTGTTGCCATGCCGCTGGGAATTGGACTGGTGGCCGCGTTCGTATCGGTGGATCTGCTGAGCCGGCAAAGCGAGGCCGCCATTCTGGACGCTGCTGGCGGTGTGCTGTCGGGGCAAGCCCTGGGCAATGACATCGTACAGATGGAACGGCACGCTCGCCGTTATCATATTCTGGGGGATCGAAAATTCTTCGAATTGGCCATGGATCGGCGTCAGAGTTTCGATCAATCGATTGCCACCCTTACGGCACTGGACTTGACCCCGACTCTACGGGAGCAACTTGATCACCTGATCGAACTGGAAGCGTCCGTGTTCGCAACCCTGACCCTGGAGCAGTATGACGCGGTTCCGGTCCAGGACGCAGTTGCGCTGTTTGAGCGCATGTCTCAATTGGCAAGCGAAGTTCAGGGTGAAATGACCCGGGTCATCACCCGGGATACCGAGGCGCTTCGCAGCGAAGCGACCCGCGTCAAACGCACCCTGGCCTGGCTGGCAACCGGATTGATCCTGGCCGCCTTCGGTCTCTCCGCATGGCTGGCCATGTTTCTCGCACGGCCGATCAACCGCATGGAAAACGCCATCAGGCGCCTTGGGGAGGGTGAACTGGAGCGGCCGATCGTGGTGCGCGGAACACGCGATCTGGAGGAGGTTGGGGATCGTCTGGACTGGCTCAGGCTGAGACTCCAGGACGCGGAGCAGCAGCAAACACGATTCCTGCAGCACGTATCCCACGAGTTGAAGACCCCTCTGACCGCGATTCGCGAGGGTACCGAGCTGCTGCGTGACCAAATCCCCGGACCGTTGAATCCGGGCCAACTCGAAGTCGCGGGCATCTTGCGCGAGAACAGTCTTCGGCTACAGAAACAGATAGAGGATCTGCTGTCATACAGCCAGGTCAGGCGTCCAGGGGAGATTCGGGCCGACCAAGCGGTCGATCTGGCAGCCATCGTCAGGACGGTGATAAACGACCAGACACTGACAATGCAGTCCCGGGGCATCGACGTGCAAACCGATTTGCAATCGGTGCAGACCATGGGTGACCCGGAAAAACTCCGCGTGGTGGTGGATAATCTTTTATCCAACGCGGTAAAGCATTCCCCGCGTGCCGGCGTGATTCGTTTGCTGCTTCGCCCGCAGGCGTCCATGGTCGTGTTGGATGTGATCGATCAAGGGCCAGGCATCGACCCGACGGAGCGCGAGCAGATTTTCGAGGCTTTTGTCCAGGGAAGAGCGCCATCCAGCGGTCATGTCAACGGCACCGGGCTGGGTTTGGCGATCACACGCGAGTATGTGCAAGGCTACGGTGGAACCGTCGAGGCGATGGAATCGGAACAGGGCGCTCACCTGAGGGTGAGGCTGCCGAATCGGAGTAAGCTTGGGTCATGAGTAGCCAATTCCTTTACAGATTGGGCGCAATATTGATCGCCTGCGGGTTGAGCGCCTGCGCCTGGATCGGGCCAACCGGCGAATTCTCCGACGAATCTAACCGCGCGAGCCTGGCCGCCGACGGCAAACCGGTGCCGGATGTGGAGTCCCTGCTGATCGAGATCGCCACGCTCAACGCCGGCTCGCGGACGGAACTCAGGAGCGCATTGGCTCAGACCGAACAGCGCTATCAGGACTGGGGCGATGTGGGCAGCCGGATCAAGCTGGCCTGGCTGCTCAGCCGTCCGGGCACGGGTTTTCAAGACAACAGGCGGTCGGTGTCGTTGCTGCGTGAGTATCTGGATCTCGGTGGTACCGACCCGGGCTATCGAGCTCTGGCGAACCTGTTGCAGCAGTCTGTTCTGGAACGGGACGAGGGGCGTTACGCGGTGGGGGAGCTGGAAACCGACCTGAGGGAGGCACGCGAACAGAATCTCGTGTTGGAAGAGCAGATTTCGACACTGCAGGAGCTGTTGCAGACACTGCAACAGCAATTCGAGGCGCTCAAAGACATCGAAACGGACATAAGCGAGCGCCCTACGCCTTGAGGAAGCCCGATGAACGCTAAACCACGCATACTTCTGGTGGACGACGATTTAAGTCTGCTCAAGCTGCTCGCGATGCGGCTTCAGTCCAGCGGCTATGCCGTGGACGCGGTAGAGAGCGCGGAGAAGGCTTTGAGTGCGTTCTCGGCCCACAAGCCGAAACTGGTGATTACTGACCTGCGAATGAGCGGCATGGACGGTATGGCCCTGTTCGAGAACATCCAGGCCCAGAACCCAAGTCTTCCGGTCATCATTCTGACCGCCCACGGCACCATTCCGGATGCGGTGGAGGCGACCCAGCGCGGTGTGTTTGGCTACATCACCAAACCATTCGACACGCAAGCCCTGTTGAGCACCGTTGAGCAGGCGCTCAAGGTTACCGGTGAGTCTGGCGAATCCGATGCGGAAACCGACAACGACGACTGGCGCAAAGAGATCGTTACCCGCAGTCCGGTAATGGAAGAAGTCCTGGGCCAGGCGCGGCTGGTTGCCCAGGGTGACACCAGTGTCCTGATCCAGAGCGAGAGCGGCACCGGCAAGGAACTGCTGGCGCGCGCCATCCACAACGCCAGCCCGCGACACAGCCATCCGTTCGTCGGTGTGAACTGCACGGCCATCCCGGAACAGCTGTTGGAATCGGAGCTGTTTGGGCACATGCGCGGCGCCTTCACGGGCGCCACCACCAACCACAAGGGTTTATTCCAGGCCGCCCATGGCGGAACGCTGTTTCTGGATGAAATCGGCGACATGCCACTGAGCTTCCAGGCCAAGCTGCTGCGGGTGTTGCAGGAAAGCGAAGTGCGTCCGGTGGGTTCAACCCAGGCCATCCAGGTGGATGTGCGTATCATCTCGGCAACCCACCACAATCTTGAGGAGGGTGTGGAAGACGGGTCGTTCAGGCAGGATTTATACTATCGCCTGAACGTGATCATGCTGCAGTTGCCGACGCTGGCCCAACGGCGCGAGGACATACCGCTGCTGGCCAACCATTTCCTGAAAACCATTGGTGAGCGCAACCGGAAGAAGCTGCGCGGTTTTGCTCCGGAAGCCATGGAAATGCTGATCTCCGCGCCCTGGCCGGGAAACGTCCGGCAACTGCGTAACGTGGTGGAGCAGACCGTAGCCCTGGCCACAACCCGAATCGTGCCGCCCACCCTGGTGCAGCGGGCCCTGCGCGAAACCCCCGATGCGATTCCGTCACTGGCCGATGCCCGGGAGCACTTCGAGCGGGAGTATCTGGTGCGTGTGCTGAGAATATCAGAGGGCAACGTCAGCCAGGCCGCGCGACTGGCCGGCCGCAATCGCACGGAATTCTATAAACTGCTGCAGCGGCATCATCTGACGCCCGGTGCATTTCGATCCGCAGAGTAGTCGGCCAGTCGAGGCTCCCCAGGAGTCTGCGCGGTAGAAAGGGAACGGTCTGCGATACAGCCATTTCGGCCCGATTCCGCGATCCTCCTGGTCACATAGCGACGGCTATGCTTCTCGGACCATCCCGAAATCGTTCTCGAACTGGACAGCACCTCGCCTCATTCATTTCTACCGCGCAGACTCCTAGTCGCTCAGGCGGGCTATCGCATCAGCCAGCGCGATGTTGCGTTTGGCCTCCTCCACATGAAGGTTCTCCACCAACCGGCCGTTGACCACCACCACGCCCTTGCCTTCGGCCTGGGCCGTTTCCCAGGCCTCGATGATGACGTGAGCGTTGTCCACTTCGGCCGCGCTTGGGGCAAACACCTCGTTGGCGTCGGCAATTTGTTTTGGATGGATCAGGCTTTTGCCGTCAAAACCCATATCGCGGCCTTGTTCACAGGCAGACCGATGGCCCGCATCGTCCTGAAGGTCCAGATGGACACCGTCGATGATGTCAACACCATGGGCGCGGGCGGCTGTCACGCACAGGGACAGAGCCGCAACAAAGCCCACCCGGTCCGGGGTGTGCCTTACCCGCATGTCCTTCGCCAGGTCCGAGGTGCCCATGACAATGCAGCCCAGTCGCCGGTCTGCCCCGGTCACGGCATCAATGTCCAGTATTGCCCGTGGGGTCTCCACCATGATCCAAAATCCAAGCCCGGCCGGCGCGCCGGCTGAGTCCAGCGCCTCCAGCGCCTGTTGCACCTGGACCACACTCTCGATCTTGGGGAACAAAATCGCATCCGCGCCGACGCCGGCCACGGCCAGAACGTCATCCCGGCCCCATGGGGTGTCCAGACCATTGACCCGTATCACCACTTCGCGCTGCCCGTAACCTCCGGCGCCCACGGCGGCGACGATTTGCGCCCGGGCGAGTGCCTTGGCCTCCGGCGCCACGGAATCCTCCAGATCCAGAATCACGCCATCCGCGGGGAGGGTCCGGGCCTTGTCCAGAGCGCGTTGATTGGATCCCGGCATGTACAAAACTGAGCGACGGGGTCGAAGCATGATTCAACTCTCCAAAGAAAGCAGCTTTGAGCGTTTGGTCAAATGAACGGGCCGGGCGGCGTGCGCCCAGCCCACTCGGGCCTAAGCGGCGGCAATCTGCTCCGCTTTGCTCACCAGGTTTTCGGCCATCTTGATCGAAGCAATGTCGATCAGGCGACCGTCCAGGCTGACCGCGCCCTTGCCTTCTTTCTGCGCCTGGTCCATGGCCTGCAATATGCGTTGCGCCTTGGTGACCTCCGCCTCCGACGGACTGAAGACTTCATTGGCCAGCTCGACCTGGGACGGGTGAATTGCCCACTTCCCTTCGTAGCCCAGAACCGCCGCCCGCATAGCCGCAGCACGAAACCCATCGGGATCGGAAAAGTCGCCGAACGGTCCGTCGATGGGTCGCAGGCCATAGGCGCGGCACGCCACATTCATCCGCGCCTGAGCGAAATGCCACATATCGTTCCAATGCGTCTCACGATGGGCGCTTTCTGCGTCGCCGGTGAGCACCGAGTAGTCGGCGTTGGCCCCACCAATGACCGTGGTCCGGGCGCGGGTAGAGGCCGCATAGTCGGCAACCCCGAAGCTCATCGCTTCCAGGCGGCTTGAGCTTTGGGCGATGGCTTCGACATTGGCCATGCCCAGGGCGGTTTCGATCAGAAGGTCAAAGCCGAGTCGCTTCTCCCGCTTCTTGGCCAGTTCGATCTGGCTAACCAACATGTCCACCGCATAGACGTCCCCAGGAACGCCCACTTTGGGAATCAACAACATGTCCAGCCGCGGGCAGTTCTCCACGATTTCCACCACGTCCCGGTACATGTACTGCGTGTCAAGGCCGTTGATGCGGACCTGCAGAGTCTTGCTGCCCCAATCAATGTCGTTCAAAGCCTGAATGATGTTGCCACGCGCCAGTTCCTTGTCATCCGGCGCGACCGCGTCTTCACAATCCAGAAACACGACATCGGCGGTGGACTCCGCCGCCTTTTCGATGAAGGTGGTGTTGGAGCCGGGCACGGCCAGCTGTGACCTATGCAGGCGCGGTCTGGCCTGCTCGATTATGGTTGCGCTCATTTCATTGTTCCCCAGGTCGTACAAAGCCCGACATCATGACCGATCACGCGGCGCAGACAAAGCATTGGCGTTTTCGCTGGACTAAAAATCCCGGGCCGCGTTTTCACAATGCAATGAACCAGGCGACATCCGCGTCGGCAGACAGGGGCCAGGCTGCGATCCATCCGCTACTGCACCGGCGGCAATCAGTCAGCGCCGAGCCGGCTGTATCCCGCCAAAACCGCCGGCAGGTCGACAGCACCGTGCGTCCCGGTCTACGCTGCATTACAGTGACTTACACGCCCCGCCTCGCGTCCACGGAGTGAGAACGCCATCCATGACCCTGGAACTGAACGGTTATACCGCCGTCGATCTGTACGATGAGTTGATCGGGGCCGACGGGCAGCCCCGACCCCACGCCCGGACGCTGCTTGAGCGGCTTCAATCTCTCTCCGATGAAGAATTCCGCGAACGGGTGGATGCGGTCAATTCAGCCATAATGGCGATGGGCATCACCTTCACGGTCTATAGCGAGGCAGGAAACATAGACCGAGCCTGGCCATTTGATGTTATCCCCCGACTGATTCCAGGTTCGGAATGGAAGCGAACCGAAGCCGGACTCAAGCAGCGCCTGACCGCCCTCAACATGTTTATCGATGACCTGTATGGCGGGCAGCGCATCGTCAAGGACGGCGTGTTCCCCGCCGAGGTGCTGGCTCATTCGCGCAACTTCAGACCCCAGTGCGTCGGCGCCGAACCCAGGTTTGGCGTATGGGCCCACATCTGCGGCACCGACCTGGTACGAAACAATGACGGGGTCATTTACGTGCTGGAGGATAATCTGCGGGTACCCTCGGGGGTGTCCTACATGCTGGAAAACCGCGGCGTCATGAAGCGGGTGTTTCCCGAGTTGTTTGAGCATCTGGACATCCTGCCGGTGGACGAGTACCCCAGCCAGTTGTACGAAACACTGGCCAGTCTGTCGCCCAGGCCGGGGGATCAACCCGAGATTGTGGTGTTGACACCGGGGGTGTTCAACTCCGCCTACTTCGAACACACCTACCTGGCTCAACAAATGGGGGCGGAGCTGGTGGAGGGCTCGGATCTGGTGGTGGGAGACGACGACTGCGTTTACATGAAGACCATCGCCGGGCTCACCCGCGTGGATGTGATTTACCGCCGTATCGATGACGACTTCCTGGATCCTGAGGCGTTCCGGGCCGACTCCGCCCTGGGGGTTGCCGGACTCATGCGCGCCTGGCGCAAGGGCAATGTGGGCCTGGCCAATGCACCCGGCGCCGGTGTGGCCGATGACAAGGTGGTGTATGCCTTTGTTCCCGATATGATCCGCTACTACCTGGACCAGGATCCGTTGATTCCCAATGTGCCGACCTATCTGTGCATGCGCGAGGAGGATCGACGCCACGTGCTTGCGCATCTGGACGAACTTGTGGTCAAGCCGGCCAACGAATCCGGCGGCTACGGCATGATGGTTGGCCCCATGGCAAGCGCTACGGAACGAGACAAGTTTGCCAAGCTGATCGAAGCCGATCCCCGCAACTACATCGCTCAGCCCACACTCAAGCTGTCCACGGTGCCAACGGTGTGTGAAGGCCAGCCCGCGGCCCGCCACGTGGATCTGCGCCCGTTCATTCTCCAGGGCGAGAATCTGCATGTAACCACCGGCGGTTTGAGTCGAGTGGCGCTTAAGGAAGGCTCGCTGGTGGTGAACTCGTCACAGGGCGGAGGCAGCAAGGACACCTGGGTCGTGGCCGAACAGGAGCAGCGCTGATGCTGTCCAGAGTCGCAGAGAACGTGTACTGGATGTCGCGCTACCTGGAACGGGCCGAGAATACCGCAAGGCTGATCAACGCCACGACCAACCTGCTGCTGGACCTACCCCGCAGCGTTGTGGTGGGTTGGGAATCGCTGCTCAACATCATGGGCTGCGCCGAGGCATTCGCCGAACACTACAACGTGGCCGATGAACGCAACGTAACTCGATTTCTGATCGCCGATGAACGCAATCCCGGATCGATCCAGTCCAGCCTGAACGGCGCCCGAGACAACGCGCGGGGACTCCGGGACCAGTTGCAGCGCGAGACCTGGGAACAGATCAACGATCTCTATCTCTACGGTAAGCGGGAGGCCGGGAACTCGCTTGGGCGACGGCGGCGCTATCAGTTCATGCAGGAGATCGTGCTGCGGCGTCAGACCATCATTGGCATCTCCAGCAGCTGTATGAGCCGGAACCCGGTCTACCGCTTCATTATCATGGGCCGCAGTCTGGAAAGGGCCGACATGACCACTCGGATTCTGGACAGCAGCGCGATAGAGCTTCTGGGCCAGCACAGCGAGGAGCATGAAGCGTACAGCAATCTGCGCTGGGTCAGCGTGCTGAGATCGCTCAGTGCCTACCAGATGTACCGCCAAAGCGTGCAGGTGCGGGTCAGTGGCCGTGCGGTTCTACGCTATCTGTTGCAGGATCGGGCTTTTCCCCGTTCGGTGGCGTTTTGCCTGAACGATCTGTCCAGCTGTCTGCGCGAATTGCCAAACAACCGCAAGCCGCGACGCAGCATCAGCCGGGTGCTTGGGGAAATCGACGAAGCGGACCTGCATACGCTGGCGGATACGGGTCCAGACGCGTTTCTGGACCATATCCAAGTGGGTTTCAACGACATCCACGGGGCCATCGCCGAAATCTATTTCAGCGTGAAGGAAGCCGCTTAAGAAGCCTCTGATTTATTCTGGGCGAAGCAGATTGGAGGGTTAAATGTGCAGATTCAAGGGGCGGAACGCGGGGCAGATCGCGGGAAATAGTTGTTCTATTGCCAAGATCTGCAACGATGAAGCTGCGAATTTCAGTCCCAAGATGCTCGTTCAGGAATACATCAGCGGCTCCTTGAGGAAGATCAATTGCTGCGATCGCGCCGGCGTCTTTACGCTAGGAGCGACCGACTTAGGCGTTCGTAGCGAGGGACGTCGGGACCGAGTGCGATTTTTCCCGCGATTGAGGCGAATAGTGGGCTCTATTTAATGAGATCGCGGGGAAAATCGCGCCGGTATCAGTCGTTTCGCAGTAGGACGGCCAAAGTCGGGCGGGCTCCTAGACACTCGCGTCGAGACGGGTCACATCCACGGACACCTCCAGGCTGTGCGCACCGACACCGTTTACCACACCGGTAATCGGGGCCACGTCGGCATAGTCACGCCCCACAGCCACCGTAATGTGCTGGTCCGCCGCCCACTGATCGTTGGTTGGGTCGAAATCCAGCCAGTCCAATCCGGGGACATAAACCGAGAACCATGCGTGGGAAGCGTCTGCGCCGGTCAGCTTTTCTTGCCCCGGCGGTGGCATGGTCTCGATGTACCCGCTGACATACCGGGCCGCCAGGCCGTGGGCTCGCAAGCAGGCGATGGCCAAGTGAGCAAAGTCCTGACACACGCCGGCGCGGTGTTTCAGAATCGTGCTCAGGGGCGTGGCCACGGTGCTGAAACCGGGTTGGTACTCGAATTCCCTGTAGATTCGCCGGTTGAGGGCTTGGACCGCATCGACGATCGGCCGGCCCGGGGCAAAGGATTCGGCGGCGTAGGCCATCAAAGATGCGTCCGGGCGGACCATGGGTGAGGTCACCGTGTACTGCCTGGCAGCCAGGCCCGGGCCGTCCAGAGAGCGTCTCAGCTGGGCCCGTGCCTCCTCCCAGGACAAATCAGATCCAAACGCCAGTTCCATCCCCAGCGGAGCAACCTGAACTTCGCTCACGGCAGTCACTTCCAATGCGTCGTGGGCCGTTTCGATCGCGAAGTAGGCAACACGATTGCCAAAGTAGTCCTCGTGTTCGGCCCGATCCTGTGGCTCTGGCACCACCCGTAAGTCGGATCGGTCGCAGCGCTGCCGGGCCGTGTTTCGAGGCAGCATGCGGGCCTCGTTATGAGACAGCGAAACCGGTGACTCGTAACTATAGTGCGTGGTGTGGACAATTCGATAATTCATCCCTCACCTCCAGGCGAAGGCGACAGGGAAGCGGAGGTCTGCAAATGATCGAAAAACGCGCGACTCAGAGCGTCTGACGTTCTGCGCAGCAGATCACCGGTGCCCTTGAGCACCGCATCCAGTGTTTCCCGCTGGGCAGCACCCCGGGTGGCCTCGGCCACAATCTCAGTTCGGGCAAGGCGCAGACCGGTGGACGCTTCCAGTAGCAGGGCGCCGGGCTCACTCAGGCCGCGCTCTCGACCCCGTCGCGGCAAGCCCTCAGCGTGCTGTTCAAGCTGAGCCAGTTGATACACCAGGGAACGCGGACTCTGGGCCTCGAACAGGAGCTGATCCAACACTTCAGGCCCACGCATTCGGGCACGATAACGGCGACGGTAGTCGATCAAACTCTCGCTGACCGAGAGCAGTGATTCCATCACCAGCGAATCCACGGCGCGCTCCTGGGGCCAGACGAGACACGCACGTCCCACGGTACAAAGAAACTGACCACGCTCAATCCGCCGACCCATATCGAGAAAGACCCAGGCCGGGGTTCGGCTCATGCTCTCCAGGGTGAGGCCACTGAATCCGGCCAGACCCGAGAGCAAAGCATCCAAGCGGCGCCGCAGACCTTCGCGGTCCGAACAGGGTTTGTCTGCGTCATGTCGCCAGATATCCCCCACATGTTCGATCTGGCGCCAAGTATCGGCCGACCAGAGTTCGCGCACCGTGTAGGCGGACCGGACCATGGCGCCGAGGGTGGTGGTGATGGTCCCGGGTTGGTCGGAGGCCAAAGCGAACTCAAGCAGCGCCGGGTCCGGCTTGGCGATGCGTGCGGCTCGCCCCTTGCCAACGAATCCGGGCCCTGTACCCGCAGCCAGCGTAAGGGCCGGAAGCAGTTGACCCAGGGCCAATCGATAAACCGCATCGCCGAACTCGTCGAACTCACTCAGGCGCGCAAGAATCACCCTCAGCAATCGGGCACAATCCTCCAGCCTTTCGCCATAGCGCCCGACCCAGAACAGACTGTCCGCAGCGCGGCTGGGCAGCGGTGCATCGGCACCGGATGGAGACGGCGATGTGGCGGCATCCAGCCACAGGCTGCTGTGCTGATCCGCGCTCTCGCCCACCACCCATGTATCCTTGCTGATGCTGCCTTCCTGATTGGACACCAGAAAATCGCCCGGTCCGGTCGAGACCCGGGTCAACCCTCCGGGCATGGCCTTATAGCCGGAATCACCGCCCACGACAAAACTGCGCAGGATGGCATGACGGGGCGCCAACCGCCCTTGCACCAGTGCCGGCGTGGTGGAAAAGCTCACCGCTTCCTGTCCAACATAGAGATCGGGTCGCGCCCGGATCCGTTCGCGCCAGGACGCGAGTTCGGCTTTGGACAGATCGGCGCCAAACACCGAGCCGGTGCTGGAACCACGATGTATGGGTTTGACCACCAATCGCGCCAGGTTTTCCAGCACGTACCCGCGTTCACTCTTTTGCCCGCACCACCAAGTGGCGACCGAAGGCAGGGCGGGTTCCTGGGCCAACAACACTTTGCACAAACGCGGCAGAAACGGCAGCAGTGCGGGATTCTCCAGCACGCTGCTGCCCAAGGGGTTGACCACGGCGATGCGCCCTCGGCGAGCGGCTTCCACCAGACCCGGAACGCCCAGGCGGGAGTCCGGACGTAAGGCCAAGGGATCGCAGTAGTGGTCATCCAGCCGACGCAGGATGACATCCACCGGCTGCAGACCTTCCAGCGTCTTGAGCCAGACGCGCCCGCCGCGAACGGTGAGATCGTCGCCTTGAGCGAGGACCAATCCAAGGTAGGTGGACAAATAGCTGTGCTCAAAGTAGGTCTCATTGCGCGGCCCCGGCGTCAGCACGACGATCAGGGGCTCACGCGCCGATTCGGGACTCAGGTCCGCCAGACTCTGACGTACATGGCGAAAGAATCCAGACAAACGCTTGACCCGACAATCTCGAAACACGCCGGGCAAAACCCGGGTCAGGGTGGTGCGATTCTCCAGCGCGTATCCGACTCCGGACGGCGCCTGACTGCGATCCCCCAGCACCCACATGCGGCCGTCGGGACCGCGGGCGAGATCAGCCGCATAGAACATCAGGTGATGGGAACCGGGCAACGGCGCGTTCACACAGGCACGTAGAAACCCGCCATGGGCATACACCACCTCGGGCGGGAGCAGCCCATCGCTAAACACGCGCTGTGGGCCATACAGGTCGGCCAGAAGCCGATCCAGGAGTTCCGCCCGCTGAACCAAACCGGACTCAATCCCGGCCCACTCATCTTCAGCCAGGATCAGCGGTATCGGGTCCAAGGCCCAGAGCCGGTGCTCGCCGCGGGGATCACCATACACGTTGTACGTGACGCCGCTCTCACGCAGCAGGCGCTCGGTCTTGCGCTGCACCGCCTCCAGCGCGGTTTCGTCATAACGGTCCAACACCCGGCCGAAGCGGGCCCAGTCAGGCCTGATCTCACCGCTTGCGTTGCGCATCTCGTCCCATGTCCCTGATGCCAGGGCATAGGCGGCCAGGTCTTGGGCTGAGGTTTGACTCACGGACACCCTTTGTTCACTGTCCTGTGGCCCCAATCGGCTGGAGCGGCAAACAGGGGCGGTTCATGTCGTCGCCCACGGCCATCGTCATCCTGCCAGTGGACGCCGCAGGTCGAGCGTCGACGGGTACTCGGAATCCACCTGTAGTTCCGGTGCCATCATCGGACCCGGTGGTGTTGCTTCGGACGAAAACACGCCCTGTCCACGCGCGGTCGGCGGCGGCATGATCGGCCCCTGGGTATGACCCTGCCGCTGGAACCGGGTGATGCGCCTGGCCTCGGCCTCGTAGGTGTTTACCGGAAAAACATCGTAGCTACGCCCCCCGGGATGCGCCACATAGTAGGTACAGCCACCGATCGAGCGTCCGTTCCATGTATCGATCAGGTCGAACACCAATGGCGTATGCACGGCGATAGTGGGGTGCAGTCCCGACGGCGGCTGCCAGGCCTTGTAGCGTATCCCGGCAACATACTCACCGACCCGGCCGACGCTGCGCAGCGGCACGCCCCGACCATTGCAACTCAGGCGATAGCGGGATTCGGTCAAGCCCTTAAGCTTGACCTGCAACCGCTCGACCGAGGAATCCACGAACCGCGCGGTTCCGCCACTGCTCATCTCTTCGCCCAGCACGTGCCATGGTTCAAGCGCCATGCGTAGCTCGATCTCGATGTCCTGGATACGGGTGGTGCCATAGCGCGGAAAACGGAACTCGAAGAACGGATCCAGCCAAGCCGGATCGAAAGGATAACCGGCATCAGCGAGTTCAACCATGACTTCACGGATATCGCTCTCCACGAAATGTGGCAGCATAAAACGGTCGTACAGTTCAGTGCCCCAGCGCACCAGCCGGTCGGCGGCGTACGGGGTCTTCCAGAAGCGGGCCACCAGCGCACGCAGCAACAGCATTTGCACAAGGCTCATCCGGGCATGGGGTGGCATCTCGAAAGCACGTAACTCCACCAACCCAAGACGTCCCGTCGGGCTGTCCGGTGAGTACAGCTTGTCGATACAGAATTCAGAACGATGGGTGTTGCCGGTGATGTCGGTGAGCAGATGGCGCAGGAGACGGTCCACCAGCCAGGGCTCGGCCACTTCGCCGGCCGGCATGTGTTGAAACGCAACTTCCAGCTCATAGAGATTCTCGGGCCGTCCCTCGTCCACCCGCGGCGCCTGACTGGTGGGCCCGATAAACATCCCCGAAAAAAGAAACGAGAGCCCGGGATGATGTTGCCAGTAAGTCAACAAGCTACGCAGCAGATCGGGACGGCGCAGCATGGGACTGTCCGCCGGGGTCTTGCCACCGAGGGTCACATGATTGCCGCCGCCGGTACCGGTATGGCGACCATCCAGCATGAACTTCTCGGTACCGAGACGGGCGTTCCGAGCTTCCTCGTAGAGGGTCTCGGTGGTGGCCACCAACTCGTCCCAGCTACCGGCCGGGTGCACATTGACTTCGATGACACCCGGGTCCGGGGTCACCAACAGCCGTTCGATGCGCCAGTCGCGCGGCGGCTCGTAGCCCTCCAACACAATGGGCATTTCAAGGTTGGCCGCCGTCACCTCCAGGGAGGCCACCATATCCAGGTAGTGTTCCAGATCCGTCATTGGCGGCAGAAACACATGCAGCAGGCCGTTTCGCGCCTCGACACAAACCGCGGTATGGGCAATGTCGTCCTCAGCCGGGCCCTCGTCGGCCGGGGGCTGATCGCGAACCTCAGGGTGCGCATCCACCTGGGTGTCCAGATGGCTGTAGCGACGGGTTACCTCACCGTAGGGGTCGCCCAGTTCCGGCAACGCGTCAAACAGACTGCGGGGCTGGTCCGGATCGCGCGCCTCGGGCGCGACCCAGGGTATGGAGTCCAGGGGCAATCTCAGGCCCATCGGGGACTCGCCGGCCACAAGAAACAGGTGCCCGCGCCGAAACGTCCAGTGGCTGCTGCGCCAGACGCCCTTGGCCACATCCCAGCGAATCGGCAGCGTGTAGCCCACCGGATTGCCCAAACCCTCGCTCAGAACCCTCGCCAAGTGGGCCCTTTCGTCCGCGTTGTTCAAGTCCGCTTCAAGTGGGTCCAGGTTCACGGGCAGGATGCTTTCCTGCCAGAGGTGATAAACCGGGTCCTCAAAGGCCGGCAGCAAATGGGTGGTCTTGGCCCCGAGTTGAGCAGTCAAGGCCCGGGCAAATCGCTCCGCGTCCAGCCGGTCGTGACCATACTCACGGCTCGTGTCCGCCAGCAGCGCCGGATCACGCCAGAGGGCGACGCCGTCCCTGCGCCAGAAGCAACCCAGCGCCCAGCGCGGAAGCGGTTCCCCGGGGTACCATTTGCCCTGACCGTGGTGCAGCAGGGCACCCGGCGCGAATCGATCTCGCAGCCGCAGCAACAGATCGTGCGCCAGCTCGCGTTTGTGCGGGCCGTCAGCGGCGGTGTTCCACTC
>Ga0316190_10000844_pt1 | contig 21716 bp, 15 predicted proteins | sample Eddworburrow2_MG_FD_204929 | JGI IMG/M metagenome (GOLD analysis project Ga0316190, IMG submission 204929) | Coastal sediment microbial communities from Maine, United States - Eddy worm burrow 2 | ecosystem: Environmental > Aquatic > Marine > Coastal > Sediment | place: USA: Maine | collected... | reverse complement strand
AACCCCTGTGATGACTTTAATCAGTGATGATTTCCCGGCGCCGTTGTCCCCGATAAGACCAACAATTTCATTATTCTTGACCTCAAAACTAATATTTTTGAGTGCTTCGACCTTCCCATAATTCAATTGCAGATTTTCAAGACGCACAATGCACTCATAATGATTTCTATCAAGCGTCATACGGATGTCCTCATTCTTATGACTTTTTTTTCAAAAGGATCGCATAGATCGATACGGAAACCATGATAATTAATCCGTAAATCAGCTGGATCCAAAAACCGGTCAGCCCGATCGCGATGATCCCGGCTTCAAGGGACCCGATAATGATTGCGCCGACAAAAGTACCGAAAATAGTACCCATGCCGCCAAATACAGAGGTTCCCCCGATGAAAACAGCAGCCAAGGTCGTCAGCAGATAACCTTGTCCTTGACTTGGCCAAAAATAAGTCACCTCGAGGGTGGATAATATCCCGGCAAAGGCGGCAAAAAATCCCATTTGCATGAATACGATTGTTTTTACCCGTTCGACATTGATCCCCATCATCCTGGAGCTTTCCATGTTATCGCCCACAAAAAGAATATGAGATCCGAACCGGTGTCGATTCAAAAGTATCCAAAATCCAACGCCCAACAACAGCATCCAAGCTGCCTGGGCCGGAAAGACGCCACCGATTCGCCCAACTGCCAGAGAGTAAAATAACGTTTCTTTGGCCTTGACCAGCGCAATTCCCTTTCCCTGTGCGATCACGTTGACCATTCCGCGAAAAAAGAACATGGTGCCGATGGTGGCCACCAATGATGGAATCCCGACCCGTACGATAAGAAGGGCGTTTATGGCTCCCGCCGCCAGACCGATCAGAACGCAGACCAATGCGGCCAGCCAGATATTTCCAGTGAGGGTGAATACCTTGCCAAACACCAGGGCTGATAGGGCCAGCACCGACGGAAATGACAGGTCCATTTCGCCCAGAGTCACCACAAGGGTCATGGCCAGGGCCATGATCCCGAAAAAAGGAATGGTGGACATAAAGGAGTAATAGATATCAAATCGCGTAAAGACCTTCGGATTTCCAATGATAAATAGCAGAAAGATGCCTGCCAGCACCGCTGCGATGCTGATCTCTAATCTCGCCTGTCTTGCTGCAGCAGTTTTCACACCTTTTTTCCTTTCAACTTATATGAAACTTTATGGAATCCGATGCCAATTTCAAGAAGTATCTCAGCGAACTCTGCGGTGAAATGTTTTGCTTCCTATTCGATCAGACCGGCCGCTTCGGCAGCCATTGATAAACTCTGCCGGAGCGTCTGCTAGTTCAACCGACCGGTTCGAGCCAGGAGAACCATCTTGTCAACCAATTCGTCCTGTGAAATATCTTTTTTCAGGAAATCCCCGGCGATGTTTCCCCTGTCTAGGATCACAAATCTGTCTGCGACCGGATAAACATAGTAAATGTTGTGGCTGATAAAAATGGCCGATTTCCCCTGCTCTTTGATATGGCGCACGAAATCGATCACTTTTCGTGTTTCGGAAAGCGAAAGCCCCATCGTGGGTTCATCAAGAATGATCAAATCCGCCTCAAAATAAAGCGCCCGGCCGATGGCAACGCCCTGCTTCTCGCCGCCGGACAACGATAATACCATCGAATCGGTATGGATGGCCTTAGAGGTAAACCCCATGTGTTCGCGGATCAGCTGGGTGGTCTCGGCTTTTTGCTGATTGACTCTAAGAAATCCGAATCGATAAGTAAGTTCCCGCCCGGCGAAGACATTTCGCCAGAGGGCTTGCTGATCGGCCAGCGCTCGTTCCTGATAGACGGTTTCGATACCCAGTTGCCTGGAGCGTTTGACGGAATGTCGGGTAATTTTTTCTCCTTTATAGTAGATTTCTCCTGCAGTGGGCGGGTGAACGCCGGTGATAAGTTTAATCAGGGTCGATTTGCCGGCGCCGTTGTCGCCCACTAGGCCGATAATTTCGTTGCGACCCACCTCAAAGTTAACATCGGAGAGAACTTCCACCTCACCAAACGACTTGTAGATATTCGACATCGAGAGCAAGGGGGTATTCGAATTACTTTCGGCCATCTTTTCTCCTTTTATCGTAATATTTCACCGCAGAGACGCAAAGGACGCTGAGGGTAAATTTTTTATTGCTTTCCGTCCTTCGTATCCGCTAAAAACCCCAGCGGACACGAAGGACGGAAAGCAATTAGAGCCATTTGAAAAGTGCCTTACTCATCTAATTCGTTCACTATTCTTGCGATGCCATTACGCATAACGGGCACATTGAAATCCAGGACCAATCCTAAATGAAGGCCTGACAATTGATACCCATCACGATCCAATCGTTTGATTTTCTTGAAGGCATTAGATTTTTTGCTTTCTGCCCTTCATGTCCGCTTCGTTATATTTATATAGCGGATCAACAGAAAGGAAAATCAATCTTTCCTTTGCGTTCTCTGCGTCTCTGCGGTGAACCGTTACCTTTTGTCTTTTACCGGATGCCTTTTTCGGCCAGGGGCGCGACGAAGTCAATGTTCGTTTTGTCGATGATGGCAGCGCCCGTATCGATATGCAGTCCGGCAAAACCATATTTCTTCGCCAAACAGATCTGCAGAATCGGCAGATAGCCCTGCAGCCAGGGTTGTTGATCAAGAACACATCCGATCCAACCTTCCTTAATTCCCGTTGCGGTGGCGGCGCTCAAATCAAATCCAGCGGTATAAATATCACCCGGTTTTTTTCTGGCGACATTCAGGTAGGTGCCGATCGTCGCGGTCAGAGCTCCGTGATCGGTAATAAGCAGTTTAACATCCGGATGGGTCGCGATATAACTTGCCACGACCGGTGTGCCCAGGGATGCATCACTGTTGACGGCATCTGATATTTCGATATAATCCACTTCCACACCGAGTTCCTTGAGTGCATCAATGCATCCCTTGGTTCTGAGTCCCCGTGTTTCCTGCCCCAGAAGGCCCCAGACCATGGCCCGATCGCCTTTTTTCAATCCGGCTCTCTGGGCCGCACCTTTTCCCAGCATCATTCCGGAAGGATAGAGTTCCTGGCCGACATATCCGAAGCCCTTGGCCTTGTATTTATCCTCAATTTCCGGCAGGGTGGTATTTTGGCTGGTCACAATAATGCCTTTGGATATGGCTTCATCCACCAGCGGGGCATAGGCGGCAACACCGGGGTGCCCCATTACGGCAATACCGTCCGGTTTTCTGGCGATGGCATCTTTAAATTGTGCCACCATTTTATCCGGCAGCCAGTCCGACCAGACATAATCGACTTTGCACCCCAGGTCTTCCTCAGCGGCTTTCGCGCCTCGGTAGACAACCGACGCAAAAGGTCCTCCCTCACTACCTCCGGGGAAAAAGACGATGGATATGCCTTCAAAGTGATTTCCGGCAGCTTCGGCATTTGGAAGATGGGTGCCCAAAACCATTAAACCTGTCAATAACATCAAACTGATTGATATAACGCTAACTCTTTTCATCATGTGACCCTCCTTTCTGGATAATTGTTAGGGTGAAAGATAAATCCCGATATTGTAACGTTAGGGTAAATGATCCGTCGTGGAAGACATCACCTCCTTTCCGCACACAGGAATTCGCTGGTTAATCCTCCAATCAGTGCCTTAGTAATTTTTTTTGCATTTTTTTGCAAAACATTTTCGCCACCAAGACACCAAAACACAAACCTGGGTTGAGCGGTTATCAAACAACCTTACCTTGTGTCCTTGACCCCCTTGATGGGGCCATTTTTCCGGTTTATCCGGGTTAGGTTGAACTCCTTACGATCAAATGAGTCTTTAATACGATAAATTTGGGTATGAAATTTTCATCGTTGCTGTTGATTTGCTCCATCAATAACTGTGCTGCAGTTTTTCCGATTTCATATGAAGGCTGTTCAACTGTTGTTAACGGAGGGTCAAGTAATGAAGTCATATACGTGTTTGAAAAACCAGCTATAGCAATGTCATCCGGAATCTTCATTCCATGCTCTTTAATCATCACAAAGGCACCGGTTGCAACCGGGTCATTAACGGCAAAAATCGCATCAGGCAATGTTTCGAGATTGAGTAATTTCTGAAACCCGACAATGCCATCGGTGTTGTCAAGCCCGCCGTAAACTACCATGGAATCGTCGAAAGATAAATTTTCCTGCTGAAGTGCATCCATATAACCTTTTAAGCGAAATTTGGAAATAGACAGGTTCTTGGGCCCAGCCAGGTGAGCAATGCGTTTGTATCCGGATTTGATCAAATGCTCGACAACGTCAAATGCACCCTTATAATCGTCGACAACCACTTTGCTGGCTTCGATATCATTGCTGACGCGGTCGAAGAAAACAATCGGCACTCCCCGTCGCTGCAATACTTTAAAATGATCCAGATTTTCAGTGCTCCGGGATAGAGAAACCAATAAACCGGCCACGCGGTGGGAGCCGAGGCTGCGGGTAACCAGAACTTCCCGGTCAGCGGTTTCATTCGACTGACACACGATGATGGTATATCCGGCTGCATAGGCAAGTTCTTCGATGCCGTTTATGACCGAAGCAAAGAAAGGCTGCTTGATTTCGGGTACAATGACGCCGATGGTTTTTGTTTTTTTGGTTTGTAGGCTTTGGGCGATGGAATCGGGATGATAATCCAGTTTGTCGGCCAGCGAAACTACCCGTTTTTTTGTCTTCGGACTGATATCGGGATGATCCCGCAAAGCCCGCGATACCGTCGAGGGTGATAGCTTCAGTTCTCGTGCGAGATCTTTGATGGTTGCAGGAGTCATTTTAAAGTATTGCTAATTTTAGCTCATTTTGTAAAAAATGTTTATCTGCTTCAAGTCGGTTGCATTTCAACCGCTTCTTTCACTGCAAGGTTTGTCGTGGTGATGGAGGTTGTCGACAGATACCGCTGCAAAAGAATGAAGACAAAAAGCAGTACCCCGATAACGATCATTGTCCACCACGAGCTTAATGTCCCCTGAAAAGTAATAAATGTCTGTATCAGCCCCAGGATCAACACCCCTATCAGAGTGCCTTCCACAAATCCCGCGCCCCCTGTGAGAAGGGTTCCGCCGATGACGACCGCGGCGATAACATCAAGCTCCAGGCCCACACAAGCCAGGGGATAACCAGATAGGGTGTAGAGGGAATAAACAATACCGGCCAGGGCGCACAATGTCCCGTTCAATGTGTAGATCAGGACCTTGGTTTTGCCTACCGGAAGGCCCATTAGGATCGCCGATTGTTCATTGCCGCCGATGGCATAGGTATTGCGCCCGAATCTGGTGAAATGGGATAAATATATTCCAATCAGCACCACGATAATAAAAATAATGCCGGTAGCCGGCAACCAGGCTCTAAATCCCAGAGGGATTCCAAAATCAACGATGCGATCGATAAACGGATGCTTTATGGGAATGGCATCGAGACTGGTAAGAAATGCGAGTCCCCGGGCCAGAAACATTCCCACGAGCGTTACCAGAAAGGGGGGCAAATTAAAAAAATGGATAAGACATCCCATGGTGAAGCCGAACAGTGCACCGAACAGCAGCGCCAGAAAAATGACCGGTACGGGGTGGATGTGATAGACATGGATCAGTTTGGCAGTCAGCACACCGACAAATGCGATCACCGAGCCCACGGAAAGGTCAATTCCACCTGAAATGATGACGAAGGTCATACCGACGGCGATGACACCGACAAAGGCATTGTCGATAAAAAGGTTGGTGAAAACTCTCAAAGAAAAGAAGCCCGTGTACAGGATGGATCCGACCGTATAAACGAGAATGAATACCGCAATGGTTGCCAATATCGGAATTGTTTTTTGATTTAACCGTATCTTCATGAGCTCTTTGCCTTTAATTGTGGCGAACGATGGGTAAACAGCCTTCTGAAGTCTTCCGATTGAATGAGGGCGACGCAGATAATGACGACCGCCTTGAAAACCAGGGTGACTTCCGGTGCGATTCCGATGGTGAGGATCGTGGTGGTTAAACTCTGGATGATTAATGTCCCGGCAATCGATCCGATGAGCGTGAATCTCCCGCCCCACATGGTTCCGCCGATGATGACGGACGCAATGGCATCCAGTTCAAGAAGAAACCCGGCGTGGTTCGCATCGGCTGCCTTGATATCCGCACAGATAATCAAACCGGCAATCCCCGAGCATAGTCCGGAAAACGTATAGACCGATATCTTGATCAGTCTTTCCTTAACACCCATGAATCGGCTGGCGACAGGGTTTGCGCCGACAGCCTCGATGAACATTCCCAACGCGGTTTTGCGGGTGAGCAGATAGGTGAGGGCGCACATGAATATCACAATCGATATGGGAAAAGGCAGGCCGAAGAGAAAACCGCTTCCGATAAATTGAAACGGCTCATGGATGAAGACCACAATCTGGCCCTGGGTGATGAGCTGGGCGATTCCCCTGCCCGCGACCATCAGAATCAGGGTGGCGATAATCGGCTGAATGCCGATAATGGCCACCAGCAGGCCGTTCCAAAGCCCGGCCGCCATGGACACAAGCAGCGGAATGGAAACCACCATAAACAGCGGACGCAGTTCACCGTACTCAAGAACACCTTTGACATAGTCCGGCCGGATGATGGTGGCAGCCAGGGCCCCGGAAATGGCGATGACGGCTCCCACGGAGAGATCGATCCCACCGGTGGCGAACACCAGCGTCATGCCGATGGTCAGCAGCATAACAGGTGCCCCGCGGTTGACAATGTCGATCAGACTGCCAAAAAGGCGGCCGTCTTTTACCTCCACGTTTAAGAAACCCGGTGTAAAAAAGAAGTTGAAAAGCAGTATCAGTCCCAGCGCTACCAGAGGCCAGAGGAGCTTTTGAAAATTTTCGTTATTTATGCGTCGATCACTCATCCGACGTCCTCGCTGGCGATAATGTGCATTATGGTGCTGTCTTCTATCTGTTTCCCGGTTAATTCGGTAAGTTTCTTTCTGTCTCGCAGCACCGCCACCCGGTCGCTGCAACGGATGACCTCTTCCAGCTCGGAAGAAATAAACAAAATGGCCATCCCTTCCTCTCGGCTCAGTGATGCAATCAGTTTTTCGATTTCCGCCTTGGCCCCCACATCGACACCACGGGTCGGCTCGTCGAGGATAAGAAACTCGGGATTGGAGGCCAGCCAGCGGGCGATGATCACTTTTTGTTGATTCCCGCCGCTCAGATTATTCATGATTTGTTCAGAACCGGGTGTTTTAATATCCAGTGCTTTGATATACTTATCAACAATCTCCTCCTGCTTCTTCCTCGGTATGGTCTTGAATATGCCGTCCCGTGCCTGAATGGCCAGGATAATATTCTCCCGCACGGTCAGATCGGAAATAATACCTTCGGTCTTGCGGTCCTCGGGGCACAATCCGAAAAAATAGCCGATGGCTTTTCGCGGTGAAGTGATTGCCACTTCACTGCCGTTCAGACGCGTAATCCCTTTTTGCGGGCGATCAACACCAAAAAGGAGACGCGCGATTTCGGTTCTTCCCGAGCCCAGCAGGCCGGCAAGACCGAGCACCTCGCCCTTGCGAATATCCAGGTCAAACGCAGAAATGGACCCTTTACGTTCCATGCCCCGAACCTGGTAGAAGACCTCTTTTTCACCACCGGGCTCTCCACTGTCTTCACCTTCGTTTTCGCCCTCAAATTCCGTTACGTCGCGGCCCAGCATCGTGGCAATCAATTCAATCCGGGGAAGTTCTTCAGTCTGAAATTGACCGACAAGCTCCCCGTTTCTCAGCACTGTAATCCGGTCGGTAATCTCATAAGCCTGGTTGATAAAATGCGTTATGAAGAGAATCGCCATCCCTTGCTGTCTGAGTTTTCTCATGACGGAAAAAAGCTGTTCCACCTCGGCGGTGTCCAGACTGGATGTCGGCTCATCGAAAATCAGGACTTTGGCCGAGATGTCCAGGGCGCGGGTAATCGCAACGAGTTGCTGGATGGCGACTGAATAGGATGACACCGGCAGGGTCACATCGATGTCCAGATCAAGCTTCTTAATGGCTGTTTTGGCGTGTGTAGTGATGGCGCGCCAGTCAATACAGCCCAAACGCGTCGGTTCACGACCGATGTAAATGTTCTCTGCAACCGATAGCGCGGGGATAAGGTTAATTTCTTGATACACCGTGCTGACTCCGAATTTTGGAGCGTCCTCGGGCGAATTGAGTTCAAACGGCTTACCGTCGAAAAATATCTGGCCCTCGTCCTTGTTATATATACCGGTCAGCACTTTGATCAGGGTTGATTTACCGGCGCCGTTTTCACCCATCAACCCGTGGATCTCACCATGTTTAAGGTCAAGGTCGACGTTGATAAGAGCATTGACCCCCGGGAAACTCTTGCTAAGACCTTTTATTTGAACGATAGTTTCGGATTCAGTCATAGGGTGCCTCAAATCCGGTAAGAAAGTGGAAATTCCATGACAGTTGAAAAATTCCCAAACCCGTCACGTTCTAGTCAACCCGCGAACTCCATGCTGCTCATATGAAAAATTATGCAAGTATGGCCTTATGAAACTCTGCCTGGCCGACACAGTGAACAGATTAGTTTCTTCTACGATCAGACTGGACGCTCGCGGCCAGCTGCGCCGCTTAGACCCAGATTCTAAAAGTGCACTCACCCTGTGGTCACACATTTCGGGTAAAAACACCTGCGGAACGCAAAATGTGTGACCACAGGTAATTATAAAAGACTAATATTTACGTGTTGGCAATACTTCAGCCGCAACTTCCTGGGGGAAAACGCCTTCCTCGGTTACAATCCGCCGGGGAAGTTCTTTCCCGGCCATCAAATCCTGAACAGCTTGAAACAGCTGCGGCCCCAGCAAAGGACTGCATTCAACCGTAACATTCAATTTTCCTTCCAACATCGCCTCAAAGGCGCCCCGGACGGCGTCAATCGATACAATAATAATGTCTTTGCCCGGCTTGAGTCCATATTCCTCTATGGCCTGGATGGCGCCAATGGCCATGTCGTCATTATGTCCAAAGAGCACGTCAATTTTTTTGCCCTCAGCCTTCAAGAAGGCCTCCATCACCTCCTTGCCCTTAGACCGGGTAAAATCGCCGCTTTGGGACTTAATGATTTTAAAATTCGGATATTTTGCCAGGACTTCTTCGAACCCGTCTTTTCGATCGATGGCCGGAGCCGACCCCACGGTTCCCTGCAGCTCCACGATGTTGATTACATCCATCGATTTGTTGGGATTTTTAAGCCTCTCATAATTTTCCACAAGCCAATTGGCGGCCCGGCGGCCTTCCTCGACAAAATCGGAGCCCATGAAGGTGACCCACAGCGAGTCGTCATCGGTGTCGACTGCCCTGTCACTTAGAATGACCGGAATTCCGGCCCTTTTGGCCTCTTTCAGCACCGGCGTCCAGCCGGTCTCAACCACGGGTGAAAAGGCGATCACATCGACACCCTGGGCAATGAATGACCGGATTGCCTTAATCTGATTTTCCTGCTTCTGCTGTGCGTCGGAAAATTTCAGCACGATGTTCGGATACTTTTTGGCCTCGGAAATAATCGATTCTGTATTCGCAACACGCCAAGCGCTTTCCGCTCCGATCTGTGAAAATCCGACTACAATTTCCTTATCTGTCGCATCCGAAGTCGGGCAAATCATTAAGACGCCAAAAACCAAAGCCACAATAAAAAAAACATACATCTTTGCCAACTTTTGCATGACACACCTCCTTATAGAGCGTTGAAAAATATGGGTTTTAAAACCCGGCCATGGCATAGGTCGATTCAACAAAACTATACCGCTTCCTACAAATCATAGGATCCTTGGAAAAATATTCAATACTGTTTCCCGAAATGGGGCACTTCTTTCTGATATCTTTAATATTTCTTGAATGCTCCGGTAGAGCATGTGAATCAATAGGAGGAGATAGGGTTGGTGCTATGGTGAGCTCTATTGGGGTAGTAGAAGCCATTTCGTCACGTAAACCACTTGAATAATTAGTTAAAAAGTGACAGGTCCGCGGAAAATAATAAGGATGCTACTTCCTCTAGCGGCCATTTCAAAAGCTGCCGCAAACGTTTGCGGTAATGTTTGAAATTATTAGAGCTAAATCGATCTATTTGTCAACATAAAATAAAAAAACAGGTCCGTTATTTGATGGTTTGATAAAACAACTTTCCGATTTGCCTCCGGCAGATGAACCGAAAGCAATAATATCAACGCACCAGGGTATAATCCGCCTGAAACAACGCTTTGGTGAAGCAGTTATGAAATCCCGCAATTGGCGTCAATAATCCGGTCTCATAATTCTACGGCCGGTGGAAACAGTCTGAATGAAACCCTGGCCCGCTTCGATCCCATCGATACCATTCTCGGGATCGGTTTGTCCTGCATGGTCAGAACCTTCGGCATTTTCCGGCCGTGCCAATGAGTTTGAAAAACACATATTATAGCAGTTGACATTGGATTGAATATACCCTAGAAAACCAAATTTCGTGGTTGTCTCCAACAATGATTTTCTTTCTTCAAGGCTGGCTGTGTCGTAGACTTTTACCGAACACCGAGACAGGGGTAACATCAGCGGTTTTAAACAATATTTTTTTCCAATAGGGAGCTTTTATAATGTACGATCGCATCCATACTTTCAGTGCTGAAGAGTTAAACAAAATTCACGACGCGTCAATCGATCTGCTCGAAACTGTAGGCGTTCGATTTGACGACGATGAAGCTGTAAGCCTTTTTAAATCAAATGGGTTCAAAATAGACGATAAAACGGTTTTCTTCACTGAAAAAAACATTCGTCGCGCCTTGGACACGGCCCCATCAAATTTCAAGCTGGTTGCCCGAGATCCTGTCAAAAGCGTTGCGATCGGAGGAGATAATTTCGCCCTGGTTCCAGGATACGGCGCATCGTTTATCAGCGCAAATGGTGGTCTGCAGCGGGAAGCAACCTTGGCCGACTATCATAGATTTTGCCAACTGGTGCAGACCTCCGATGTTATCAATGTCAACGGTTTCCTGATGGTATCACCGTGGGATTTAAAGCCTAAAACCGCTCATTTGGAGATGCTCTATTCGAATATCATCTTTTGTGATAAACCTTTTATGGGAAGTCCTCTATCCAGAGAAGCGGCACGTGATTGCATCAATCTGCTCGGCATCATCTGGGGCGGCTTGGAAACACTTAAAGAGACGACGGTGACGGCATCATTGATTACGCCGCTTTCGCCGTTTCAATATACAGCCGAAATGGCCGGCTCAATTATTGAGCTTGCGCGCTATAATCAGGCGTGTATCTTTGGCGCATTGGTAATGGCCGGCTCGTCCGGGCCGATAAGCCTGGCCGGGTTGCTTGCTCAGCAGAATGCTGAAGTTCTGGCCGGCGTAGCCTTAACACAGCTGGTAAACCCGGGTGCACCGGTAATCGTCGGCGGCACCTCCGCGATTTTGGACATGCGCACCGGATGTCTGGCCATGGGGTCGCCGGAGATGGTTAGAATAACATCCGCCACCATCCAAATGGCTAAATTTTATGATTTGCCCGCCCGGGCCGGCTGTTCTAATACGGATGCCCATTTGCCGGATGCTCAGGCCGGATTCGAATCGGCCTTAACCCTAATGACCGCCATTCGCAATGGAACGAATTTTGTTTTACATGCCGCCGGTATGCTCGGATCTTACAGTGCCATGAGTTTTGAGAAATTTATTATTGATGAAGAATTGTGTCGTATGGTCATCGAAACGTTATTGCCAATAAAAATAGACGAGGAATCCATTGATACCAACTTCATCAGGGAAGTGGGCATCGGCGGTGATTACCTGGCACAGACCAAAACCCTGGAACAATGCCGAACCGCTTTTTTTCTGCCGAATCTGGTGAACCGCAAAAATTATAGCGGCTGGCAGGAAGACGGCCGCAAACGCATCGATGAAAAAGCAGCTGAAGTTCTTGATGATCGGATGTCGAGCTATATCAAACCGGATATCGATCCGCAGATCGACAAGGATCTGAGAGATTATATTCTTAGGAGGTAAAAGCCTTAAGCTTGGGCAACAGCAAAAAGACCGGCGACATTATCGTAATTTCCAAACCGGCACCCCTTCCCTGCCAATGTCTTTCCGCAGTGTTTGTTCCGTAGATAATCCCAATCTATTCATTTAAATTTCTTCTCTCAATCAATTCGAATTTTCATTATCGTAACATTGGATTTGCTTGCTAAAATAGATCCGGCCGGCTGTTTATTCACTAATTCTTCCTCAATTCCGGTTTCCGAGACTGTGTCCCAATATTCAAAAACACAAATATTTGTGATTTGTCATTCCGGCTTGACCCGGAATCCATTGGTATTCCAAATTCTTTCGCTTCTGGATACCGGATCAAGTCCGGCATGACATAAGGATCAGGCTTTCTATGAAAAAATAAATCCATTTACATTCGATCACAGATTCGTTATGAAAATTGCTTACCCAAGAGAAGTTAGCTTATGAGCAGTATTGAAACGTATAGCCTCATCAAAGAGTGGGGACGTGTTAGAGCGGTGGATGATGTTTCTTTCCACGTTCCTGAAGCAAGCCTGACGGTGTTGCTGGGGCCTTCGGGATGCGGCAAATCGACGATTCTCCGGATGATTGCCGGATTGGAGAACGTGACATCCGGCAGCATTTCGATTGCCGGACAGGACGTCACATACAAGGATGCTGCCAAACGAGGTGTTTCGATGGTCTTTCAGTCCTACGCCTTGTTTCCGCATTTAAATGTGCGCGAAAATATTTTATTCGGTCTTAAGGTTCGAGGCGTTTCAGCGGCTGAACGAAAAAATCGCTTGGGCGCGGTTACCGCCATGGTAGGCCTTGACGGGTTGCTCGATCGCAAGCCTGCCAAATTGTCGGGCGGACAGCGGCAAAGGGTCGCGTTGGCGCGGTCCATCGTATCCCAACAGCCGGTTTGCCTGATGGACGAACCCTTATCGAACCTGGATGCCAAACTGCGAAACGAAATGCGTGAAGAGATTCGTACGCTGCAACAAAAACTCGGTCTCACCATGATCTATGTAACCCACGATCAAACGGAAGCCATGACCATGGCCGATCAGGTGGTGTTGCTACAAAACGGACGAATCGAACAAATCGCCCCTCCCCACGAATTGTACGAACACCCGGCGACCGCATTTTCCGCCCATTTTATTGGATCCCCGCCCATGAATATTGTGCAGCTTGATCTGATCGATTACCGCACCGTACTGTCAGCTGCAGGTGGCCGACTGCCGGTTGCGGATGGAACCCGGGGTTGGTCCATTGGGATAAGGCCGGAGGAAATCATATTGGATCAACCAGGGTTGCCGGCCAGGGTCGGCGCCGTTGATTTCCTGGGTGCTGAAACGGTGATCCGCCTGATGTATGGGGAACAAACCTTGTTTGCCAGGACCAATGGGCGTGCCGTCCTCGTACCCGGTGATGAGGTGATGATTAGTTGGCCCCCCGACGCCGTGCACGTCTTCGATGAAAAAGGCTTACGGCAAGGCCGTTGAAAATTGATAATTTTCATTGAACTTTTTTACGCCCACTATTGTGCCACTGCACGTTAGGTGCAATTTTAGATTTTGGATTTCGGATTTTAGATTTAAGGAATTCTGTCTATTAAAATTGATAGAGCGTAGCGATTCCGAAAATCCAAAATCCCTCCGGGACTTAGGCTCCATGCCCCCTATGGGTTGGAAGCCGGAATCTAAAATCCCAAATCGGCATCTCTGATTCGGAGGCTTTCGTCCAGTTCTGTACTGGACAAAACCAAAACTTAAAAAAAAGGAGGAAACCATGTTAAGCAAAATGAAATTTCTAGTTGTGGTAGTTGCCGTGGCAGTCTGCTGCGTTATGACATCAACGGCTCAGGCTGAAACCGAACTGACCATGTATTATCCGGTCGCCGTCGGAGGCCCCTTGACCAAAGTCGTGGACAGTATGGTCGTCGACTTCATGAAAGAAAATCCGGACATCAAAGTAAATGCCATCTATGCCGGTAACTACAACGATGCCCGTATCAAGGCATTGGCAGCACTCAAGAGCGGTAAGCCGGCACAATTATCGGTAATGTTCTCCATCGATATTTACGAGATGATCGAGCAGGATGCCATCATCGCATTCGATGATATCGTAGAAACCCCGGAAGAAAAGGCCTGGCTGGATTCCTTCTACCCGACACTGATGGCAAATGGCCGAACGGGCGGCAAAACCTGGGGGATCCCCTTTCAACGTTCAACCATCGTCATGTACTACAACAAGGATGCCTTCAAAGCAGCCGGTCTCGACCCGGAAAAGCCGCCGGAGAACTGGGATCAACTGGTCGCCGCCGGCCAAGCGCTTACCAAAGCCGACGGATCCCAGTGGGGCGTGATGATCCCATCCACCGGCTATCCCTATTGGATGTTCGGTGCCTTGACCATGCAAAACGACCAGGTGCTGATGAATGATGCCGGCAACGAAACCTACTTCGACAGTCCGGCAGTTGTCGAAGCATTGCAGTTCTGGCGAGACCTGGGTTCAAAACATAAAATTATGCCGGAAGGCACGATCGAGTGGGGCACGCTGCGCCAAAATTTCCTTGAGGGCCAAACCGCCATCATGTGGCATTCGACGGGCAATCTGACGATCGTGAAAAACAAGGCCAAGTTTGACTTCGGCGTTGCCATGCTGCCGGCCAAAAAACGGCGCGGCACACCGACCGGCGGCGGCAATTTTTATATCTTCAAACAAACCTCCGCGGAGGAACGCAAGGCCGCCATGCGGCTGATCAAATTCATGACCAGTCCGGAACGCTCGGCGGAGTGGTCGATGAAGACCGGCTACATGGGCATCAGCCAGGCAGCTTATGATACTTCCAAGCTGAAAGAATATGTCAAGGGCTTCCCATATGCCGCAGTGGCCCGGGACCAGCTTGAATATGCCACCGCCGAGTTGTCGACCTACCAGACCGGTCGCGTTCGTAAGGCCTTAGACGATGCCATTCAAGCTGCACTGACCGGTGCCAAAACGCCGGAAGTCGCCCTTAGAGAGGCCCAGGCCCTGTCCGAACGGCTGTTGAAGCAGTACAGATAGCCAATCACTCACGAAAAGAGAGGGGCGGCATACCCTCCCCTCTCTTTCCATTTGTTACACTGTTTTAGAGCTTAAACCTGGATTGACCGGAAATAACAAATTACAAGCACCAAATTACAAATAAATTCCAAATTACAATAGCCAAATCTCAAATACAATCAAACGCCAATTGTTTGGGATTTTTGAATTTCGGTCATTGTGATTTGATTGGTATTTGTGATTTGTTTTTTGATATTTATTAATTGCTAAAGTTCTAATACCGACACCTGAGACCTTTATTTTCTTACAACATGTTGTCAGATAAAACCTGATTAGAGCATAGAAAGATGTCACGGAATTTTATGAGACATGTGTACGGGTGGCTGTTACTGACACCAGCGGTCGTTCTGTTAATCTCCTTCACCCATTATCCGACCGTCGCCACCATCATCGACAGTCTGTTTTCAAAAGGAACGGCCATCCGGCCGTCTCGTTTCGTTGGTTTGGCAAACTACGAAATGATGATTGAAGACCCTATTTTTTGGAAAGTTCTCATCAACAATGCCTGGTTTGCCGTCGGTACGATTCCGACGTCCATTATCCTGGCCATCATCATGGCGCTGTTGGTCAACCGGTCCCTGCCGGGTCGTTCGCTGGTTCGCATGGCCTACTTTACACCCACCATCCTGCCGATGATCGCTGTCGCCAATATATGGCTGTTCTTTTACTCGCCGGATATCGGGCTCATCGACCAGGTGGCTGGTTTTTTCGGGATCGGCGGGCATAATTGGCTGGGAGATCCGGCGACGGTGCTGCCGTCTATCATTGTGATGACGATCTGGAAAGAAGCTGGATTTTTCATGATCTTCTACCTCGCAGCGTTACAAAACATTCCCCCCGAGCTGGAAGAAGCGGCCCGGCTGGAAGGTTCGACCCGCTGGTACTATTTTCGCAGGGTTTTGTTCCCGCTGTTAATGCCCACCACCTTGTTTGTAATGATCAACGCGGTCCTGAATTCCTTTAAACTGGTCGACCATCTGTTTGTCCTCACCAAGGGTGGGCCCGATAACGCCAGCAATCTGCTGCTATATTATATTTTTGAAAGTGCGTTTTCTTATTTTGACACCAATTACGCTGCCACGCTCACCGTCGTCCTTCTGGGTCTTCTGGCCGTTATGGCATTGATGCAATTCTACTTTCTGGATAAACGGGTCCACTATCGATGAATACAGACCGTCCTTTATCATTTAACGTTCAAGGTGTGCTGGAGGTAGGTGCCGCCTGGTTTTTGGCCCTGCTCTGGATAGCTCCCCTGGCTTACGCGTTTTGGGCGGCCTTTCATCCCGGCGAATATGCGGTTCATTTTGACATTTTCGCGCCGCTGACCCTCGCCAACTTTCGCGAGGCCCTTTCCCAGGCACCGTTTCTTCGCTATGCATTTAACACCTTTATCCTGGTTTCCACTATTCTAACCGCCCAGCTGGTGCTTTGCACACTGGCTGCGTACGCCTTTGCGCGATATCGGTTCTTCGGCAGTGATATCGCCTTTGCCCTGGTTCTGGTCCAATTGATGATTACACCGGAAATCCTAATTGTTGAGAACTATGGAACCCTGGCCCGCTTCGAGCTCATCGATACCATTCTCGGCATCGGTTTGCCTTACATGGCCAGCGCCTTCGGCATTTTTCTGCTGCGCCAGGCCTTTAAATCGACACCCAAAGAACTCGAAGAAGCTGCACGTCTGGAAGGCTGTGGCGTCTTCGGCGTGTTGTGGCGGGTATATGTGCCCTTGGCACGTCCGACCTATCTTGCCTATGGGCTGGTCTCCATCAGCCACCACTGGAACAATTTCCTGTGGCCCCTGGTCGTGACCAATTCGGTGGAAACCCGGCCTTTGACGGTTGGACTGGGTATCTTTGGCGCCCCGGAATCCGGCGTGGACTGGTCGATTATCACGGCGGCCACCCTCATGTCCGTAGCCCCGCTGCTCATCGCCTTTCTGCTTTTCCAAAGGCAATTCGTTCAGTCCTTCATGCACGCCGGCATTAAATAATCTGCCATCGTTCAGGGGTATAGTGGTTCATAGGTTATAAAGGATGGTTACTGCTCACAATAATAACCAAAATCTGGTAAATTCGGAATTGATTCAGCAACGGAATATTGTAGTTTGTTAGCAGACCTTGTCAAAACGGTTTTGATGTCAGTCCCAAATAACGAATAATAAATAACGCCTATTTGAGCTGCCTTAGCTTTCACTTCCTTGCCTGTGTCTTTACCGCTTTTTCAACCGCCTTCGTCAGCTTCTCAACTTTTTTGCGCAACGTCTTGAATGATTTTTCCAGCGCCTTCAGATCCAGCTCAACTGTTCTCTCCGCTTCCTTCCTTGTTAATTCGGTTATTTTTCTTTGCGCCGGTAATTGCTTGATTTTGTATTCCAGCTTAAGTGCGTCGCTTTTTGTCAGCTCGGGACCGACACCCACCAGAACAACAGGTCTGCGAGATCTCGTATACTTGGCGCCCTTGCCCGAATTGTGTTCGATTAACCGTTTCTTTAAGTCATTGCTGATTCCGCAGTACAAAGAGCTGTCGGAACATCGAACCAGATAAGCAACCCATTTTTTTTTGCTGTTCATCAGATATCACTTATACATTCTAAAGGATCGTGGAACTAACGAGTAATTTGGTACGTTTCATGATGATATCGCTCCTTTTATTTGATAACCAATATTGTTGACATCGACAACATCGAGATAACTCCTGAAGTTGACATTGACTCAATTCACAAACCACCAGCTAGGCATGTAAAAGTCTAAAAGGTTATACCGTTACCGCCGGAGCATACTTCATGTTGCGAACCTGATCGAGAACGGTGGCTTATGAATTGAGATAAAAAGAATTTTTACTTGATTGTTACGGTTAATTGGTATACGTCCGCAGAACAACTATCAGCAAGGCCGAGTGAAGCGAACATGATACTGCCAATGACGTATCGGCGCTTCGCGAACGTCAACGTATCGTCATTTTGCAGATAAATCAACCTTGTCGGCGGCTGTCGTCGGAGAAGGATTCAAAGGTTTCTAACGGTGGGTACAAACGGCTGTCCAAAAAGCCAAGGCCGATATCGGATGTTATAAATCTTTCTCCTGACATGGATTTCAGCCAGCCCTGGCGCAATATGAAAAAATCTTACTGTCCACTGTAAGAGATCCCAATAATGTCTTATCTCCAGATTAATACAAAAATAGGTCTGGGCAAGGGGGTTCGAGTATCAGACGTCAGACCAGCTCCCGTTTTTTCCATACTGACACCTGAAACCTGACACCCGAAACCTTTTAAAGCCTTTAGCACGAAGCAAAAGAGAAATCGATGAAACGAAAAGGCAGCAGCATAATCTTTATTAATGACACAGAACAAATTCTGCTATTCTTGAGGGATAACATACCCGATCTGCCCTACCCTAATATGTGGGATGTTCCCGGGGGGCATGTTGAACCGGATGAAAGCCCTGAAAATTGTATTATTCGAGAGATGAAAGAGGAAATGGACTTGATCCTGAATGAATTTGAGTTGTTTTCGAAAATTGAATTTGAGGACCGTATCGAATACACTTTTTGGGCAAGGGCTGATTTGGATATTGACGAAATCGAACTTACTGAAGGACAGAGATTGAAATGGTTCTCAAGAGATGACGCCAAACAGACGCCCTTGGCATATGGATTTAATGAAATCTTAGAAAAGTTTTACATCAACGCCCCATATTTTATGAAGTAGTTGCCACACTTTTACTTACATTTATTTCATAGTTAAATTCTGCTTGCCTTGTGAAGAAATCAAATAATCATATAACCAACCATATTTTATATATATTTTATCAGTTCAAATGCTCAGATTGGATGGCATTGATTTTGCTGAAGCCTAAGAGAAAGAACAAGCATCATCTTTTAACTTTATTTTTATGCGAGTTTGGCTTCGATAAGCGAGCTCTCCAAACAGCGGCACATAACTATGAAAATAAACCTGCACCCAGCCGGCAACGCAGGAGTAAAGCCAAAGCGACACCGGCTGTCGATTCGAAAACTTGGTTTCCAGTTTGCCATCTTTTTCGCCAGTTTAATTATGTTTGGCTTAATCGGCGAGATTTGTTCATCCATAATTCAGGCTCATTATTTCTCGAATCTTTCCCAAAAAATGACTTATGAGCTGGGTGCAGGTGAGTCTAAAGCCCGTATCTCGGCGCCTCACGGGCCTTATGACTTTCGACTTGGGTATACATCCCTTCCAGATTTTTCCCGCAAACTAAAAGCCAATAACTTTGATATCGCCCGCCAGGCCCAAGTCTCGGAAACGATGATTAAACTCGTCGACAAAGGGCTCTATCCGATATATCCCGAAAAAATACAAGCCGGTCTAAAAATTTTCGACCGGCATGATCACCCTATTTTTTCACAATATTATCCCAAGCGCATATTTCCTTCATTTTCTGAAATCCCCGAAATCGTCGTCGAAATACTCTTATTTATCGAAAACAGAACCCTGTTAGATGAGGATCGACCTTTTGCTAACCCTGCCATCGATTGGGTCCGGTTAGGCAATGCGGTTTACGAGCAAGGCAAAAGACTTGCCTATCGAAATGGATCCGTGTCCGGTGGTAGTACGATCGCCACCCAGCTTGAAAAATTTCGCCATTCAAAAAACGGGATTAGCTACTCGATGAAGGAGAAATTCCAACAGATCTCATCGGCTACCCTGCGAGCTTATATTGGCGGTGAAAACACGTTTGCGAGGCGTCGGCAAATTGTACTAGACTACATCAATTCAGTTCCTCTCGCCGGTAATCCCGGCTATGGAGAGATATTCGGCTTAGGAGATGGACTTTGGGTCTGGTACGCGCGGGAGTTAAAAGATATATCAATAATTTTAAATACAACGGATGTCGAAAATAATCCGATGTTGTTAAAAGAAAAAGCGGTTGCCTTAAAGCAGGTCTTGAGCTTGTTTATTGCCCATAGAAGACCGACAGATTTTCTACTCAGGAACCGAGACGCATTAGAAGCAAAATGCAATACTTACATAAGACTGCTTTATAAAAATCGGATAATGCCGAGGGCACTTATGCGATCCATGCTTGAGGTCAAGCTTAATTTCCGAGCAAACCCCTTACCGCTAAGTAAACGAAGTTTGATTGAACAAAAAACGGCAGACAGCCTGCGAACCCAATTGCTTTCCCTTTTAGACATCGACAGCTTATTTACCCTCGACCGCCTGGATGCATCGATAAAAAGCACCTTGGATCTTGACAGTCAAGAAGCGGTGACCCGGCAAATGATGAAATTTCATGATTCAGAGTGGATCAAGGAAAAGAATCTTAACGGTCCCAGACTGCTCGAAAAAGGTGACCCGGAGAAAATCATTTATAGTTTCACCTTGTATGAGAAAACGCCCCAAGCCAATCTGTTGCGGGTTCAAACGGACAACTATAATCAGCCATTCAATATTAATCAGGGCAGCAAACTTAATCTTGGCTCCACGGCCAAGCTGAGAACCTTAATCCATTATCTCGAAATTATCGCAGCATTGCATGAACGCTACCATCGCTTAAACAAAAAAGAATTAAGACAACTGAAATCGGCACCGGCTGACAAGATCAGTCAATGGGCCGTTTCCTACCTGCTGCGCACCGGCGACAAAACGATTGAGGCCATGCTGGATAGCGCTCTGAATAGAAAGTATTCCGCCAGCCCGTACGAAGTTTTTTACACCGGCGGCGGGGTTCATCGATTCAGCAATTTCAATGAAAAAGACAACCAGCGAACCGTGTCGTTGAGTAACGCATTCAGACGTTCGGTCAATCTGGTATTTATTCGCCTGATGAGAGATATTGTAAACTACCACATTTACCAAGGAAATAGTTATTCAAATGAAATGTTGCGCAACTCGGATCATCCCAAAAGAAAAGCGTATTTGGACCGATTTGTTGAACATGAAAGTGCACTTTTTCTCCACAAGTTTTACAAGAAATACCATCCGCTTTCCCAGCAAAAGAAGTTAGAGTTTCTAAACGATGGGGTTCGCCCCTCATTATACCAACGAGCGGCCTTATTTCGCTTTGTATCTCCGGACATGAAGCTGAATGATTTTAAAAAACGGTTGCAAAACCACATGTCCGACATCCAATTGAAAAAAACCGACATTAACAGGCTTTATTTTAAATATGATCCCCAAAAGCGATCGCTTTCCGATTTTGCTCACATTGTGGGGATTCATCCACTCGAACTTTGGCTGGCGGCTTATTTGTGTCATCATCCGAACGCCGACTACGAAGCAGTTTACCGGAAGAGCAAATCAGTGAGGTTGGAGGCCTACGGTTGGCTTTACCGTACCGCGCGAAAATACAGACAGGACAAACGAATCCGTATCATACTTGAGCAAGATGCTTTCGATTCGATCCACAGGGCATGGCAACGTTTGGGGTATCCATTCGAGAAATTGGTTCCTTCCTATGCGACGGCGATCGGTAGCTCTGCAGATCGACCGGAAGCCTTGGCCGAACTTATGGGCATCATCGTCAATGAAGGCATCTACAAACCTGCCTTCCTGATTCAAGAGATAACATTTGCCGGCGGTACGCCTTACGAAACTCATTTTGTCCGCAAG
>Ga0316190_10000843_pt1 | contig 21724 bp, 9 predicted proteins | sample Eddworburrow2_MG_FD_204929 | JGI IMG/M metagenome (GOLD analysis project Ga0316190, IMG submission 204929) | Coastal sediment microbial communities from Maine, United States - Eddy worm burrow 2 | ecosystem: Environmental > Aquatic > Marine > Coastal > Sediment | place: USA: Maine | collected... | reverse complement strand
AATCAAGCAACTCAAGAAAACAGACGGTGACACTGCGCGGCTGGACGTTGAGGTTGTGCTGGCTGACGCGCTTGAGCGTGACCGCTCGTGGTTGCATGCTCACCAAGATTACATCATAGATAGTTCTCTGCTACGAAAATTAAACGAGCAGATAAAACGCCGAGAATCACATGAACCGCTAGCTTATATCCGGGGCCGACAGGAGTTCTATGGACGTGACTTTTATGTTTCCCCAGACACCCTAACGCCGCGGCCAGAAACAGAAACCATGATTGATTTAGTTCTGAGTTCTGAGTTCTTGGAGCAAAGCAAGAACAAAGAAGACTTAACATTTGTGGATGTTGGCACTGGGTCTGGCTGCATTATTATTACTGCGGCTCTAGAGTTGTATAAAAATTCAGAGCTGAAAGCTGAAAACTACCAATTCATTGGCCTAGACATCTCCAAACCCGCCCTAAAAATAGCCGATAAAAACGCAGAAAAATTAAAAGCCAACGTAGAGTTCAAAGAATTTGACCTCCTAAAAGATGACATCTCAGAACTAAAAACTCATAATTCGAGGCTAGTTATCCTCGCCAACCTACCCTACGTCCCAACGGATTTTAAAATAAACTTAGCCGCATCGCACGAACCAGCATTTGCAATATACGGCGGCCAAGATGGCCTAGACTACTACCGCGCGCTATTCAAACAATTAAGTTCTCTGCCACCGGTCGACTCTCCATCCCCTATCACCATCTTCACCGAAAGCCTCCCGCCCCAACACAATCAGCTAGAAGAAATAGCCAAAAAAGCCAATTTCAACCTCCAAAAAACCCAAGACCTCATCCAAACATTCACCCAGTAGCTCTGTAGCTCTGTAGCTCTGTAGCTCTGTAGCTGCCCAGCCTAAAGGTGCTAAAACAGATTAGCTGATCCTTGGAAAGTAACTGGGTCATTCGCGAGGACCAGCCCCGCCTCAGCCATGTTTTTAAACAGGCGGGGCCGACCAACGGAAGTTCCGCAGCGACAGGTGCTTTCCAAGGATTGCTAGTCTTGTTTTAGTGCCCCGGCTGCGGGGTTTTTGCTATCTTTTTGACCTGTAGCAAAAAGATAGTCGAAAGGCCAGCGGAACGCGGCCGCCGAAAACTGCAGCCATCAACTAGTATTTCTACTGCTCCGGTGCAGCCTCTAAAGTAATGAAAACCGTAAGTTCTTCGCCACCACGATTGATTTTAACCTCAACCTCTTCGCCAACTTTTTTACGACCCAAGACTGACACTACACTGTTATCCTCATCCAGCTTAACTCCGTCAATTTCAACTATTATGTCTTTTTCTTGCAAACCAGCTTTGTCGGCTGGACTATCTGGGATAATCGAAGGGAACTCTGCGCTACCTTCAACAATGTAAGCCCCTCTATTAACCGGCAGTTCTAGATCAAAGGCGGCATCATCAGTGATTGGCGCATATCGAATACCCAAATACGGACGGACTAATTTGCCTTTTTCCAAAACTGTTTCTACTAGACCCTTCACATCATTGATAGGAATCGCAAAACTTATGTTATCAGCACTGGCAGTTGCTACATTTATGCCAATGACTTCACTGGCTGAATTAACAAGTGGGCCGCCAGAGTTGCCACCGTTCACAGCTGCATCAGTCTGAAACAAATTCTGCAACGGCTCAAGACCACCATCGCCATAAGCCTCTATATCACGGCCAAATCCAGAAATAATTCCGCTGGTTACGGTGTTTTGGAATTGTCCTAGCGCGTTACCGATTGCCACAACCCTGTCGCCAACCTCAACTACCGCTGAGTCTCCTAAATTTGCTGGTTTCAGGTCAAGGCCTGACGTGTCAGTAATTTTTAAAAAAGCTATATCTAGCGGGTCGCTACTGTTGGTCTTGCCAACGATTTCTACGTCTTCTACCTCTGTGCCGTTGGACAACGTGACGCTAACAGTCGTGGCGTCTGACACAACGTGCCGATTGGTAATTATTAGCCCGTCTTCACTCAATATAAAACCCGTTCCAGCTGATTCTTGTTCGAATTCGCGGCCAAATCCAAAGAAATCTTGCTCCACACCGACACTCTTAACGTTAACCGATACAACGCTGGGCCCAACGTCCTTAGCAATCGTGTTAATCAAGTTGCCCTCGGAATTTACAATTTCTCGCTGAATGGTTGTAGAGTTTGTGTCACCGATATTAATTGCGGACCTGGAGCCAAACCATCCACCAAAAAACCCAGCTACTATAGCCAGCATAACTAAGAATATATTTTTGATAGCCTGCGTAGGCTGATGTTTCGGTTCTATTGCCATGTTGTTCCCCCTAAATTATCGGCTTTTAAATTATGTCGCCTGCCCAGTCTGAAAAAACCAGTATAAACATAACTGCAGCTATCATTAACGACACAAACTGTCGCCTCAACCCACGTCTCAGACGTTCGGTATGGTCAAGATAATACAGCGCTGCCATACCATAAGCTATCACGGTGATTATGAGAGCAGGCTGAGAAACAGATTTGAAAAACAACAACCAGTGCGCGCTCAACCATGTTAATGCCGCGCAGAAAAACGCCCATGAATAAGCGCTAGCCCTAGCCATAGCCTCATCAAATGCCGACAAGAAATGACGAGCGCTCAGATACGTAACTGCCCAAACCGCAACAGTCAGTCCTGTTTCACTGGCGTCATTCCAAATTAGGAAAACGGCAACCAATGAAGCTGTCTGGGCTATCAAAGCCTGGATGCCAATCCAAAGCGGCGTTGATTGCGGCTTTATAAACAGCAACCATGCGGTGTACAGAATAACCCATAGCAGCTGGACTGATTGCTGCCCATCAGCCAACGATATAAATATTATTGCTGAAAAGCCGACAAAAATATCCACTGCATTTGCCCTAAAATTCGCCAACCAGTGACGGGCTTTAACGGCGAACATCCTCCATTTGCTCAGTATAATCATGGCAAAAGCCAGATTCACAAAGCCAATGACAACCAACACGTATATCAATAACGGCAATACTGCTGTGAGCACAACATGTAAAAAGGCCGAGTAGCCACCCTTGGGGCTAGTCTGACGTAGTCTTAGAAGCTTCATCATTCCCTAGTATTATAACAAAGTCTGCAGTCTCTGTAGTCGGTAAGCCTTCAATTGTCGCATTTTCTGCTGCGAGCCCGAGCCGACGCGACAAATAACTCTCCGTGTATCTGTTCTCTGATGCGCTCAAACTTATTAGCCTAGTCGTTTCATAATCGCTGGTTGGGGCATTATCGACAGACACAACGTTGTATCCATAAGATTCCAGCTCAGCCTGCTTAACAGTGGCCAATCCTGCAGTTTCTGTCCCATTCATTATAACAACACGGGAATTTTCTTGCTTCAAAAACGCGTCGCGCAAAGCATTACGCACAAAACTATGGATTTCCTCATACTGATAAAGGCCTGCTATAGGACGAACAATCGACTGGTTATTAACAAAATCTGTTGTCACCAAGATCGGATCATCAGCCAGTCCAACAGATATGATTTTGTCAGGACCAATGCCTTTACCAATTTCGTACAGTCGCTTTATTTCATCAACACCGTTTAAGTCAGTCCTGACGTTATCCCCAAAAGTACCCAGCAAATCAATGAGCTTGAAGGGGTTAGAGAAGGTGCTGGAGCTCAAGATTTCCTGTTGCAGAGCCACCACTATCTCGCGTTGGCGTTCAGTTCTGTCAAAATCCCCTCTGGCACTGCCCTTTCTTGAACGGGCGTACAACAGTGCTCGCTTGCCATCAAGTGTTTGCAAACCCTCGTCTGCAATCAATGGGTCGCCACCTAAGAGCCAAGCCACCGACCAGTCGTACAACGGTTCTTTGATGTCTATCTCCAGACCACCGACGATATTAATTGCATCTTCAAATGCCTGGAAGTTTACCATCACGTAATAATGAATAGGTACGCCAATAACGTCGCTAACTGTCTGCTCTACAGCCCTTAAGCCAGCATCTTCGGCCTGATCATCTGTGCCGCCATTGCTATAGCTAGCCTGCTTGGCATTTGCATACACAGCATTTATTTTAGTAGAGTAGCCGTTTTGATCTTTAACGTACATATCGCGGGGAATACTCAACAGAGCTGCCTCGCTCTGAACAGGATCTATACTGGCCAGCAACAAAGTATCCGTCAAATCTGGCGCAGTGTGACCGGGTCCACCCTTACCCATAACCAAGATATTAACGCGACCATCGCCTTCACCATTCAGCTGCGACGGATCTACGTCCTTCTGCAGGGCTGCCGCCCCTTCACCATTACCCCGGAAAATCTGCCGGGTCTTTATGTATCCGTAGGCAAACACCGAACTAACGGCCACAATAAAAGCCACAAATATGACCGCGAAACCACGAACTGCCCTTTTGCGTAGGCCCTTCTTTTTCTTTTTTGGCTTTCCGAGTACCCCTGGAGGACGATAGATATCCTCATCTGCCAGGCCTAAATCAAAGCCCGAACCCCCGACTGCCGAGGAGTCCATCTCTTCAAATTCTTCTTCAATGTTTGAGCTCCTAGCCGTAAAACCTTCGTTCGAATGCGCCGCAACCGAATTAATATCACGTTTTTTGTTTACCGCATTGTGCCCCTGAGAGCCCGGCTGGTAGTGAGTGTTAAAGCGCCGTTTTAAGCTGGTGTTGTCATCCTCAATATTGCCAGCACTAGACAGAAATCCATCAACTGACTCGGCTGTCTTTTTCTTCTTATCAGGTCGTCGAAAATTATTCATAGCTCAGCGTACCATTATAGCCCCCGCAACCCCTATAACACAAATTGCTAATGCTTAAAAAGAATATGGTCCACTTCACCGTGGTTTGATGATTCACTGATTAGATAACCTATTAAAACCAGTAGTTTGACCTTCTAAAACCCTTAGGGCTAAATGTGCAGCGACTATAGCCATATGTCACGCCTCTGCTGTATGCTAGGAAGATATGAAGTTGTTTAGAAAACAGGAAGCCACGGAAGAAAAGTCATTCTTAGAAAAAAGAGAAGAGGCTTACAGCCCAACCAGAAGAAAAATCAAGAGCATATCAAGCACCGTGCTACTTATTATTACGGCGCCACTTTTGGCTATTTTCATAACCTCACACGTGTTCCACTCCTATGAAGTCGACGGCTCAAGCATGGAATCGACCCTACAAAACGGTGACAGACTAATCGTATTCAAGCTGCCAAAGACCATATCCAACGTAAGCGGCGGTGAGCACATGCCCAGCAGATACGATGTAATAATTTTTGATAGACCAGCAGAAATAGCTGCACCCAATAGCGTCAAGCACCTAATTAAGCGCGTTATCGGCTTGCCTGGGGAGAGGGTCGTGGTAAAAGACGGCGTGATCACCATCTACAGCCAAGAATTCTCTGAAGGGTTCAACCCCGATGAAGGCCAAGAGTACGCAGAAACAATCGACAGGACTCCAGGCAGCGTTGATGTGACAGTTGGCGAAGGAGAGATATTCGTAGCCGGCGACAACCGAACAAATTCAACAGACTCCAGAACTTTCGGCTCGGTATCAACTGAGCTAGTTGTAGGCAAAGCCACTGCCCGCTTCGTTCCCGTCGGCAACATGCGCCAACTCTAGAGCCTTCTCTCTCATTACATAAAATAACAATCTCCTATGGCCGAGGCTCGACATAGTAACCATGCAAAACATAACGGCCTACTTAACAGATATTTCGAGTTTATTCCTGTTGTCGGTCGTAGTCTATTACTTTTCTAGTTGGTTGAGGATGTTTTCTAGTTCTTGGTCGTTTTTGTAGGATACTTGGACGATGCCGCCTTTTTTTCTGGTGCTGATCTTTGCACTGATGCCGACTTTCTTGCCGATAGCCGAGATCCTGTTTGCTATGCCTTTGGCAATTTTTGCGCTCACTACGCTGCTTTTTTCTACCTTTTTAGCTTTTACAAAGTCTTCTGCCGCCCTCACTGAGAGCTTGTGAGTAATAATATTGTTCAATAATTCTTTTTGTAGTTTCTCATCTGTTCTTAGTGCCAAAATTGCCCTCGCGTGACCTTCTGAAATCTGGTTTTTCTGCAGGGCGGTGACTGCTTCTTTTGGCAGCTGGAGCAAGCGAACAATGTTACTGACAGTCGTATCGGCCTTACCTAGTTTTTTGGCAATTTCGGATACCGACATGCTAAACTGATCGCGCAGACGAACTATAGACACCGCCTGCTCTAGCGGCGACAGATCTACCCGCTGAACGTTTTCAACCAAGGCTATTTCTAGCTGTTCTAGCTCTTTATGATCACGGACTATGGCTGGTACTTTACCAAGGCCTGCAATTTTCGAAGCTCTAAAACGCCGTTCACCGGCAACTATTCTATATTTATCACCGTGCGGGGTAAGCACCAACGGCTGAATTATCCCGTGTTGCTTGATCGAAGCCGCTAATTCTTTTAGAGATGATTCGTCAAATTCTTTACGGGGCTGATCAGGATTGACTACAATCCGCTCCAACTCCATGTTTTTTATCTGCTCACCTGGAGACGCCACATCCGCGACATCCAGTCCAGTCGGAATTAGTCCTTCAAAACCGCGACCAAGAACTGATTTCTTTGCACTCACAGATAGATCCTTTCAGAAAACCTAACGTCGCACAATATAAGATATTTATTATCCCTAACCACGCTTCATGACCTCCTTGGCCAGAGACTTGTATGCCCGAGCTCCCTTGGACCATTTGTCATGATCGAATATTGTCCGCCCGTAACTTGGTGATTCGGCCAATCGAACATTACGCGGAATTTGCGTACTAAACATATAGTCACCAAAGTGCTTCTTAACCTCATCAATAACCTGTGACGACAACGAGTTGCGTGAATCCACCATAGTCATAGCAATCCCCAACAGCTTTAAACTAGGATTCAAGCCCTGTTGAACTCGCTGGATAGTCTGCATCAAAAGCCCAAGCCCTTCCAGTGCGTAAAATTCTGTTTGTACCGGTATCAAAACACTATTAGCAGCAACTAGCGCGTTGATGCTTAGCAATCCTAGTGACGGTGGACAATCGATCAATACATAGTCGTATTTCAGGCTGTCCAATGATCGTTTTAATACAGTTTCACGAGACATAACTGATACCAATTCTTGTTCAGCTGCAGCCAGAACCGCCGAAGAGACGGCTATCTGCAAGCCCTCAACACTAGTATCTATGATGACGCCCTGGATTGATTCTTGCCCGAGCAGCACATTATAGACAGATTTTGTTAACTGGCTCTTGCCTATGCCTAGCCCACTTGTTGCATTGGCTTGAGGGTCAAGATCTACAATCAGCACAAATTTTCCAGACTTGGCTAAAGCCGCGCCCAGATTGATTGTGGTGGTTGTCTTGCCCACACCACCTTTTTGATTCAGTACCGCAATTACCTGTCCCATTTCACTCCCTCTGCTGTATACATAGTACCATTTTTTCACGGCCACGACATATTAACGTTTCTCCACCACGACCCATGATTCGTTTATGAGAGAGTTGCTGGTTCCCGCCGTGCCACCTTGCTGACACAGTATCTCTATGTATTCATTATCAGCAGTAGTCTCAAACAAGAATCCGGCAGTATTAGTACCATTATCATCTGTGCTACTTCTTATATACGAGTACGACGAGCTCTGATTGATAATTGTAGTTCCATTGAGCCTAGCAACACAGCGCAGCGTAACCCTGCCATTGCCACCGTTGTCGGTACTGACGTTATAATCCAACCTATACCAGCCCGCAACATCCAGGGTTACGCGTGAATTATCGGTTACGTTGTCGTGTGTTATCCCAGTGGACTTAGTAGTTTCAGCCCCAAGAGGTAACAACGTTAGTGAGGCAGTATTTAAGTTCGTACCGCCTATATTGTCGAACCCCTGAAACACCACTGGCGAACTATCGTGGCAGCTGAATAGTCCTGATGCGACATCCCATTGCAATACGTCATACCCTGAATCACAATCGGCCAATCCCGCGCCAGAGATACCGTTAGTTATCGCCAAAGTATCCACTGTCGTCAACCCCGTTGTGGTGTCAACTGTCAGGTAACTAGTGCCGCCGGTGCTGCGAATATCTAGCGCTGTTGAGCTAGTTGATTGAATCTGCAATGAGCCAGTATTGTTAACCGTGAATACTACTCCGCCGTTTTTCTGCAAAGAGATCAAGCTGCCACTGGCTCCGGTCTTGTTAATCGCGATGCTGTTATCTAGCGTGGCATCAACCGCATGAGCACCGCTGGCAAGTTTCAAAAATCCGCAAGCATCAGATCCGCTTAGACAAACCACTCCGCCCTCATCTGGGAAGCTGATTGCCCGCGACACTGTCGCCGATGATGAAATTGTTGAGTTGCCCAGGACTAACGCACCACTTGGATTGAAGCCTGCCAGCGCATTACCTGAATTATCTTGGATTTCAAAAATGTTAGCGCTCTGCAAAGCAGCGCCCTGAACAACTAGGCCTTTATTGGTAGTGCCGCCTGTATAGAAAGCGGCTTGTGCCGTAGCGTCAGGTGTTGCCAGTGTGCCGCGTAGAAGTTTTCCTTGTGCTGTAAGATCGCCCGAGCTGACGGTCAAACCATTGCTTGCATTCAGGCTATTGATGAAATTAGCGGCTCCAGCACTGGTAAACGTCAGAGCTGATGATCCATTGGTTACGATGTTCAGGCCAAAGTTGTCCGTGGTTCCAAGCAGTGCCGTCACACCAAATCCATTACCGCCCTGATCAAAGCTAGTGCCGCCTCCGCCAGTACCAGAACCGCCTCCCGCCACCGCATCTGGGTCTAGAACCGTGAAGTGCCAGTCACGATCAATTCGCACATCGGCAGCTGTGCCGTTATCTCCCTCGCGGATGTCCACGTCAAAGGCTATCGTCGTCTGATTATCAATAGTTATTTTTGTGTCATCCAGTGTAGCGGTTGGCTCCTCGGCTGTCAGCAACACGGTATAGTTAGCAGTCGTAGCCGCCGCATTCAAGGTGACTGTGTAGTCACCAGTGCCGTTCCTGACCACTGTCGCTCCTTCGATGTTTAGAGGGTTTCCGGTTGGACCGTCGACCTTGCCGAAGGCCAACACACCTTCAAGCAGAGGTGCTCCCGCACCGGTCAGTGATACCCAAGACGTTCCATCGTAACCTTCAAAATCAACACCACTCCAACGAATCGATCCAGTGGCAGTAACGGCCGAGTTGCCGACCACAAGACCAGAGTTAAACGTTTGCAGAGTACTGAATGTTTGCGCCGTATCCAACAAGGCCACGTTAGCACTAAGCCGCGCATCAGCTATTGTTCCTGCCGTTATATTCGCACCATTTAAATCGGTTAGCCCCGAACCGCCGCCACTGAAGCTGCCGGCCGAGATACTACCGACAGCAGAAATTCCGCCCTCGATTGTCAGCCCAGCGACTTGAGTAACATCGCTGTTAGAAATCTCCAAAGTCGTACCCGCCGAGGCATCGAACAAATCAATCACCGTTGTGCCCGCCGCATTTCTCTGCAGCGTTGCATCGCTCAAAACCAGAACATCGCTGGCTGAATCAAGAGTCAAATCACCTGCGCCACCACTAGCAAGTGTCAACCCAGCGCTTCCAGTAATATCACCTGAACCTGTTACATCCCCACCGCCGAGCGCAAGATCGCCAGTCGACAACGTCAATCCGTTAGTAAATGTGGCCGCGCCAGCACTGGTAAACGACAAGGTAGTTATGTTGTTGGTTATAATATTTAGGCCATTCGCGTCAGTCGTGCCCAGAATTGCAGTGGTGCCAAATGCGTTTCCGTTTTGCTCAAACGCTGTAGCCGAGCCACCGCCAGAGGCGGTTACGAATTTCTTAATCGTCAGCCCGACGCCATCGGCACTGGTGACTACGGTGTTCGCGCCACTAATCCGGCGTGCCTGAACTTTTACTTTGTCACCAGTCACAAACTCTCTGAGGATCGTCACCGAAGTACTATTGCCCCCTTGGGTTGCTTGACGGTTGTACATCTGCCCAAGTGTTCCTGGAACGTCGATGTACCCAGCTCCTTTGTCCTCTTGAATCTTTGCTTCAGAATCGGACCGTGATGCACCAGAGGTTACGTCTGTACTAACGTTGTAAGTTATCTCATACCAACCATCTTCGTTGATGGTTACCTCTGCGCTGTCTACGCCGTGTGTGAACGGCGTATCTTCTTTGACCTCTGTGTCCAGGGTCAAGTCCGTCCAGCCGGAGTTGAGGTTGATTGCACCGACTGAATCATAGGCGTAGAAACCGTCAAAACTCAGCGTGCCCCCACCGCCGCTGCCAGAAGTCAACGACACCCAGCCGCTGCCGTCATAAACTTCCAGATCTGATCCGCTCCACCTAACCGTGCCAGCGTTAGAGCTACTGCTATTGCCAATTGTTATGCCCGCTCCGAGTGTGGCTGCACCAGTTTTGTCCAGGGTAAATACATCGCTACCGTCGCCCTGAAATTGCAACAAACTGCCTGACCCGGTTTGGTTCAGGCGCAATGCCGCCAGTGCCGAGTTCACCACCTGGACGTTAGTCGGGGCAATCTGCGCCAGATCATCACCGGTGTAGGCGTTGCCAGCTGAATCGACAACTGCGCCAGCCCGGAAGGCATACGGCACGGCCGTGAGTTTAAAGCGCGGTGTCATTTCTGAGTCAGTCGGTGCACAAGCCCCAAAAGCGCACGAACCCGTACCGCGAACTGTCATGCCCAGCCACTGCTCCTGATCCCAGTTGATCGAACCCGGAAACGTCGTAACATCACCAAGGTACACACTGAAATAACCATCCTGAACTGTGACACCTTGCGCTGCTGAATTTAATCTAGTTTCTGTCCACAAGCTGGTGCCACCACCATCGACGGTGTATAGGTTGAATTCGATGTTGTAGTCGCCATCGGCCACCAGCGCCCCAGTGTCGCTTAGTAACCTACCCTGGAAGTTTAGCGTAGAGCTAGTCACGGCCTGAACTGGTGTGCCATAGGCAAGAACAAGAGATGCAACAAAAATAAAAATTGGCAAAACGAAAAACAATACGTTTTGCCAATTATAATGCCTTTGCTTATATAAAAGCTTAAATAGCACTCGTTACCCTTTTATTTTTATTTTGGTTTCACAGCGTAGAACTTTATGATCTAACTCTGTTATTTTTGATCTGTTTTTTTGTTTTTGTTTTGTCAGTCAGATCTACTTTAAAGTGTACTGGTTATGTATTTTAATTTCAATGTTTTTTACTCTGTTACACCAGAGTTATCCACAAACTAGAGCCAGAGGCTGTATTACTAATCAAAAAATCATACAGAGCCCCGCTTAGCTCCACGACAACGCCGTTCAAAAACAATATTCCTGTCAATCTAAATCGTATTATAAGGCTAGCCTTTTAGTACCCCTATCTTACGGTCTGCAACGTCTTGGTAGAAATTCGTTGCTACGATAATGGCAATCAACAATTTGGTTAATAGGCTCTCTTACCTACCTATCTCACACGCCGCAACGTCGCAAAATGCACATCCACGCACTCTAGCGGACAACGTAGTAGCTAGAGAGTGAGCCCCGCGACACGTAAGCCAAAAAGACCCAAGCATATCACCTTTATGCGACAGTACACCTGAGCTACAACCCTGAGGCCGTAAATAAGGCAGGCCCCCACATCAATATAATGTGGGGGCCTGCCTCCTACAACTCACAGTTGTTTACAGTGGCTGAATTCAAGCACGTGTCATTGCCATTGCCACCATTTGCGCTGTCATTGCCGTCTTCGCCGTCAAGTATGTCGTTTCCCTTACGACCTAGCATTATATCGTCACCAGGGCCGCCAAATATTGTATCAGCTCCGTTGCCGCCATTTATCGTGTCGACTTCATCGTTGCCGCTGAGATGATCTGCATTTCTGCCACCAAATATTTCATCGTTTCCGTCTCCTCCAGATATAACATCCTCGCCTCTGCCGCCTTTAAGTATGTCGTTTCCTATATCACCAAATACGGCTTAATAACAAAATAAGTCGGGCTTACGGCCAGCCACAACCTGAAAGATAGGCTCTGACCCCTGCATGAAAGTCGTTACGATCCGTACAAATAAGGGCGTCTAACAAGACTAGGCCAGTCAGTTTAGCGACCCCACTTCAACGACCAAACACCGCCCTATCGCCGCTGGTTTAGGGGCAGTAGCTCACCATCTCTAAAGAAGCCACCGTGCCTTAGAGAGCTGGATTGTTGCTGGGCTCTGAAGGCATCTACCTTAAAGTTTATGGTGGTAAAGCTATCGGTTACCTGGTAGACCCTTATGTATATCCAGTACTTACTATCTATTGTTTCAAAGTATTCACCTACTGTACCTGATGGTATTCCATTTAGAACACAGTTGTCTGTGGAGCAGTCTGATGAGGCGGAGTCTCTGGATACTTCTTCCCAGGCATTGGTAGTACCAAAGCGGTAGACTTCCATGACTATGTCTCCAGGCGTAGAGGCTGTACTAGGTGCTAGGTTAGTGTTACCTATCCACTGCATTGATGGAACTGTAGCATTAGAGTCAAAGCGTGTGGCTAGGCCATAGAGTGGTGCCTCATCAGGATTACTGGCTATGAGTGAGTCATAGTCTCCGTTGTCAGAGAGCAGACCACAGTAACCGGCGTGGTCATTATTGGAGCTACAGTTGAAGCCTGTTGCATCATAGTTAGAGCGACCAGAGCTTAGACGGTATTGATAGTCACCGGAGCCAGCGTTACGACTTGATGGAGTGTTGATGGTGGCGTTGGAGAGTGGGGTGCTTGGGCGGTTGAGGGTGGCTACGTTAAGGTCATCGGCTGTACTGTCGTAGTAGCTAACCCAAGGATTGCCACTTGGGTCAAAGGCGATGGAAGTGTCCCATCCGACATCGCCAGTTGAATCAACAACCACACAGTCCCAGGCGGTGGAACTACAGCTCCCACTCACGCCGCCAACATAAGTGGCCACTTTAAGATCGTCGCCAGTCTCATTAACATAGCTCACCCAGGCGTTGCCGGAGGGGTCAAAGGCGATGGATGTATAACGTCCACTGGTCTCTGAGGAGTCAACTGTCACGCAGTCCCAAGCTGTAGAACTACAGTTACCTGACGTACCGACGTAGTTAGCCACCTTGAGATTATTAGCGGTGCTATCACGGTAACTAATCCAAGGGTTGCCAGACGAGTCTATGGCTATGGAGGTGTATAAAGAACTGTCGTTAATAGTATCGACCACCGTACACTGCCAAGCATCTGAACCACCCGTAGCGTCACAATTACCGCCAGAGCCAACATATTGAGCAACTTGGAGCTCGGTACCAGTAAGATCACGGTAACTAACCCACGGCACTCCATCCAGGCCAACGGCTATAGAGGTATACAAACCGACTGCACCAGTTGCGTCAACGACAGTGCACTCCCAGGCGGCGGAAGTACAATTTCCACCAGAGCCGACATATTGCGCAACCTTGAGGTTGTCATTTGATCCATTGTCGTAATAACTAACCCATATATCCCCAGACGGGCCAATGGCCAGTGAAGAATACTCGCCGGAATCACTTGTAGCGTCTACTATTGTGCACTGCCAAGCATCGGAGCCGCCCGAGTCGTCACAGTTGCCGCCAGAGCCGACATAGTTTGCGACCTTAAGATCATTGCCGGTGCTCGCACGATAGCTAATCCATGGGCTACCCGACGGGTCAAAGGCTATTGATGTGTGCTGGCCTAGAGACCCTGTACCATCAATTATTTCACAGTTCCAGGCGTCAGAGCCGCCCGAGTCGTCACAGTTGCCGCCAGAGCCGACATATTGAGCGATATTCAAATTAAGGTCATCTGGATCGTAATAACTTATCCATGGATTGCCAGATAGGTCAAAAGCCATTGAGGTAAACCTGCCTGTATTGTTTGTAGCATCCACAACCGTACACCTCCAATCGCTAGAGCCACTACAACCTCCATCTTGTGCATAAATAAACCCTTTGGAGTACCTAATACTATCATTGTCAGTGCCTTTAATAGTTAGTGTTGGATATTCGTCTATGGTAGATGGCCCTCTCCACTTATTCTTTCCGATATTGACGGCGTCATCCGTAGCAATTACAAATCTGTATGTGGTGCCTGGAGTGGCTTGTGATGTGTCTAGGGTCCACATTACTTCGCTACATTGGGCCGTGACGTCTCCTATTGGGATCGTCAGACCTGTCCCGTTTTCTGAGCTGAAATACTTACCGTCATTCCAGGTTGTAGAGGCAGAAACACAATCTGCTGAATCCCTATTACCTGTATCCGTAGCTGAAGTCATATCGGCATGAGACTCGGCGAGGGTCTCGCCGTTAACGAATGAGTGAGACGGAGCTATAGTAATTTCGCCGTTGAATTTAGTTCTGGCTATTGCTAGGTCATCCGCGCTACTGGCGTCGTCGTCAGTGAAAGATATCCAAGCATTACCGTCTAGTCCGTACGCTAGTGAGAGCTGGGCTACAGCAATAGCCTGAGCATCATCATGAACTAGTTCACACTCCCAGGCAGTTGTACCACCAGCTAAGTCATCTATGCTGTCACAGTTACCGCCACTACCTACATACTTAGCCATGTATAGATCGTCTAGACCTGCTGCGTCCTGTTGAGCAAAGGCCACTGTTGCTGTTCCTGACGGGTCAAAGGCAATGGATGACCATTCACCGTCCCATACTTCATTGCCTGACCAGACGTTAGTACATTGCCAAGCATTTGATCCACCTGAAGCTGCTACATCAAAGCTATTGCAATTACCGCCACTAACGACATAGTTAGCTACTACTAATTCTGAGTGACCATCAACCTCGTAGCCAAAGAACGAAATCCATGGGTGTCCATCTGGCGCGAAGGCCATCCTAAGACTACGGCCTTCAAACTCTGAACCGGTTCCACCCTCATCGCCATCATAGACTAGTGTGCAGTCCCAGGCGTTAGAGCCCCCTACGCCACCCGTGTCGTCAAAACCGCTGCAGTCTCCACCAGAGCCTACTCGGCTAGCTACTATAATATTACTGTCGTTTACCTCTTCGTCTAGGAAAGCTAGCCAGGCAGTTCCGTCACTAGCAAAACCAATGGATATTTCCCGACCATCCCCCAGATTGTTGTCTATGCTTTCACCGCCGTCAAAGACGACTTCACATTCCCAAGCATCTGATCCACCGCCACCGTCCAGCAAGGTATCACAGTCCCCGCCAGAGCCAACAAACTCAGCCACAACTACATCGTCGCCAGCCGCCTCGACGTCCCTGAAGGCTACCCATGGGTCACCGTCAGCGTCAATGGCTATAGAGTTGACTAGGCCTTCATAGTTTTCACCGCCGTCGTGTATTTTGGTGCAGGCCCAGGCATTAGATCCGTCGGAGGGCGAGTGCTCGAAATCATCACAATCACCACCAGAACCGACATATGTCGCAACAGATACTTCATCAGTCGTACCGTCTGAATTGTTGAAACTGATCCATGGCACTCCTGTGTCTGTGAAGGCCAGATCAAGGGAATCAAAGTCACCAGAACCACCATCAACCACGACCTCACACGACCAAGCGTCAGAGCCACCACTGTCTATTGCAGTATCGCAATCACCGCCAGAACCAACATACCTAGCAACAACCAAATCATTATCGCCATTATTCTTGGTGGCTACCCAGGGCTGGCCAGTCAGTGGGTGTACAGCTATAGCAGAGAGGAAGAAGTCGAAGTTGCCTGAACCGTCAATCAGGGTTTCACAGTACCAGTTAGTAGAACCACCTCCCCCGTCAAAGCCAGCACAGTCTTCACCTGTTCCAGGGCCTGACTCTACTGGTGTATCTGACTGTACTTTAGTCCAGAAGCCGTCATTGTTACGGTCATAGAACAAAGCTAATTCGTCAGTAGCAGTCAGGGCTGTATCGCCGGTATTCTTTAGGTGCATTCGGAGATTGGTTCGCTCCCCCTTGCGTGCATTTGCTAGAGTTTTTGGGGAGGAGAATTGTGAGCCGGCCTGTACCGTTCCATCAACAATATCGTCATAGAACACTTCTATGTCGATATAGTCTACATACGCCGTAGCAGGCAATAAGTCTAACCCGGTGACAGAGACAACGGTACCAAAATTACTGGCATTTATATCCGTTGGCGTCCAGGTGGTCCCCCAAAGTTCTCCTTCCCCACCATAACTAAGAGGAAATGATAACGTACCCCAGTTTATGTCATCAGTCAGGTCGGATCCAGTGATGGTCCCGCCCTTAACGATCTTTACGCTCTCCGTCTCTAAAACATCCTCCGCCGAAGCCCGGCGGTCAAAGCGTGCTTCGATGCCCGTTATAGTTGCAGTTGCAGGAATTGAAAAACTAAAATTTGTCCCCTTGATATAATGAGACACCGCACCAAACCCTACGATTACGCTTGCTTCTGATCCATCATCAGCTGTAACATTTGTGGGGCTAGTCCACGTTGCTGTACCAATACTACTATCGTCCGCTCCAGTGGCAGTGATAAGCGGCCCCTCCGAAGCACCTGTTAGGCCTCCATCATCGTTTTCAAATATGTAGTCTTCTTGGGTTATCGCTAACACACTAGTAGCTGGGCTAGCGGCCTGAACGAATATGGTTCTATAGCCAACTACCCCGACTACGGTCAACAGCACGGGCGTCAGTATGACTATGCTTGTTTTTCTAGCTATCCCCTGCCTATGATGAAAACTCCTGATTCTGCGCTTGCTAAAGTAGCCAAACGGGTTTTGGATAGCTCTAAAGATGCCTCTATCAAAAGCTGTGTTTTTAACTTTACGCTCTGTCTTGGGGTGGTTATGTTTAAACATCGTACTCAAACTCTATCTCGCCGATACGGATGTTTTTGTCGTCCTCGGCGGTCATTTTTATCGTAAATGTCACAATCTCGTTAGCAGTTAGCGCGCAAGCGGTATTTGGATTTGTACCTATAGTCTTCTGAGTCCACGTAGTGTTAGTCCCAGGCTCTAGGTCGTCGTTTGTGAAGCAATTAGTTCCATCTGATTCTTCCATAGTAAGCGTGAGCGCTGTAAGTGCACCTGTTGAATCTGTATAGCCCCAAGCTTTAAGGCTGCCCGCTTTTATTTCACTTGTTGAGTTGAAATCGCTAGGCAGCTGGTACCGAATAACGATGTCGTAATCTTGAGCAGAAGTTTGGGAAGTTGTCCATTCGTAATAGTTATGGAAACCCGTGCCGTCATAGTCAGAAGTCAGAGTACCGCTGTTGCTGGTGCCGTCCGGACGGATTATGGCGCCGGCGAATTCTGGGATTAGGGTAACGTGCTGAGTAGTAACGCCGCCTGTGTCACAGTTTACCCATGATCCATTTACTCGGCAGCGGAACTCATCATCGTCAGCATCGTAGAACATTGATCCGTCCAAGACCGTGCCACCTGGATCAGAGTTAAACGCATCCAGAGCGAACACTACGTCATCAGTTCCAGCACCGATCTTCACAGCCAATGCATCAGATGCGCTCTCGGTGTCAACAGTCAGATACTCTTGGCCACCTGCCTCCTGAACACGGAAGACATTATTAGCGTCAGTTCCGGTCTGGAAAATAGCATTGCCGCTTACATCGAGTGCTACTGTAGGCGCAGTAGTTGAACCAACCCGCAAGTCGCCGTTGAACACATTATCGTAGGCAGAACTGTTGTAGATGGAGAAGTCCCCTGTAGGAGCTGAATTGTAGTTGCCAGTCGTAAGTAGCAGGTTGGTATTGTTAGTGCCCGCTACCTTGTCTTCTATAGCGACACCTATGTTGTTTGTTATTGTGAAGCCAGCACCGCTTAGACTTTCGTTGATACCTATGTCTATGACTCTATTTATGGTACTTGTGCCGCCGCCAAAGTAGCCTAGATTGCTGTAGAAACCTGTCCACTCTGCAAGTCCATCTGTAGATTGATATGTACCATCATTGATGATGTTGATCACAGATGATCCACTAACTAGTGCCCCTGGGAATATATTCACATCTGTTTCAAGGGCGCTATACGTGGCCGTTGCTGCCGATGAAGGATTTATCCCTATCTCTACGAACGCGCCTGTGCGAATGCCTGATGTGTCTGCGAATGTACCAGCTATGTGGGCATAGTCAAATCCTGTTGTGTTAAGCCCAGCATCTACATGAAGCGTGGAATCTGGTGTAGCATTTCCTATGCCGACCCTATTCGTGCTAGCATCAACAAACAAGGTGTCAGTGTCCACTATCAGGTTGCCGCCCACAGTCATGCCACCTGTTCCCAGGAAGTCATAGCTAGGGTTAGTGGCTACATTACCGAAGTAAATATCCCCACTCTCCGTAACAACAAAGTCCGTATTGCCTGCCGTATCTCGTACGGCTAGAGCTGCTGGCAGTCTGTCTGGTGAAGTGTCATTAGCATTGTCACTGAAAGCGGTGTCTACGGTCAGGTTGGTGTCGTCAGCGATGGATATGACGGTTCGTGTCTCTCCAGTGACGGTTATTCTGTCACCTACTTTGAGTTCTGTAGTGAAGGCGGTGCCGACACCGACAACTGCTGTGGAGGCGGTTGGGTCGATGGAGCCGGTGAGGGTTATGGTTCGGCTACTGAGAAATTCTGACCCGCCTGCTGCTTTGAGGTTGCCACTAAACGAACTATCACCCTGCACAAGCAAACCTGCAGACCCCACAGATATACCGCCTGTGTAGATGTTGTGTCCGACTGTTAGGTCTTGATCTACTACAGCCGTTGTTGTTTTTATGTCTCCTGTCTCTAGGGTTGAAAGGGTTGTACCTCCCAGGTCAAGGATTTCGATGCCGTTGTCGTCAGCTGCTGCTACGTAAGCATAATTACCCACTATTTCTATATCCCAGGCTCCGCTCAGTTCGGTCGTGCCGTCATCAGTGATGGCAGCGACGTGGGTTGGGGATGTAGGGTCACTGATGTCGAGAATTTCGATGCCGTCGTCGCTTCTAGCCGCAACAAATGCATAATCACCTGCTACCGCTATATCCCAGGCTCCGCTCAGTTCTCTAGTGCCATTATCGCCGATAGAGCCCACTGCGGTTGGGGTTGTAGGATCGGAGATATCGAGGATTTGGACGCCGCCGTCGATATAGGATGTTGCGTAGGCGTAGTTGCCGACTATTTCTATATTTGTTACCTCAGTTAGGTAGGTGCCTCCTGTGTCGGCAATAGAACCAACTGAGGTTGGAGCTGCCGGGTTAGAAATGTCTACGATTTCAACTTTATTACCTGCTCTGGTTGCGACATAGGCGTAGTTGCCGACTATTTCTATGCCCCATGTTCCACGAAGACCTACAGACGGAGTAATGCTTAATGAGCCAACGGCACTAATATTTGTGGGGTCGGAGATATCGAGGATTTGGACGCCGTGATCAAACTCTGACACGACATAGGCATAATTACCCACTACTTCTATATCTACAGCTCCGTTCAATAGGGTAGTTCCCGTGTCGGTAAATGCGCCGACGTGGGCTGGGGATGTGGGGTCGGAGATGTCAAGAATTTCGACGCCGTCGTCGGTGTGGGCTGCTACGTAGGCATAGTTGCCGACTATTTCTAGATCTGCTGCCCCGCTCAGCTCGGTGGTACCGTCATCAGTGATGGCGCCGACATGGGTTGGGTTGGTTGGGTCGGAGATGTCGAGGACTTCTACGCCATTGTCACCATTTGCTGCTACATAAGCGTAGTTACCGACTATTTCTATGTCCCATACTCCATCCAGTTCAAGGGTGGCTGCATCATCAGATTCCTGGATTTCTCCTACGTGGGTTAGTGAAGGTGTTAACGTTCCTCCACATATGACGAGACCTGTTGAGTCAGTTGCTAAGCTACAGTTAGCCAGAGAGGTATCCTCTACCGTTAAACTACCTGCTATCTCTAGATCATTAAGACCCGTTGTTCCTTGTACTAATAATCCACCGTTACCTACCTGCAAACCTCCTGTTGTAGTCGTACCCAACACCTTCACATCCTCACCAACCTGAACCGACCCAGCCTTGACGCTGCCTGACTCTAGTGTAGCCAAGGTAGTACCCCCAAGGTCAAAGGCTGACAGACTGTCATCTGTTGGAGATGTTACATAGATCGTGTTGCCCACTACTTCTATCTCTTGAATGTTAAGTATTCGTGTAGATCCATCATCAGCTACGTCGGCAACGTATGTCGGTGTCGTTGGGTCTGTTATGTCTACTATTGCTATGGCATCATCGTTACCTACTAGGTAGGCGTAGTTACCATGTACTTCTAGGTCAAATACATCTAATAACTCGCTCGAACCGTCATCAACTATAGACCCGGCATGAACTGGAGCCGTAGGATCGGAAACATCTACTATCTCCAGTGCATTGTCGTTAGTTACAGCTATGTAGGCGTAGTTGCCTACAACCTCTATGCCTGCAGGTCCGTCGAGGAGTGCTCCACCAACACCGTCTGCAAGTGACCCTACTTCTACTGGGTTGGCTGGGTCGGAGATGTCGATGATAGAGAGAGAATTTTCATCATCAGCAGTGAGGTAGGCATACCTGCCGACTATGTCCAATCCTCTTACGTCATCGAATAGGGTAGTTCCGTCGTCAACGTAGGCAGTCACATGGGTTGGGTTGGTTGGGTCGGAGATATCGATAACCTGCAAGGATCCTTGGCCGCCGCTACCAGTGAACGCTCCTATGAATGCATAGTTGCCAGATATTTCAATCTCTTCCGCATCAAACAGTGATGTAGTTCCGTCGTCAGCCATTCCGGATACGTATGTAGGGCTGGTTGGGTCGGAGATATCTACGATAGCAAAGGATTCCTCACCGTCCGTGACAATGTAGGCGTAGTTACCCGCAACTTCAATGTCTCTTGCACCAGACAGTAAAGTTGAACCATCATCATTAAGGAAGCCAACTTGCGTTATGTTGGTTGGGTCGGAGATGTCTAGAATAGCTACTCCAGATTCGGCTTGGGCTACTACATACGCATAGCTACCTATTACCGTAAGGCCATCCGCTCCGTTTAGTGTGTATGAGCCATCAGCATCAGCTATGTCTCCGAGGAAAGTTGGAGCCGAAGTTATACTTTGTCTTAGTGCACCACTCACAGTCAACGTACCACTACCCAAGAAGTCATAATCTGGGTTAGTTACTACATTACCAAAGGATATGTTCTCTGATCCATCTGTAGTGTTGATGTTGATGTAGTTGTTGGTGCCTTCTTGGAGGTCAAAGGCATCGACGATGTTGTCGGTGAGAGAGTTGGTGAGTGGTGTGCCTGCGTCACAGCCAACCAGGCCATTGGCGTCTGTGTTGAGGAAGCCGCAGCTTGTTAGGTTCGGAGTATATATGTCTCCACTTTCTGTAACAACTAAGTCTGTATTGCTTGCAGTATCTCGTACGGCTAGTGGAGCTGGTAGTTTATCTGGTGAGGTGTCGTTGGCTGTGTCTGTGAATGCTGTGTCTACTGTTAGGGATGTAGCTGATGCTATGGCTAGCACTGTTCTTGTTTCTGCAGATACTGTTATTCTGTCTCCTACTTGAAGTTCTGTATCGAAGGCTGTGCCTACTCCAGTTACTATTGTTGATGCTATGGGGTCGATAGAGCCTGTTAGGGTTATTGTTCTATTGGATATAAACTCACTTCCACTGTTTTGCAGGATGTCTGATGAGGTTATTTGGGTGGCGTAGGTGGTCTCAGAATCACTAGCGTTAGATATAGTTGTGGCACCTGTTCCGGAGTAGGTGTTGTTTGCTAGGTAGAGGCCAGTTGGGCCGGAGCCTAT
>Ga0316190_10000842_pt1 | contig 21732 bp, 17 predicted proteins | sample Eddworburrow2_MG_FD_204929 | JGI IMG/M metagenome (GOLD analysis project Ga0316190, IMG submission 204929) | Coastal sediment microbial communities from Maine, United States - Eddy worm burrow 2 | ecosystem: Environmental > Aquatic > Marine > Coastal > Sediment | place: USA: Maine | collected... | reverse complement strand
GATACTATGAACTATTGGATGAATAATACTTGGGAAGAATTAAAAGAGGTCATAAAACATACAGATATTATTACCATAAATGATGAAGAAGCAAGACAACTAACTAATGAATATTCTTTAGTAAAAGCTGCAGCCCAAATTCATACTATGGGGCCAAAATATGTAGTCATAAAGAAAGGGGAGCATGGTGCTTTACTTTTCCATAATGATAATATATTCTTTGCCCCAGCCCTTCCTTTAGAAGAAGTTTTTGATCCTACCGGCGCAGGTGATACTTTTGCAGGAGGTTTTGTAGGTTATCTGTCAGAGACAGAAAACGAATCATTCAACAATTTAAAGAATGCTGTTATCCATGGATCCAATCTCGCTTCATTTTGCGTAGAACGTTTTGGAACAGAAAGAATGGCAAATTTAAAAAAAGAAGAAGTGGAGAGAAGGTTACATCAATTCAGGGAATTGACACAATTTGATATTGAATTACAATAATAAAACACGCCTCGAATTAACGGGGCTTTTTTAATTCATTTAAATAATGAGTGACGCCATTAAACACGAATGTGGAATATCTTTAATAAGGCTATTAAAACCTTTAGATTATTATAAGGAAAAGTACGGCACTATTTTTTATGGTGTAAACAAGATGTATTTAATGATGGAAAAACAGCACAATCGCGGTCAGGATGGTGCAGGTTTTGCCAGTATTAAATTAGACATGGCTGCCGGAGAGCGTTATATGAGCAGAGTGCGTTCTGTAGAAACACAACCAATACAAGATATTTTTGCGCAGATTAATGACCGTATTAATACTGCTTTAAAAGAAAACCCTGAATATATAGACAATACAGATTTACAAAAAAAGAATATCCCATATATTGGTGAAGTACTCCTGGGGCATGTTCGATATGGGACTTTTGGAAAGAACAGTATTGAAAATGTACATCCTTTCCTTAGGCAAAATAACTGGATGCATAGAAATCTTATTGTTGCCGGTAATTTTAATATGACCAATGTTGATGAACTCTTTGATAATTTGATACAACTGGGCCAGCATCCAAAGGAAATGGCAGATACTGTTACGGTCATGGAAAAAATAGGGCATTTTCTTGATGATGCCGTTGCAAAACTATACCGGCAAATTAAAAAGGAGGGCTATAATAAGATGGAGGCATCACCTCTGATTGCCGAAAGATTAAAAGTTTCCAAAATACTCAAAAAAGCTTCAAAGAATTGGGATGGTGGTTATGCAATGGCCGGGATGTTCGGGCATGGAGATGCCTTTGTGCTAAGAGACCCTTCAGGAATAAGACCTGCCTATTACTTTAAAAATGACGAGGTAGTTGTAGTAGCTTCCGAAAGACCTGCTATTCAAACAGTTTTTAATGTCGGGTATGACGATATCAAAGAACTTGACCCCGGCAACGCATTAATTATTAAGAAAAATGGAACGGTAAGCGCTACTGAAATTTTAGAGCCAAAAGAAAGAAAAGCCTGTTCATTTGAACGAATATATTTTTCCAGGGGCAGCGATAAGGAAATATATCAGGAGCGCAAAGAATTGGGTAAGTTAATTTTCCCGCAAATATTGACTGCTATTGATGAAGATATTAGAAATACGGTTTTTTCTTATATCCCCAATACCGCAGAGACTTCTTATTTAGGAATGATCAAAGAAGCACAGAATTATTTGAATAAGAAAAAAGAAGAACAGATCCTTAAATTAGGACCCGGCATAACAAGAGTGCAACTAAATGAAATTTTAGATGTTCGCCCCAGAATTGAAAAAGTAGCTATAAAGGATGCAAAATTAAGAACGTTTATTACACAGGATAGCAGCAGGGATGATCTCGTTGCACACGTTTATGATATTTCTTACGGCTCTGTAAACAAAAATGACAACCTTGTTATTATAGATGATAGTATTGTTAGGGGTACTACATTAAAGAAAAGTATTTTACGGATTTTGGACAGGCTATCACCTAAGAAAATAATAGTTGTTTCCTCAGCACCGCAAATTCGTTATCCCGATTGTTATGGCATAGATATGGCTAAACTGGAAGATTTTATAGCTTTCAAAGCTGCGCTTGAATTGCATAAGGAGCAGAATTCAATGCAGAAAGTAGAAGAGATATATCATAAATGTGTTCAACAAATTCGCACCGCTGATAAGGATGTCGTTAATTATGTAAAAGACTTCTATCAGCCGTTTACCGCTGATCAGATATCGAAGAAAATCGGCGAGCTACTGAGCCCGGCAGACATTAGAGCTGAAGTTCAGATCATATATCAAACTATTGAAAGTTTACATCAGGCCTGCCCAAAAAACCTGGGCGATTGGTATTTTACAGGTGATTATCCCACTCCAGGTGGAAACAGGGTTGTAAACAGGGCCTTTATAAACTTTTATGAGGGCAAAAATGAAAGGGCATATTAACATTTTTATCGATGAAATGCACAAATTTGTGCATTTCATCGATAATATGTGCTATTTATCGGCTTTTTAGCTACGGCGAACTAAAGGCGGTTACTTTAGACCTGCCATAGCATAAGTAGGTTAAGTTCATGGTAAGATTTGGGGCAAAAAAGGTGGAGACTTCTCCACCTTTTTTATTTAAAATTAATTTTGATTTTATTTTTCCACACATTTAATACGACTTTTCTTCACCTATTATAGTATAATAGCCCGTCAAAGGTATTTCAACCAATTAAAAAGAAGTTTAGCCAAAATTTTGAGGGACTCCAATGCATTAGTATACATTTGGTGGACCATAGCATAAGTAGGTTAAGTTCATGGTAAGATTTGGGGAAAAAGGCAGGTGCAAACCTGCCTTTTTATTTTATATGCCCTCTCCAAATAGCTCCTTTCACATATAATTCACTTTTTCAACTTTTATAATAAAATATCAGGTAGCGCATTTCAACCGATTAAAAAGAAGTTTAGCCAAAATTTTAATGAACACCAATACTATTAGTTTACATTTGGTGGACCATAGCATAAGTAGGTTAAGTTCATGGTAAGATTTGGGGAAAAAGGCAGGTGCAAACCTGCCTTTTTTATTTCTGATTCTCAGCAAATTATACCTTTTAAAGTCTATATTTTTCTTCCTGATCCAGCTGTAGCGTTAGTTGAAAGCCTAAAATTTACCAAAATTTCTTTGTTATTTCTCACAATACCAGTAATTTAGTAATGCCATAGCATAAGTAGGTTAAGTTTATGGTAAGATTTGGGACGAAAAGGGTGGAGGCTTCTCCGCCCTTTTCTATGAAATAAAAAACCTCCTTAATTAATAAAGGAGGTTTAATTTCAAATAAATTTTGGATTAAAGTCTAATTGTTACTTACATATTTGAACTGTACAACTCAGCAACTTTATCCCAATTGATAATATTAAAAAAAGCGCTAATATAATCGGGCCTTCTGTTTTGATAATTTAAATAATAGGCATGTTCCCAAACATCCAGTCCCAAAATTGGGTGGCCTCCACATCCGGTTCCAGGCATTAATGAATTATCTTGATTTGGTGTTGAGCAAACTTCTACCTTGCCTCCCTTATGTACACAAAGCCAAGCCCAACCAGACCCAAATCTTGTCGCTGCAGCTTTGCTGAAAACTCCCTTAAAGGCATCAAAAGAACCAAAGGCGTGATTGATGGCTGCAGCAAGGTCTCCGCTTGGCTCACCTCCGCCATCAGGGGACATTATTTCCCAATATAAGGAATGATTGTAATAGCCTCCTCCATTATTGCGGACCGCAAGATTGGACATGTCTAAATTTTTCAATATATCCGTTATAGATTTATTTGCAAGATCTGTGTTCTCAATGGCCGCGTTAAGATTCGTAGTGTAGCCATTGTGATGCTTTGTATGGTGTATCTCCATAGTTCTTGCGTCAATATAAGGTTCTAATGCATCGTATGCATATGGTAGTTTTGGTAATTCAAATGCCATTTCTAAACGTTTTAAGTTAATAATTAGAGTCACTCAAAGTTACTCTATTTAACATATATATTGGCCTAATTATTTGTTAAGAACTCTTTAAGATTATGTAATTTGCAACAAAAAATTAGTGCAGAGCAGCTCATTTAATATCTACAATGCTTCGGCCGGATCGGGGAAAACCTTTAAACTGGTACAAGAATATCTGAAAATTGTACTCTCTACCGAAAATTCAAATAGTTTTAATCAAATCCTAGCAATCACTTTTACCAATAAGGCTGCCAACGAAATGAAAAGTCGCATTCTTGATAGTCTATTCGAATTTAGTCATCCTGAAAATCCTGAAAAAACTTCCACCTTATTTCAATTATTAGCTAAGGATCTAAATATTGAATATGATCATTTACAAAAAAGGGCTAACATCACACTAAAGCAAATCCTTCATAATTATGCTTTTTTTGATATATCGACCATCGATAAATTTACACACCGACTTATTAGAACCTTTGCTAAAGACCTTAAAATTCCTCAAAATTTTGAAGTTGTATTGGATACTGACCTTTTATTAGTCGAAGGAATTGACCGGTTAATAAATAAAGCCGGAACGGATAAGGTTTTAACAAAAGTTCTGATCGACTTTGCTCTGGAAAAAATTCAAGACGATAAAAGCTGGGACATAGCGTATGACCTTACTAAAATGGGTAAATTGTTGTTTGAGGAAAATCAATCTTATCATCTTGACCTATTAAAAAACAAAAGTCCTCAGGATTTTTTAACCCTCAAAAAATTAATTCAAAAAAAAATCACCCTTATAGAGGATGAAGTTAAAGACCTGGCAAAGCAAGCTTCAGCCACAATAGCCGTATCCGGTATTGATTTGGAAGTATTTCCCAGGAAAACCTTGCCCAACCATTTTACTAAAATTTGTGACTTGGAATTTAATCCAGCTAAACTTTACAATAACCAATTAGAAAATAATTTAAAGGAAGGTAAAATTTTTAAATCAGGATTTCAGGCTCCTAATACGGAATTGGTATTCGTCCTTCAAAAATATTTTTTAGAAATTAAAAAAAGGATCTACGATAGAGCCTTTTTACGGAATGCTTATTTAAATATTGTGCCATTAACGGTTTTAAATGCCATCCAACAAGAAATTAAAACAATTCAGTCAGAACGGGATCAGATACCAATATCCTCATTTAATACGATTATTTCAGATGAAATACGTAACCAACCCGCACCCTATATTTATGAACGATTAGGCGAAAAATACCGTCATTACTTTATTGATGAATTTCAAGATACTTCACAAATGCAATGGGAGAATCTCGTTCCTTTAATAAGTAATGCACTCGAAAGCGAAGATGAACAGGGCAATATGGGGACCTTATTATTGGTTGGCGATGTAAAACAAGCCATCTACAGGTGGCGTGGTGGACGCGCAGAACAATTCCTGAACCTGATTAACAAAGAAACAAATCCTTTTGTGGTAGAACCACATATCAGAACACTGGAAACAAATTATAGAAGTCGAGAGGAGATTGTAAAATTCAACAACGCCTTTTTTACAGTTACCAGTCCTTTCCTTGCCAGTCCACAATACAATTCACTTTTTACGGATGGAAATAAACAAGATTTTAATGATAAAGTAGGTGGGTATGTAGATTTGAATTTTATTAAAATGCCCAAGGAGAATAAGGATTTAGAGTATTGTAACGAGGTTTTGAGAGCAATTAAGGATGCACGCGTCGATAAATATAATTATGCTGACATATGTATTCTCACCAGAAAACGAAAGCATGGTATAATTTTAGCCGATTTTCTTATAGAACAAAATATTCCAATAATTTCTTCTGAGACGCTTTTGCTGAAGAATAATCCAAAAGTCGACTTTCTAATCAATTTATTAAAGCACATTAACGCACCCGAGGATTCAGAAATTTGCTATGAGGTTCTATATTTTCTTGCCTCAAACAGAGAAAACAAACATGAGTTTATTCAAAAATATATAAACGATTTGCCATCTCTACTAAAAGAGGATTTCAACTTTAACATGGAACAAATAAGGTATACCTCTTTATATGATGGCCTGGAATACGCAATAAAACAATTTAAGCTGGTTGAGGATTCAGATGCTTACCTGACTTACTTTATGGATGAAGTCATTGATTCTGAACAAAGGGACGATAACAGTATCGCTTCATTTTTAGACCATTGGGAAAAGAATAAGGAGAGGCTGAGTATTGTAGCTCCCGAAAATTTAGATGCCGTGCAGATAATGACTATACACAAGGCAAAGGGATTAGAGTTTCCAATTGTCATTTACCCTTTTGCCAACACTAAAATTTATGACGAACTAGAACCCAAATTGTGGCTGCCTGTTGAGGATTTTGGAGAATTTAAGGAAGTACTGATAAATAAGAAATCAGAAGTTTTACATTATGGGGAAACAGCCAAAACAATTTATGAAGAAGAACAACATAAACTCGAATTGGATGCATTTAACCTACTATATGTAGCACTTACACGAGCTGTCGATAGGCTGATTATAATAACAGAAATGCTTCTTAATGCTAAGAATGAATTTAGATTGGATAACTATTCCGGATTATTTATCCACTTTTTAAAAGCACAAGGAATTTGGGATATAAACAAAGTCAGATATTCCTTTGGATCAGCTGAATTAAAGGAACAAGAAAGACACCTCCCCAAAGCGCAACCTCATATTCCTTTTATATGTACTCAAAAGAATGATGCCAATTTTAATATCATTACCCAGTCTGGCAATCTTTGGGACAGCAAAAGAGAAGAAGCAATAATAAAAGGGAATGTAATACACTATGCGCTGGGACTTATTAAAACCGAAAGCGATATTGACTCCGCAATTGCCCATATGATCAGAAAAGGAGATCTTAAAGTTGAAGAGGGGGCTCAAATAAAAGAAACAGTGCAACAAATCATTTGGCATCCCAAACTGAAATCGTTCTTTACAGCTGAAAATAACGTTAAGAATGAAAGTGAAATTATAACAGAAAATGGCCTAATTTTGAGACCGGATCGCATGGTATTTAATAATAACAAGGTCACAATAATTGATTATAAAACCGGGGAAAAAGCTCAAAAAAATTATGAACAATTATACACCTATGCCGATGCACTGAAAAACATGGGATATTTAGTTGAAAATAAGATAATAGTCTATATTGATAAAAAAATTACTCCAGAATTTATTAATTAGTTATGTACGGAAAAATTAAAGAATATTTAAAAGAAGAACTTAAGGGAATAAAAGAAGCAGGGCTTTATAAAGAAGAACGCATAATTACTTCGGCTCAGGGAGCAGTGATTAGAGTTTCCAGCGGACAGGAAGTAATAAATTTTTGTGCAAACAATTATTTAGGTTTATCCGCTCATCCCGAAGTAATCAGAGCAGCCAAAGAAACCCTTGATACACATGGCTTTGGAATGTCTTCAGTACGTTTTATTTGTGGCACCCAGGATATTCACAAGGAATTGGAAGACAGAATTGCTAAATTCTATGGTACAGAGGACACCATATTATATGCCGCAGCTTTTGATGCCAATGGTGGTGTATTTGAACCATTGTTTTCAGAAGAGGATGCAATTATATCAGATGCCCTAAATCATGCGTCGATAATTGATGGTGTTAGATTATGTAAGGCCAAGCGATATAGGTACGCCAATAGTGATATGGTTGATCTGGAGACTAAATTAATACAGGCTAATAAAGATAAGGCCCGTTTTAAAATAATTGTTACAGACGGCGTATTCTCTATGGATGGCTTATTGGCACCATTGGATAAAATATGTGATCTGGCAGAAAAATATGATGCCATGGTAATGATAGATGAATGCCACGCAACCGGATTTATAGGGGAAACCGGGAGAGGTACTTTGGAGGAAAAAGGGGTAATGAACAGGATAGATATTATTACCGGAACGCTGGGCAAAGCATTAGGTGGTGCAATGGGCGGTTATACAACCGGTAAAAAAGAGATTATTGATATGTTAAGGCAACGATCCAGGCCATATTTATTTTCTAACTCACTTGCCCCGGCAATCGTTGGAGCTTCTATTAAAGTATTTGAAATGCTTGAAACGGATACCACTTTAAGAGATAAGCTGGAAAAAAATACAAAATACTTCAAAAAAGGAATGCAAAAAGCCGGGTTTGATATTATTGATGGGGATTCAGCAATAGTACCTGTAATGCTTTATGACGCCAAATTATCACAAAAAATGGCAAATATGTTGCTCGAAAATGGTATTTATGTTATTGGTTTCTTTTATCCCGTGGTTCCGAAGGATAAGGCGAGAATACGGGTGCAATTGTCTGCCGCTCATGAAATTGAGCATTTAGACAAAGCCATCAATGCTTTTATAAAGGTAGGTAGAGAGTTAAAAATTATCTGAATCTTTGTTTTAACCTTAAAAAAGCCTTAAAAAAAATAGGAAATTGATTTTGTTAATAATTTTTAACAACTTACATTTGCAGCTAAATAAACACTTAAACTTAAAATTTTGAACATGAAACAGCTTAGCAGATTATTAGTTGTTGGCCTATTAGTATTGGCCTCTAACAGCATACAAGCGCAAGATGAAGATAATCCTTGGCAAATTGGATTTGGAGTAAACGCAGTTGACTTTTATCCAACAGGTAAAGTAAGTTCATTCGGTAGTCAATACTTTAATGCCAATGATCACTGGAACATCCTGCCATCCGTCTCTTATGTCGGAATTACGCGTTACGTTGGTGATGGTATCTCCGTTGGCGTTAGAGGTTCTTTAAACCGTATTAAGAAAATTGGTGACCTTCCAGTTGACGATTTGTCTTACTATGGCTTGGATGGAACTATTAAATACAATTTTATAAAAAATACCACTATTGATCCCTTCGTTGAAATTGGAGGTGGTTATAGCTGGGTTGCTGATATTGGAGCCGGTACTATTAATGGAGGTATAGGTGCCAATGTTTGGATGAACGATAACATTGGTTTCACTCTTCAAACACAGTATAAGCACTCTTTTGAAGACTATTTACTTCCACATTTCCAACATATGTTGGGACTTTCCATAAAATTTGGTGGATCTGATACAGATGGAGATGGAATCTATGACAAAGACGATGCTTGCCCAGAAGTACCTGGTTTAGAAGCATTCAATGGTTGTCCTGATACTGACGGTGATGGAATTGAAGACAGCAAAGATGCTTGTCCAAACGAAGCCGGTCCTAAAGAATTGAATGGTTGTCCTGATTCTGACGGCGATGGAATTGCTGATAAAGATGATGCTTGTCCAAATGAAGCTGGTTTAGCTGCTTTAGCTGGTTGCCCAGATGCAGACGGTGATGGTATTGCTGACAAAGATGACCAGTGTCCTAATGAAGCAGGTCCTGCTGAAAACAACGGATGCCCATGGCCAGACAGAGACGGTGACGGTGTATTAGATAAAGATGATCTTTGTCCTGACTTAGCTGGTGTTGTGGCTAACAAAGGTTGCCCGGAACTTCCTCAAGCTGTACGTAAGGCATTAAACGACTATGCTAAGACCATCTTGTTTGATACAGGAAAAGCAACTATCAAAGAGCGTTCAGAAGAAGTATTGAAAAACGTAGTAGCTATACTTGAAGAATACTCTTATGCTAGATTTAGTATAGACGGACACACAGATAGTGTTGGTAGCGATACACTAAACCAAAAACTTTCTGAAGAAAGAGCTTATTCCGTAATGAATTACCTAATTGAAAACGGTGTGGCTTCAAGCAGATTAGAAGCTGCCGGTTATGGTGAATCAAGACCATTGGCAGACAACGGTACCGCTTCCGGAAGGAAAACGAATCGTAGAGTTGAAATTAATTTGATAAGAGAATAAATAATAAGGTATAACACCTAATATAATAGAAAAAAGCTCCGCAACTGCGGGGCTTTTTTTATTTTTAGAAATGCAAAGTTTTTTAAATCAAATACTGGAAGAACTATGGGAAGAGAATGAGTCTTTTGACCATCTTGTTTTTATACTTCCTGGTAAACGCGCAGGAACTTTTCTTAAAAACGGTATCTCTAAAATCGTTGGAGAAACAATTTTTGCGCCGGAAACCTACAGCATTGAATCATTTATTGAAATGATTTCGGGTCTTTCCTATGCAACCAATACACAACAATTATTTGAATTATATAATGCCTATTTAAATATAGGGAGTGAAGAAAAGGAAAGTTTTTATTCCTTTTCAAAATGGGGTCAAATTCTATTGCAGGATTTCAATGAAATTGACAGGTACCTGGTGCCTCCTGATAAGCTTTTTTCATACTTATCAGTTATCCAGGAAATGAACCAATGGCATCTGAAACCCAATAAAACCAAATTAATAGAAGATTATCTCAGCTTTTGGAATAATCTTGAAGAATTACATACTGCCTTTAATAAAAATCTTTTAGAAAATGGTTCGGGCCATCAGGGATTGGTTTATAAAGAAGCATGTAATAACCTATCTGACTACATTAATACATCAAAAAATAAAAAGCACGTTTTTATTGGATTCAATGCTTTGAATACAGCAGAAGTATTTATTATTAAAGAATTTTTAAAAGAAGGTAACAGCGATATTTATTGGGATGTAGACAACTGTTTTCTGAAAGATAAAGTTCATGATGCGGGGTTTTTTATTCGTCAATACCAAAAGGAATGGAGCTATTTTAAAAACCACTCGCTAAAGGGATTAAGTGAATATTATAGCACCACAAAAAATATCCAAATTACCGGTGTGCCTAAAAATGTATCACAGGCAAAGTATGTTGGCGATTTGATATTACACCTGAATGAAAAGGACCCAAATCAAATTAAAAAAACCGCTGTTATCCTGGGAGATGAAACACTACTGAATCCCATATTAAACTCGCTTCCGGCTGAAATAAATCAGGTAAATATCACCATGGGGTATCCCTTAGATAAAACCCCTATTGCTGGCATGTTTACTCAACTCTTCGACCTTTATATCCAATTAGATTCACAGGGTTGGTTTTATAAAAACCTGCTATCATTTTTGGTTCATCCATATGTTCAGAAGATTCTTTCTTCAGAAGACAAAAATATAGTTAATGGCATAAAAGCGGAAGTAAATAAACGCAATTGGATTTATATAACTCCTTCTAAATTAAAATCAATCTTTCCTGAAACAACAGAAGGATTAACGCTCCTGTTTTCATACGAAAATGCAGAACCTTCCCATTTTCTAAACAATGTTATCGCACTTATTGAACTCTTAAAAAGTAAATTTCAACTACAGGAAAACCATTTGGAACTGGAATATTTATATCACTTTTATACTTTGTTTAATGAGCTAAAAATGCTTTCTGGTGAATATCCATTTTTAAATGACCTAAAGGCCTTACAGAGCATATTTAAGGAGTTGATATCTATAGAAAAAGTAAATTTTAGGGGCGAGCCTCTTGAAGGATTACAGATCATGGGGATGTTGGAAAGTAGAAATCTTGATTTTGAAACTGTAATAATTACATCGGTAAATGAAGGTATCCTTCCGGCAGGTAAGACCAATAACTCATTTATTCCTTTCGATATTAAAAGAGAATTTGGTTTACCTGCCTACAAAGAGAAAGATGCCGTCTATACCTATCATTTTTACAGATTGTTACAACGAGCCAAAAACATCTATCTTATCTACAATACTGAACCGGATGTTATTGAAGGAGGTGAAAAAAGCAGGTTTATTTCACAATTACTTACAGATGAAAATCACATAGAAAACATAGTAACGAAAATTGCGGTTCCTCAGATAAATTCAATACTTAATACACCCGTTTCTATTGAAAAGGATAGTGATATAATGAGTAAAATAAGTGCTGTTTTAAAAAAAGGGCTTTCTCCCTCCTCACTCACAAACTATATTAAAAATCCTATTAATTTTTACAAGCAAAAGATTTTAAAATTAGAAGAAACTCTTGAAGTTGAGGAGACTATTGCTTCAAAAACCTTTGGGACTATTTTACACAAGGCTATGGAAATTTTGTATGAGCCATTCCTTGGTGCTTTTCTGACTGAAGGTAAGCTAAAGGAACAAAGACCTAAAATAAGAGGCGTAGTTAAACATGAACTGCTGAAAACTTATGCAGAAGAGGATATTTCAAGAGGAAAAAACCTTATTGCCTTTAATGTTATCGTAGCTTATATAGATAGTTTCATTTTAAAAGAAATAGAAAACATTAAACATCATACTATTAAAATAATAGCACTTGAAAAAGATCTGTCAGTTGATATAGATGTACCGGGGATAGATACTCCGGTTATATTAAAAGGAACATTAGACAGGATTGATGAAAAGGATGGCATGCTAAGAATAATTGATTATAAGACCGGGAGTGTTCTTAGCTCTAATGTAGAAGTAGTTTTATGGGATGAAATCATTGAAAATTATGATCGTAGCAAAGCATTTCAGTTGCTCTGTTATTCTTTCATGTATCAAATTATTAATCCCATTGAAAAAATGAGTGCCGGAATCATTTCCTTCAAGAATTTGGGTTCTGGCCCATTCTATTTTTCAACAAAAAATAGCAGGAATACCTCAAAAAAGGATTTCAACATAACTAAAGATACCCTCGATCTATTTCAGGAACAGTTGGTTAAACTAATTCAGGAAATTGCAAATCCAGCAGTCCCATTTATTGCTAAAGAAGATTAATCACTATTTTTTGTCTGGTCTGCTGGGTCTGACTTCTATTTTACTGGGTAGCGTTCTGGGATGCATTTTTAGCAGATCAACCACCAGCTCACCTATATCCTCCGGTTGTATTTTCCAGGCATCTTTTTGGGAAGGTTCATTATTATTGAAATGAGTTGCTACTGAACCGGGCATAATGGTAGATACTTTAATATCATATTTACGGAGATCCAACATTGCCGCCTGGGTAAAACCAACAACACCAAACTTTGTAGCATTGTATCCAGCCGCGGTTGCGAAAAAATTGGTCCCGGCCAAACTGGCCAGAGTGATATAATATCCTTTGGAATCTTTTAGAGCATCTACGGATGCCTTTAAAGTATGAAATACGCCGTTGAGATTAGTATCAATCATTTGATGCCAGTCGTTTTCAGATAATTCATCCACCGGAGCAAAAAGTCCAAGTCCGGCATTCGCCAGAACTACATCAAGCTTTCCCCATTTTTGAATAATTTGAGCTACAGCCTTATGCTCATTGTCAAGTTTAGTGACATCACTAACAAGCGCCATTACATTTGGTCCAGCTCCTAATTGCTGTACAGCTGCATCCAGGCTTGATTTGTTTCTGCCGCTTATTGCAACTTTACACCCCGAGTCCAGTAACTTCTTCGCCACTCCAAGTCCAATCCCTTTTGAACCGCCTGTTATATAGGCAACTTTACCTGTTATATCTATCATGTCAATTGAAATTTCTTTAGTTAATTATCCGCGCTCACTTAAACATTAAAAGACCTAGATACTAAAATAAAAAACCCTCTTACAGTACTTTGAAGGAGGGTTTTTGTGGAGAATACCGGAGTCGAACCGGTGACCTCTTGCATGCCATGCAAGCGCTCTAGCCAGCTGAGCTAATCCCCCGTCATTTAAGGAATGTCAAAGGAACCACTTTTTGAATAAGTTTCAAAATTCCTCCGAATAAATTTTATCTTCTCTAGTCCTTCTTAACACTTAATACAAGAACAGGAATACGTACTGAAAACTCAGATTTTAGAACCGCATTCTTCTCCCATAAATTTTTAAAAAATCCGCGCTTTCTTCTGAATACACAAAGCAAATCAGGATTTGTGGATTGAAAATGTTCTAAAACTCCTAAATAGGTCGTAGCATGCTCCGTAACCGTTAATTGGGAACACAAATCCATAAGAGAAGTATTTATTTTAAGGTCTTCATCTGAATATCCCGGAGTCTTTACAAGGAGTAAATTTATTTTTGATTTAAATTTCTTCTTTATAATTTTTAATGGTTCAAGGATTCTCCGCTGCGTTAGAATTCCAGATTTAAATGCTGTTAGGATATTTTTAATAGGCTTAAAAATAGCACCTCTTGGTACGATTAAAGTTGGAATATCTGTTCTTTTAACTATTCTCCCTGTAGTATGTCCCAGATATAATTCCTCTTTAATATCATTACACCTGGGGGCAATTATAATAAGATCTATACCAAGTTCTTTGTCTATTTCCTTTAGTCCATCTATTAAATCCCCATTATAAGTGGCAATCTTCATATCTACGTTCCTGGAATCTACCTTTTCAATAACTTCCTTGATATGTTTCTTGCTGCTCTCTTCCACTTTCTCGGATATATTCTTCAAATCTCCTGCTCCAGACTTGGCCGAAAATACTTCCATGACATAAATACTTGAAGAAAATTGCTCAGCAAAGTCCACAGCATATTGTAAAGTCTCATGCGCATCAGGGGAAGTTCCTATGGGTACCAATATGTTCTTCATAAGGTTTGGTATTATTAATTTAAATTTACAACTTATTTGATGAATTATTCATGATTAGATGTGCAAAGATACTGGAAATCCCGGAAATTCTTGGGCTTACCAAAGCCTGTGCAAAACAAATGGAAAAAAGAGGGATATTTCAATGGAATGAAGAATACCCTTCCAGAGAAGCTTTTGAAAAAGATATTTCCCGAAAGGAATTATTAGTTCTTAAATCTGAAAATACGCTTATAGGTTGCATAACTATTACCACATATATGGATGAGGAATATGTTCCTGTTAAATGGCTAACACCAAACGAAAATAACATATATATTCACAGGCTTGCCGTTGACCCAAAATTCCAGGGCAAAGGCTATGCCCAAATGTTAATGAATTTTGCTGAAAATTATGCGCTCGAAAATAAATATATATCTATCCGACTGGATACATTTAGTCAAAACAAAAGAAATCAAAATTTTTATGCGCAACGGGGATATCAAAAACTGGGAAATGTCTATTTTCCTAAACAAAGTGATTCTCCCTTTTATTGCTATGAGCTCGTATTGTAATCCATTATATTTTTGAAAACAGTTGTAAGTTTTAAAACCATAAATAGCTTAGCTATTCCTGCAACTATAGCCGGTATAGCGGAACCTGTACTATCTATAACGGATACTGCTATTGTTGGCAATATTCCAACATACGGTCTGGAATCACTCGCGGCAGTTGGGATCGTCGGTTCCTTTTTGTCCATGCTTATATGGATCCTTGGGCAAACCCGAAGTGCCATATCTGCAATTATCTCTCAATATTTGGGTGCAGGCAAGCTAGATGAGGTTAAGAATTTACCGGCGCAGGCCATTTTTTTTAACGTAACTCTTAGCGTATTGCTGCTGCTTTCTACCATATTTATTGTAGAGGAGATTTTTGAATTATTAAATGCCTCGGGGAAAATATTAGAATTTTGTGTTACTTATTACTCCATTCGTGTTTGGGGGTTTCCATTAACACTTTTCGTATTTGCCGTTATGGGAATTTTCAGAGGATTGCAAAACACATATTGGCCCATGCTTATAGCGATTACAGGGGCCCTGTTAAACATCGTGTTAGATTTTATTCTGGTTTATGGTATATCCGATATAATTCCTGCTTTAAACCTGGAAGGCGCGGCCTGGGCCAGTCTTATCTCCCAGGGGGTTATGGCCATAATGGCATTGGTCCTCCTGCGATTAAAAACCAATATTAGCCTTATCCCAAGATTTCCAATACATAGGGAGTTGGGGCGCCTGGCGCTAATGAGTTTCAATCTTTTTATCCGTGCGATTGCACTTAATATTACGCTTATTCTTGCTGTGCGAGAAGCTGCAGCGCTGGGCGACAGATATATCGGAGCGCATACTATAGCCATAAATCTTTGGCTTTTTGCTGCCTTTTTTATAGATGGTTATGGTGCGGCAGGTAATATTATGGGTGGTAAATTACTTGGAGCTAAAGATTACAATACCTTATGGAAATTAGCCAAAAAAATTGCTCTATATGGTGGAATGGTGAGTTTATTTTTAATGTTGAACGGTTTTATCTTCTACAGACCACTGGGACGCCTTTTTTCAAATGACCCTATTGTTCTGGAGACCTTCTACTCCATTTTCTTTATCCTTATCCTGGGGTTGCCAATGAATTCTATTGCCTTTGTTTTTGATGGTTTGTTTAAGGGCTTAGGTGAAATGAAATTTCTCAGGAATGTCCTGTTGACAGCCACTTTTTTAGGTTTTATTCCTTTGTTATCGTTAAGTAAAGTCTTCGGTTTTGGTCTGCAAGGAATTTGGATTGCACTTACCATGTGGATGATAATTAGAGGCAGTGCCCTGGTATGGAAGTTCCGTAGAAAATTTCGCCCACTATTACAAAAGGTTTAATTTTACAAAAAACAATTCAAATGGGCACAAACAGACCCAACGGGAGTCTTTATACCAAAATTGAGAATAGGACTGCTACTATAGAATTTGGCCATCCCGCAAGTAATTCTTTTGTCAGAGAACTTTTAGATCGATTAACTGATGAACTTAAAAAAATTTCTTCAAATAAAGCAGTTTCTGTTGTAGTATTAAGATCAGAAGGAGAAAGGGCTTTTTGTGCGGGTGCCTCCTTTGATGAATTGCTCGCCATATCCAACCCAGACGAAGGGACAACTTTTTTTAGCGGTTTTGCTAATGTTATCAATGCTATGCGAGAATGTACACAACCAATAATAGGAAGAGTACAGGGTAAAGCAGTAGGCGGCGGAGTTGGCCTTATCGCTGCTTGCGACTATGTCTTTGCTTCTGAAGCTTCCGCTATAAGACTTTCTGAACTTTCTATTGGGATAGCGCCGCTGGTGATTGAACCTGCGGTTCAACGTAAAATAGGAATCGCTGGTTTTACCGAATTGGCATTGTCACCTGCCGAATGGAAAAATGCCTATTGGGCTCAGGAAAAAGGACTATATTCCAAGGTTTTTAATTCCATTAAAGAAATGGACAAGGAGTTGGAGTTTTTTATGGCATCTTTGGCATCCTATAATCCAGAAGCCTTAAGAGCTATAAAAAAGATTCTTTGGGAAGATACTACATCCTGGAGCGAATTATTGACCAAACGAGCTGAGATTTCCGGTAAATTAGCCCTTTCACCAGCTAGCAAGGAGAAATTAAAAAGTCTTAAGAAATAATAGTATGAAAATTTTTGAATTCCTAAATGGGGATCTTCTCTTTCCAATGCTGGCTCTTTTGGTAGTAGCTATATATATTTTTAATAGAATTAGTAACAGGAGAAAATTTAAAAAATAGGCATATCTCCCTTAATATTACTACACAAAATAGTCTGTGCTCCCCTGTAAAGATTTTATACATTTGTAGAAGATTTAAAACGAATGCATAAAATAAGGATTACCAAACAATTCACTTTTGAAACCGGCCATGCGCTTTATGGCTACGATGGTAAATGTAGAAATGTACATGGCCATAGTTATAAACTTTCGGTTACCGTAATAGGAATTCCAATTACGGATACATCCAATGTTAAACTTGGAATGGTCATTGATTTTGGTGACTTAAAAAAAATAGTAAAAGAAGAAATTGTTGAGCCTTTTGATCATGCTACGGTATTTAACAAAAATACACCTCATATGGAATTGGCGAAAGAATTAAAAGACCGGGGGCATAAAGTAATCCTTGCAGATTACCAGCCTACCAGTGAAAATATGGTAATTGATTTCGCAAGCAAAATTAAAGCCCGCTTACCTAAAGAAATACAATTGCATTCCATTAAACTTCGCGAAACAGAAACTGCCTTTGCCGAATGGCATGCCGGTGATAACTAGGCTGCATTATGTATCTTTACACTAAATGAAAAGCATCTCTGTTCCAATAGGTAAAAAGGTATATTTTGCCAGCGATAACCATTTAGGTGCCCCAACATGGGAACAAAGTCTCCCCCGGGAAAAGAAATTTGTGGCATGGTTGGATGAAGTGAAGGAGGATGCTGCGGCTATTTTCCTGCTTGGAGATTTATTCGATTTCTGGTTTGAATATAAAACGGTTGTTCCTAAAGGATTTACACGAACCCTTGGTAAGCTTGCAGAAATTACAGACTCAGGCATTCCTATATTCTATTTTGTCGGGAATCATGATCTCTGGATGAATGGGTATTTCGAAAATGAACTCAACATTCCCGTTTATCATAAACCTCAACAATTCAAAATCAACAGCACTACATTTTTTATTGGTCATGGGGATGGATTGGGGCCTGGTGATAAAGGTTATAAGCGAATGAAGAAACTTTTCACAAATCGGTTAGCGCAATGGTGTTTCCGTTGGTTACACCCCGATCTGGGAGTTAAGTTAGCACAATATTTCTCCATAAATAACAAATTAATATCCGGGGAGGAGGACATTCACTTTTTGGGAGAAGATAAAGAATGGCTCGTGCAATATTCGATGAGAAAACTAAAAGAAACGCACTACGATTACTTCGTGTTCGGGCACAGGCATTTACCTCTTGAAATAACATTAGATGAAACATCTACCTACGTAAACCTGGGCGACTGGATTTCTTATTATACTTATGGGGTATTTGATGGCTCCAAACTATCACTGAAAACTTTTGAACAGTAGATGCCTTTATCTTAAATCCTTGATTTTCAATTGTAAGTTAACCATACCATTCCAGTGATTTTCTTCTAAAGAGAAAACGGCACTAAATGGTTTTCCATTCTGCACGACCGGAAGTTTATTTCCCAAATTAAACCCTATGGCCCCAACCGGACCAGCACCATTTTGAGTTACGGCAAGTTTAAGATGCCTATTCTCCTCTCCAACCCCTTTTGCATAGCCGGTATCCCGGAGGTTTTCCGACATAAAAACAGGAGTCATATTACCCGGGCCAAAAGGGGCAAATTGTTCTATTATACGCAAGAGTTTAGGACTTATCTGATCTAAATCGAGTTTTGCATCAATGGTGATCTCCGGGGTCAAAAGATTTGGGTCTATCGTTTCAGCTACCACCTTTTCAAATTGCGTCTTAAATATTTCATACTGCTCTTCAACTAACGTTAGCCCTGCAGCGTATTTATGTCCCCCGAATTGCTCAATAGAATCAGAGCAGCGTTCTAAGGCATTATAAACGTCAAAACCCTTGACGGACCTGGCCGATGCCGCCAGTTTATCACCGCTTTTTGTGAACACTAATGTTGGCCTATAGTAAGTTTCAGTAAGTCTGGAGGCAACGATACCAATGACTCCTTTGTGCCAGTTGTCTTTATAAACAACGGAAGTAAATCTATCTTCTTCCTTATTCTGGAGAATCATGGTAAGGGCTTCCTCCGTTATCTCGCGGTCCAACCCCTTCCTGCTGGTGTTAAATTCTTCGATTTCTGAAGCATATTTAACAGCCTGCTCCATATTTTGCTCTATTAATAGATTTACCGCATATTGACCATGTCTCATCCGTCCTGCCGCATTTATTCTGGGAGCAATTATAAAAACGACATCTGTAATGGTGAGTTTTTCCTTTTGGAGGTTTTTAATTATTGCCTTAAAACCAGTTCTTGGAGCTGAATTAATTACCTCTAACCCAAAATAAGCCAATACCCTGTTTTCTCCTGTTATGGGTACTATATCTGCCCCAATGGCCGTTGCTACCAGATCCAGGTATGGAATGAGTTTCTCAAAACTATCCTCTCTCTTAATGTTAAGTGCCTGTATAAGTTTAAAACCAATACCACATCCGCATAATTCATCATATGGATAGGTGCAATCGTTTCTTTTAGGATCTAAAACGGCTACAGCATCTGGTATTTTCTTTCCAGGCCTGTGGTGGTCACAAATGATAAAATCAATTCCTTTTTCATTTGCATAAGATACCTTTTCTATTGCCTTTATACCGCAATCCAGTGCTATAATAAGTGTAAAATCATTGTCTTCTGCAAAGTCAATTCCGGCATAAGATATCCCATAGCCTTCCGCGTATCTGTCAGGAATATAGGTGGCCACATTTGGATATTGGGTGAGTAAATATGATGACAGCAAAGCTACCGCCGTAGTTCCGTCTACATCATAGTCACCGTAAATAAGGATGTTTTCATTTGCCAGTATTGCATTTTCTATACGTATAACAGCAAGATCCATATCCTTCATAAGAAATGGGTCATGGAGGTCAGAGAGTTGAGGTCTGAAGAACTTTTTGGCCTCTTCATAAGAAGTAACCCCGCGCTGCAGCAATAATTGTGCAATCAGCCGATCTACTTTGAGTATTTCGGCCAAAGCTTTTATTTGCTCATCATCTTGTTTTGGTTTTAATGTCCAGCGCATTGTACCACGTTATAGGTCTATTGTAATATAAGACGAATTAGTGCATTTTAAATGCAGAAATAACTCTTTTATTTCTTTTTAGATGAATCTGTGCTCCCCTCAAGAATGGGTGTCAATCTTTATGGAATATTGTTTTTATTTCAAGTTTTGCAAACTTCCTGAACATTTCCATTACCCCACAATACTTCTCAACTGAAAGATCTACAGCTCTTTGCAATTTTTTTTCTTCCAGATTGCCTCCCCAAAAGTGATATTCTACGGTAACGGCGTCGTAGTATTTTGGATGTTCATCCGTTAAATTAGCAATGGTCTCTATACTGAAATTTTCCACATCAAGTTTCATCTTTTTAATAAGCATAGCTACATCAAGACCCGAACACCCTGCTAAAGCTGAAAGCATAAGAGCTTTGGGTTTAAGGCCATTGCCCTCTCCCCCGGCATCAGGACCAGCATCTATAGTAAAATTTAATCCGGATGGATTATTACTTTCAAAGGCCATCTTCCCTAACCATTTGGTGGTAATTTGATTTGTTGTGCTCATATTTTTTCGTTTCTTGTGGAGTACAAAAATACGACCGCTATGCCACTTGTACAACCTCTGGACCCAAACCATGATATTCAAACTAAAGAATTAGCAGAATTCTTCAATGAGACCCTTGGGTTTTGTCCAAATTCTGTCCTCACCATGCAACACAGACCGGCAATATCCAAGGCGTTTATTAACCTTAATAAGGCGGTTATGGCCAATGAAGGAAAGGTAACTTCTGCTCTTAAGCGAATGATTGCCTGGGTCAGCAGTAATACAACTGGTTGTCGCTATTGCCAGGCACATGCAATAAGGGCTGCAGAGCGTTATGGTGCAGAACAAGAGCAATTGGATAATATTTGGGAGTACAGGACCCATCCTGCCTTTTCGGACGCTGAGCGTGCTGCTCTCGACTTTTCTTTGGCCGCTTCTCAGATACCCAATGCCGTGGATAAAAACATCAAAAACAAATTATATAAGTACTGGAATGAAGGTGAAATTGTTGAAATGTTGGGCGTAATTTCTCTTTTTGGTTACCTAAACCGTTGGAACGATTCTATGGGAACAACTATTGAGGATGGAGCTGTAGAAAGTGGAGAACTCTATTTGGGTAAATATGGATGGGAAAAGGGGAAACATAAATAAATTACTGTATTAAAACGAAAGTTGATAATCTTTTCGTCCGGATTTTAGAGTGAAAATAATTATTTTTTTCCTGCAACCACGATTACAAATTCTCCTTTTGGTGGTTTGCTTTCAAAATGATCTAATACCTCTGAAGTAGTACCTCTAATGGTTTCTTCATACATCTTCGTAAGTTCCCTGGAAACAGATATTCGTCGTTCCGGGCCAAAACAGATTACAAATTGTGATAACGTCTTTAGAAGCTTATGTGGGGATTCATAGAAAACCATAGTACGGGTTTCTTCCGCCAGATCATTTAATCTGGTTTGTCTGCCTTTTTTTAT
>Ga0316190_10000841_pt1 | contig 21751 bp, 20 predicted proteins | sample Eddworburrow2_MG_FD_204929 | JGI IMG/M metagenome (GOLD analysis project Ga0316190, IMG submission 204929) | Coastal sediment microbial communities from Maine, United States - Eddy worm burrow 2 | ecosystem: Environmental > Aquatic > Marine > Coastal > Sediment | place: USA: Maine | collected... | reverse complement strand
TCCACGAACGGTTCGATTTCGGCTCGTTCTTCACCGAAATCGCACCAAGGTTCATTGGTCGCCTTGCGGGCAGCTCCTCAGACGGTGCCGTCGACAGAGCTGCTGCGGCCGACGTTCAGACCCATGCGGCTCAACACCTCCCCCTTGGTGCGCTCGTAGGACAACACCCCAACGATGTGCATGACAAACAGCCCGCTGTAGATGAGCGCCAACAGGAAGTGGGCGTCTCCTACCGCCACATCTTCGACCTCAGAGGCGACGACGTCTGCGGGGAACGGGCTGAGGCCGTTGGACACGAGGACCGCGATCCCGGTGATTGCCAGCAGGAACAGGCCGCCATAGAGGGCGTAGTGGTTGGCGAGGTACAGGACTCGTCGACCAGACGACATTGGAGGGTGAGTTGGCGAGGGCTCGATCACTCGCCAGACCACTCGAATGATGGTCAGCAAGGCCGCGAGGAGCCCGAGAGCGACATGGATTCGGTACAGGGTGGTGTTGTCACCGTCATCGACTCGGGTCATGACCAACCCCAACGGCGCCAAGGAAATGACGAGGACGGCGCTGGTCCAATGAAGCCCCCTTGCCAGTGCTCCATATCGGGTTGGAGTGCTTCGAGCGTTCATGGTTGCGGTTTCCCTTTCGACTTCTTTCGCTTTCCGTAGCATACTACCTAATATTGGTAGCATGCTACGGATTAGCTCACAAAACCGCTCCTGGCAGGAGGCCGCGCTGCTAGGCCCGGGGCTCTCTTGCAGGGGCGGCGGGACCTACACGAGCTCGAGAAACCGGCTCACGAGATCGTCCGGTGACGGGTTGCCACCCGCTCCCAGCAGCCGCGGTGCCAATGGCGGCGGAAGTCGGGTTCGGTCACCGGGATGACGACGACATGGTGGTGCCCAGCGGGTACATCACGCTCGCACCCGGGGCACACGTACCGTTTGTGGGCCTGGTAGGGCTGCACAAACCGCACTTCTACTTCCCCGTCGTGGCCATAGGGAAGATCCGATGGTCGGGCTCTACCCATCAGCCGAGAAGCGCCCAGATGAGCAGGGCAATACCGGCCACCACGGTGGCCACAACGAACACATAGTCGGCGGGTGTCCGCCGTTGAGGACGAAACGGGTTGAGGCCCATCCCATCAGTATCGTGCACGGCGTGCGCAACCCACAGTTGGCCGGACGTGGCCGCGTCATCACCGTTGTCATCCCCAGCATCCTTGCCGCCGTCATGGGATTGAGTAGCTGTGCTCCTGGCGCGTCGCCCCCCGTGCCGGTTGGTCCCGACGGGCAGGGCGACGCCGCTCTTGTGACCGGTCGCGAGCTGTTCTCGGGTCAGTGCGCGAGATGTCATGGCGGTGACGGGGCCGGAGGTCGAGGACCACGTCTGGCCCAGGGTCGGGCTGCTGAGCTTTACCCGGATGTAGCAGAACAGATCGCGGTCGTGCGCGAGGGCCGGAACTCAATGCCGTCGTTCGGTGCCGTGTTCAGTGACCAAGAGATCGAGGCGGTGGTCCGCTACACCCGCGAGGTCTTGTAGGTGAGCACGGTCTTGTAGGTGAGCACGGTCTTGTAGGTGAGCACGGTCTTGTAGGTCAGAAGCAGTCTTCAATCACCTCGACCGAGTCTGGCAGCACAGCCGCAACATCGAATCGGAGCCTGCCACGATGCTGGTGAGTCTCGAGAAAGCGTAGGGCGAGCCGGCGGATTCGGCGTTGTTTGGCCCTCGTGACGGCCTCGGCCGGATGCCCATAAGCCAAGCTGGTTCGGGTTTTCACCTCACAGAACACCAACGTCTTGGCCTGACTCAGCACCAGGTCGATCTCTCCCTCGGCACAACGCCAGTTACGGGCGACGACCCGGTAGCCACGGCGGCGATACCAGCGGGCCACCACCTGCTCACCCTGCGCTCCGAGGCGTTGTCGAGCCGCTGTCATCGGACCGCTCCATCCGCGCTCGATTGTCCCATGCGCTACTCCCCTATCCCTTGGGCCTTTCGATGGGGGGAAGCTGGTCGACATGGATTTCGTCGTCGCGTTCGGGCAGTTGCTCGATGTGTACGTCTTTGAACGTCACGATGCGGACCGAGGTCACGAACCGACTCTGGCGGTACATGTCCCACACCCACGCATCGGTCAATTCCAGTTCGACGTAGGGGCGGGTCCCGTCATGCTTGACCTCGTGGTGAACCTGGTTGGCCAGATAGAACCGACGCTCGGTCTCGACCACGTAACGGAACATGGAGCAGACATCGCGGTACTCCATGTAGAGCCCGAGCTCGATCTCGGACTCATAACGTTCCAGGTCTTCGGAGCTCAGTTGAACCGCTTCTCCTTGACGCGGGCCGCCTTACCGATCCGGTCCCGGAGGTAGTAGAGCTTGGCCCGACGCACATCGCCGTGGGTCATGAGCTCGATCTTGGCGGTGATCGGTGAGTGGATGGGAAACGTCCGCTCCACCCCGACCCCGTAGCTCACCTTGCGGACGGTGAAGGTTTCCTGAAGACCCTTGCCGTGGCGGCGGATGACGATGCCCTGAAAGACCTGGGGGCGCTCGCGGTTTCCTTCCACGACGCGCACGTGCACCTTCAAGGTGTCCCCGGGCGCGAAGTCCGGTATATCGGTCCGCAGGCTCGCCTGATCAATGATGTCGGTGGGGTTCATTCTGGTGGCTCCTGGCAACGGCGAGAGAGAACAAGCGGTAACCGCCGTTCCAAAGGGTCAATCATACTCGATTCCGAACTCGTCCAAGACCGCACGGTCTTCGCCATCAAGTCCGCCCTTGCATTCGATCAGATCGGGACGGCGCTGGAGGGTCCGGGCGAGCGCCATCCCCCGTCGCCATCGGCCAATACGCCCATGATCGCCGGACAACAACACATCGGGCACCTTCGAACCGCGAAACACCGCGGGTCGGGTGTACTGAGGGTATTCGAGCAGACCATCGGCGAAGGACTCGTCACCGATTGAATTCCGGTTGCCTAACACCCCGGGCACGAGGCGACCGACCGCTTCGATAACCACCATGGCCGCCACCTCCCCACCGGCGAGCACAACATCGCCGATCGACAGTTCTCCGTCCGCCAGCTCACGACGAACCCGGTCATCGACGCCTTCGTATCGGCCGCAGATGAGCGAGAACCCCCCACCCTCGGCCAGTTCCTCGGCCCAACGCTGGTCGAACCGTCTCCCCCCGGGCGACAACAACAGCAGGGGCCGTGGGGGCTCGGTCGCCTCCACCGCCCGAAAGATGGGCTCAGGCGTCATCACCATCCCCGCACCGCCGCCGAACGGGGCGTCATCGACGGTTCGGTGGGTATCGCTGGTCATGTCGCGCGGGTCGTGAACGTTCACCTTCAGCAGGGCCCGTTGTCGGGCACGGCCGATGATGCTGGTGTTGGCGAAAGATTCGATGAGCTCGGGGAAAATGGTGAACACGTCGACCCGAAGCGCGGGGCGACCATCACCGTTCTGGTCGCGATTCGGGTCGACCGCATGGTCGCGATTCGGGTCGACCGCATGGTCGCGATTCGGGTCGACCGCATGGTCGCGATTCGAGTAGCCCTGGTCAGACATCGAACAGGCCGGCCGGAGGATCGATGGTGACGACACCGTCGACCGGTCCGTCGGTCATGAAGACCAACGGCACCATGGCCCCGCTCTCGAGAATGGCCAGATCCGATGCCGGGTTGGCTTCGATGCTCGCGATCGTCCCGCGATCGGTACCGTCGATCTCGACCATGCGAGCGCCGATGAGCTCGTGCACCCACACCACCGAGTCGTCCTCGATAGCTTCGGCCCACAGGACCAACCCGCGGAGCCTGTCGGCCGCGGAGCGGTCACCTACCCCACCAAAGGACACGATGAAGCCCGTTTGGTGGGGCCGGCTGGATTGGACGAGCAGTGTTCGCCCGTCGGCCACCAGTTCGGCACCTGGTGCCACCCGTTCGAGCCGGTCGGTGGTCAGCTTGACGACGACATCCCCCCGCAACCCATGGGAACGAGCGATACGGCCGATCTCAAGAAGTGGAGGGGTGTCGATTTCAGGGGTGGGAGTTCCGCCCCGTCCGGCCGGGGACTCTGGCGCCGATCGGGTCTCGTCGTTGGTCACGATCGGCCTGGTGCCCCGTCAGTCGTCGAGGAACTCGACATCGACCCGGACGTCGTCACGGACCGCTGCGGCCCGCACAACGGTGCGAATGGCGTTGGCCACCCGACCTCGACGGCCGATGACTCGACCCATGTCATCCGGGGCCACCCTCACCGACAGCTGCAGCCCGCCGTGGCGGCCGTCCTCGATCTCCACATCCACCGAGTCCGGATCGTCGACCACCGCGCGGGCCAGGAACTCCAGCACCGCCTGGGCGGTCGCAGCCGGCACCCGGTTCGGGTCGTCGAAATCGTCGTCGTAGTCTTCGTCGGTATCCGTGCTGTCGTCGTAGCCCTCGTCGCCGTTCACGAGTCTTGACCACCCTGGGCAATCGCGACGGCGCCTTCGGCCGATGCGGGGGCGGATTCGCCAGCCGGTGTCGGCACGACGGCGGTCGGTGCGGGTGATGATCCCACCGATGTGCCTACGGGCAGGCCTTTGAAGCTGTCCCATGCGCCGGACACTTTCAAAATCTTCTCGACCCGCTCGGTGGGCTGAGCGCCTTGGCGCAACCAGTGGAGAGCCCGATCATTGTCCAAATTGACGATCGAAGGATCCTGCCGAGGCTCGTAGGTTCCGATGATCTCGATGAATCGCCCGTTCCGCGGTGATCGCGCATCTGCGGCGACGACCCGGTACGTAGGTTGTTTCTTCTTGCCCATCCGCATGAGGCGGAGCTTCACAGCCACAGTTGCTGCCTTCTCTCTGGTGGAGACGCTGAGGATCGCCTCAACGCAATTGTTCACATCGATCGGTGGGTCATGAGTGGAATCCGAATCGGTCGGGAGGAGTGGATGATCGATCCGGCTGGGGTGGTTCAACATGACCTGCGCATCGCCGCGATCCCTGCCTAGGCGTCCCGCGGTGGTTCGCGAAACGATTCTACGTGCATGGACGGCCCACAACGCTACCGCCCATGATCGTCGCGCTGGCCAGTCAGTTCAAACCGGGCAGCTTCAGACCGCCACCCGGCTCATCGGCAGGCTGGATATCGGGCAGCTGCGGCAGGCCCTTGGGCGTGACGCGTCCCCCCCGACGCTTGTTCTTTTGTTTCTTGCCCTTGCGGGCCCGACCAGGCTTTTTGGAGCCCATGCCGCCCATACGTTTCATGAGCGTCTGCATCTGTTTGAACTGTTTGACCAGCTGGTCGACATCATTCGGGATGGTGCCGGAGCCCTTGGCGATCCGGTCCCGTCTCGAGGCGTCGATGGCGGACGGCTCCGCTCTCTCCTGGGGGGTCATCGACCTGATGATCGCTTCGATGCGAGCCACATCACGATCGTCGATCTCAACATCGCGAATCTCTTTGGGCATGCCCGGCAACATGCCCATCAGGTTGGTCAGCGAACCCATCTTCTTGAGCTGCTGCATCTGCTGAAGGAAGTCGTCGAGGGTGAACTGGCCCTCGAGCAGTTTCTCGGCGGCCTTCTCCGCCTCCTGTTGATCGTAGGTCTCTTCGGCCTTCTCGATCAGGGTGAGGACATCACCCATACCCAGGATCCGCCCGGCGAGCCGGTCGGGATGAAACTGTTCGAACTCGTCGAGCTTCTCGCCGGTGGAGGCGAAGGCGATCGGTTTGCCGACCACCTCTTTCACCGACAGCGCGGCGCCACCTCGGGCGTCGCCGTCCAGCTTGGTCAGGATGACCCCGTCGAGGCTGAGGGTCTCATGGAAGTTCTCGGCGACGGTGACGGCGTCCTGGCCGGTCATCGCATCAACGACCAGGAAGGTGTAATCCGGCTCGATGGCCTCGGAGATCTGGCGGACCTCGGCCATGAGCTCGGTATCGATGGCCAGACGACCCGCGGTATCGCAGATCAACACGTCGCGCCCGAGCCTCAGCGCTTCGGCCAGCCCCGCCCGGGCCGCGGACACGGGATCGGTCGGCTCGCTGAACACCGGAGTATCGATCTGTCCGCCGAGCGTGCGGAGCTGTTCCACCGCGGCCGGCCGCTGGAGATCGGCCCCGACGAGAATGGGGTTACGCCCCTGGGTCTTCAGCCATTTTGCCAGCTTGGCGGAGTTGGTCGTCTTCCCCGAGCCTTGGAGCCCCGCCATCAGGATCACGGTGGGTGGTTTGGAGGCGAAGCTGAGCGTCATCGTCTCGCCACCGAGGACATTGATCAGCTCGTTGTGGACGATCTTGATGACCTGTTGAGCCGGATTCAGCGCCTTGTGAAGGCTGCCGCCGACCGCCTGCTCTTTGATGCGCGCCACCATGCCGCGCACCACTTCGAAGTTGACGTCGGCCTCGAGGAGAGCGACACGGATCTCCTTGAGTACCGCGTCAACGTCATCTTCCGAGAGGGTGCCCCGCCCTCGGAGTCGGCCAAAAATTCCATCGAAACGATCGCTGAGTGACTCGAACATGCGGTCCCCTACTCTAGCAGGGTGCTGAAAAAGGCATGCCGGCGGCATTCTTCAGCACCCCGCTAGTGTCGTTTGACCAGGCTTTTGGCATCGGTCGAGATCGCCCGACCGAACCATCACCCAGATCTCAGAGCCAGAGCTTCATCCCGTGATGGGAGGCGATGAAACCGAGTCGCTCGTAGAACCGTTTCGCCTCCGGCCGGCGGTGGTCGGTCGTCAACTGCATCATCGTGCACCCCCTTTGGGCTGCCATGGCGATCGCCCAGCGGCACATGGCCTCGCCGACGCCCGCTCCCCGCTGAGCTGAATCGACGCGAACCGACTCGATCTGAGCTCGGGTCGCTCCCCCATGGGTCATCGTCGCCAGGATTGAGAGCTGGAGGGTGGCCACCACCGCATCACCGTCCCTGCCCACAATGACGAACTGATTCGGATCCGCATCGATCTGCGCAAACGCTTCGAGATAGGGCCCGAGATCGGGGTGTTCACGGGTCGAGCCGAGAACATCGTCGGTCAGCAGCGCGACGATGGCCTCGACATCCTCTGACCTGGCCAGATCGAAGGTTACGGGCACGATGGACACAACCTCGCCATCAGCCACATCCTCACCATCAGCCACATCCTCACCATCAGGACGAGAAGAGCGCTTCCACAAACTGCTCCTCGTCGAACTCGACCAGATCGCTCAACCCTTCACCCAAGCCAACCAGCTTGACCGGTATGTCGAGCTCGGACTGGATGGCCAACACGATGCCCCCTTTGGCCGAACCGTCCAGCTTCGTCAACACGACTCCGGTCAGCTCGACGGCGTCGGTGAACTGCTGAGCCTGAACCAAACCGTTCTGTCCGGTCGTGGCGTCGAGCACCAACAGCACCTCCTGGACCTGGCCTGGGTCGCGATCGGCCACCCGGCGGACCTTGCCGAGCTCTTCCATGAGATTGGATTTGGTGTGGAGGCGGCCCGCTGTGTCGGCCAGCACGAGGTCGATCCCTTGAGCGGCTGCGTGTTTTACCCCGTCGAAGATCACCGAGCTCGGGTCGCCCCCCTCGTTGCCACGGACGAACTCCGCGTCGCTCCGGTCGGCCCACATGGCGAGCTGTTCGGCGGCCGCGGCCCGAAAGGTATCGCCCGCGGCCATGAGCACCGATCTTCCGTTGTCCTGTTTCTCCCGGTGGCCGACCTTGCCGATCGTGGTGGTCTTGCCCACCCCGTTGACCCCGACGAACAACCAGACGTTCGTCACCCCCTGCTCGAAGTGCAGGGACCGATCACCCATCGCCAGTAACGCCTTCATGTCCTGTTTGAGAGCATCGAGCAGCTCGCTGGTCTCGGTCAGTTCCTTGGCGGCCACCCGCGCCCTCAGTCCGTCGAGCAGCTCGGTCGTCGGCCCGACACCGACATCAGCTCTCAGCATCGCCTCTTCCAGATCGTCCCAGGTCTCGTCTTCGATGCTCGATCGGGCGAGGATCCCGGTGACATAATCCGAGAACACACTCCGAGCCCGACCTAGCCGCTCTTTGAACGACGGCCGCGGGGCAACCTCAACGGGTGGGGACGGTGCTTCGATCTCCTCGGCGGGCACGGCAATCGGCGCATCGGGGACGAGCTCGTCGGGGGTGATCGTGGTCCCCTCGTCGGGTACCACCCCTCCGTCGTCGATCGGCGACGCCGGTGTCGTGACGGCCGGGTCGGGTGAGTCGAGTCCAGGCGCGGCCGGCGGCTCCAGTTCAACGGTGCGGTTGCGGCGGGCCAAGGCGACACCGCCCCCCGCCAGGGCGAGCAGCGCGAGCACGAGGACAACGACGATAACGACGATTAAGATCTCCATCGCCGGCGATGCTAGCTGGGCCACACGAGGGCACCTCGAGATCTCGGCCGGTCCGTGCTCCTGAGCGCCATGGGCGAACGAACGCCGGTGGCGAATTGATGACAATGGCGGATGAGCCGATCCGATCCCGTAGCGTTGCTAGGCGTGAACGACCCTTCTTCGACCGAACCGATCGACCCCACGGCCGAGCCGATGGAGAGCTTGACCGAAGCAAACAGCGAGGTCGATCTGCCTCGGATCGAGGCCGCGGTGCGGGAGATCTTGGCCGCAATTGGCGAGGATCCGGCCCGCGATGGCCTATTGGCCACCCCCGCTCGGGTCGCCCGAATGTACGCGGAGGTGTGTGGGGGGCTCCACGCCAACCCGGCAGAACATCTCGAGGTGACCTTCGAGGCGGACCACGACGAGATGGTGATGGTGCGCGACATCCCCTTCTACTCATTGTGTGAGCATCATCTGGTCCCGTTCTTCGGACGGGCTCACGTGGCCTACATCCCGGCCGAGAACGGACGCATCACCGGACTGTCGAAGCTGGCACGACTCGTGGACGGCTTCGCCCAACGGCCTCAGGTGCAGGAGCGGCTCACGACCCAGATCGCGGATGTCGTCGATGATGTGCTCAGCCCGCGCGGGGTGTTGGTCGTCGTCGAGGCCGAACACCTGTGCATGGCCATGCGAGGAGTCCGCAAGCCTGGCTCCCAGACGGTGACAAGCTCGGTTCGTGGGGTCTTCCGTGACAGTGTCGCGACCCGGCTGGAAGCGATCAGGTTCCTCGAAGGCCGATAAGGGCGCCAATAAGGGCGCCAATAAGGGCGAAGAGCGGCGGTGCCCCAAGGGGCCGCGACCCCCAACGCCCTGGCCTGGCTCGGGTCGAACGGCGTTACCGTATGGGCGGGAGGATTTTGGCGGATGACGGCTGCATCGACCAACAACACTGAATTGAGCGAAGACGGTGAACCGCTCGCGGTCGCCGTCGCGGGCCCTGAGCTCAAACGCGAATCCAGCGAGCCGGAGTCATCACCGACCGCTCGCCGGCTCCCGCCGACCCCACTGCTGGCGACCTATGTGGTCACCGCATTCTGGGCTGGGCTCTTCACCTACCTGATCTGGCGACGCCACGATCATTTCGGCACCTTCGCGTTCGATATCTCGGTGTATGACCAGGCGGTCTGGTTACTGTCGCAGGGCAAGTCGCCGTTCATTACTGTCCGAGGCCTGCACTTCTTTGGCTTCCACGCCAACATTGCCATGTTCGCGTTCGTCCCCGCCTACTGGCTCGGAGGGGGCATCCATGTCCTCAACATCGCCCAGGCGGTATCGCTCGCCGCCGGGGCCATCCCGGTCCACCTGATTGCTCGGGACCGTCTCGGAGGCAGCTGGTTCGGCTTCAGCGCGGCGGCCATCTATCTGCTCAACCCCACAATCCAATGGCTGGTCTGGGAGACCTTCCACCCCGAGTCGATGGCCATCCTCCCCTTGTTGTATGCCATCTGGTTCGCGCTGAACCACCGCTGGAAAGCCATGGGCGTTGCTCTGATGCTCGCCTTGTTGTGGAAGGAGGACATCGCGCTGTCGGTCACGATGTTCGGCATCTACCTGCTGGTGACGAACCCGAAGGCGCGTCGCGTCGGTATCGCCGTGATGCTCGCCGGCTTGGCGTGGTGGCAGCTCACGGGCAAGGTGCTGATCGCCCATTTCAATCAGGGCAGCGCGTTCTACACCACCTGGTTCGGGGATCTCGGCAGCTCCGCCAGCGAGATCGCGAAGACCACGATCACCCAACCCTCCAAGGTCATCCCCAAGTTCCAGGACCCAACGTCGGTCAACTACGCCTGGGAGATGCTGAGGCCGTTCGGGTTCATTGCGCTGCTCGCGCCCTGGGCGCTGATGATCGCCGCGCCCCAGGTGTTCGTCAACACGATCGCCAACCAGACCTTCTTTCGCAACTACCAGGCCCACTACGCGGCGGTGCCCGTGGTCGCCATCCTCTGGGCGTTTGTCGAGGCGGTACGGCTGTGGGGCTGGAAACCATCGCTTCGTTGGGGGCTCGTCAGCGCGGCAATCCTCGCCAGCCTGTGGTCCTCGTACTACTCCGGTATGACACCGTGGAGTACCGACGCTTTCGCCTGGGCACCCGAACGGAGCGTCTTCTATGACCAACAGCGCGCCGCGGTGGACACAGTGCCCGACGACGCGAGCGTGTCGGCCATCTACAACCTCAATCCCCACCTCGCGCAACGTGAACACATCTATGAGTGGCCGAACCCCTGGATCCCCCGGAACTGGGGCAACGACGACGTCGCCAACGTCCCCGACCCGGGCATCATCGAATACATCGTGGTGGACCGCACCCTGCTCGGCGATACGACCGACTTCTTCGCGGAGCTGATGGCCGACGGGGACTTCGAGATCCTCTACGACGAAGGCAACCAGGTGGTCGCGCAACGGGTGGCCGGCTTCGCACCCCTCCTGGAGTAAACCGATGGCCGCACCCCTCCTGGAGTAAACCGACCGCCGCACCCCTCCTGGAGTAAACCGACGGCCGCACCCTCGACGAGTAGCCGAACCGACCACTCGAGCTGACTAGTCCGCGACGCGGTCCGAGAGGGAGATCTCGTCGCTATGGCCTAGTTCCTTGATCCCCTGGTTGGTCACCGGCGAGAGCCGGGTTGGCTCCACCTTGGCCACGAACTGATACCCAAAGAGGGTGGGACGGGTCGTGGCGGCCATCCGCTCGATGCGCAACAACAGTCGCTTGAGTGGGCCCCTGGTCCCGTCGTCGAGGGCGTCGATGGGCAGTCCGACGGCCTCGAGACGTATGACGGCCAGCCCGCAGCGATCGAGCATCTTTCGGAAACTCCGTCGCGTGAAGAAGCGAAGGTGGGTCCGATCGATGATGCCCCGGTTGTCGTAGTCGAACATCCCGAGCACCGTCCGGAGCCGGGGATACCAATGACCGAAATTCGGAACCGAGATCACCATCGCTCCGCCTGGGGCGAGGGCCTCGGCCGCGGTCCGCAGCACCGCCTCGGGGTTGCGGACATGCTCGACCACATCGGCCAGGATCACGGTGTCATAGGAACCGTCGCGCAGCACCATCGGCAGACCCTGATCGAGATCGAATTGATGGAACTCGTCACACCGGGTCGCAACGTCGGCATGGGTGTACATATCCACGGCCGTGACATGGTGGCCGAGGGCGCGTATTCGTTCGGACAGCAAGCCTGATGATGCACCGAGATCGAGCACCCGACCCCGCGGCGCGGCCGCAGCCCAATCGAGGATCCGTCCATGCGACGAGTGGGGATCGGCTTTCAGCTCGTACTCGTCGGCGGGACGAGCCAACCGGCCCTCACCGAAACCCATCCGGTTCAGGCGCCAGGTCACCACATCGACGGCGACGTCCCAGGCGTAGCGCAGCCCGTTGACCCGACAGATCTCGTCCCCGTAGTAGGTGGGGATCGGGATCTCGTGGATACGGAATCCCGACTCGACGAACTGGATGATGATCTCGGTATCGAAATCGAAGTCGTCGCTGTTGGAGTTCAGGTCCAGCGTCCGGAGCGCGGCGACCGAGTAGGCGCGATACCCGCTGTGGAACTCACTCAGATCCGTGCCGAGTACCGCATTTTCGAAATGGGTGAGGATGCGGTTGCCGACATATTTGTACATCGGCATTCCGCCGCGACGCGCCGAACCGGGATCGATCATCCGCGAGCCGAACACGGCATCGGCATCGCCTCGCTCGAGCGGCGCGACCATGTCGCCCAACAGTTCCGGCGCGTACTGACCATCGCCGTGCAGGAGCACGACGATGTCCATCCCGTCCGCCATCGCCATCTGATAGCCCGCCTTCTGGTTCCCGCCGTAGCCCAGGTTGGCCTGATGACGGACGACCTTGAGCGGCAGATCGGTGAGGGTCTGGTAGCCCAGACCCACCAGATACGTCGCGTCGTCGCTGGCGTCATCGCTGACGTACACCGCCGAGACCCGACGACGGAACGCATCCGGGATCCGATCGAGAACCGATCGGAGCGTCGACGCCGCGTTGTAGGCGACGATCAGCACCGCTATCTTCAGCTCGTCACCCGATGGGTCCTGCCCGGCCTCGCTCACGATCTCGCCACCCCGTTGTCCAAAACCAGCTTCGGAATACGGAGGACCCGCTCAGGTTCCTCCGCTCAGCACGGTATCCCCGGCGTTCGGGCGAACCACCGGGCTGGTCGAGCATCGTCGGCGGACACGGGCCGTGACCTGGATCTCTGGTGCGCGGTCCGCGATCAGCCGAGTCGGGCGTCGACGTCAAACTCCAACCCGTCACGAACGACGGTGAGCTGTACGGTGTCGCCCGGCTTGCGCGTACGCAGCGTCGAGCCGAGGTCCGAGAAATCCTTGATCGGGCTGCCGTCCACCGCGATGATGAGATCACCGGCTACCAGCCCGGCGGCCTCCGCGCCGCTGGCCTCGACAACCCGTTCGATCAAAGCACCGGCCTGGCCGAATGTGGGCGGATTCTGGTTGCCGAACACCCCGAGGGTGGGGAGCTGAGGGGTGTCGCCTACGGCCAGCGCTTCGGCGACGTTGAAGGCGAGGTCGATGGGGATAGCGAACCCGACCCCTTCGTTCGTGCCGGTGAGCGTGCGAATCGAGTCGTTGATGCCGATGACCTGGCCCTGACGGTTCAAGAGCGCCCCGCCCGAGTTGCCAGAGTTGATGGCGGCGTCGGTCTGCACCATTCCGACCGCTCTTCCGTCATCACCTATGGGCACAGGCCGATTGACCGCGCTGACGATGCCAGAGGTGACGGTCTGGTCCAGACCGAACGGGCTGCCGATTGCCACGGCCAGATCTCCGGGTTCGGGGGCGTCGTCGAGGGCCAACGACGCCACGACGAGATCGGAGGGCGGTTCGCTGATCCGGACCACGGCGACGTCAGAATTCGGATCGGTACCGACGACGCTCCCTTCGAGGCGGGTTCCGTCGGCCAGCCGGACCCTCAATGTGGTCGAGCCTTCGACGACATGGGCGGCGGTCATGATCAGCCCGGACTCGTCGTAGACGAAACCCGATCCGAGCCCACTGTTGGTATCGAGTTGGACCACCGCGGGACCGACGGCGCGGGCGATATCTGCCACCGGCTCGTCGGATTGCGCGATGGTCGGCGGCGGCGCCGATGACGCCTGACCGTTCTCGTCGGACGAAGCCGTTTGCTGCCCGACCCGATCAGAGTCCTGGGTCGTCGAGATCGGCTGATCATCGGCCTGGCGGCCCGACTCCACCGCGGTGTCGGGGGAGGTGATCCGACCGACCAGAAATCCACCGAAAAAGAGCGCCAACGCGCCCACCAAAGCACCGACGATCGGGCCGATGCGGCGTCGCGTGGGCTCCAAAGGTGGTGTGACGACGGAGGGTTGGGGCGCCGGTGGCGGGGTCGACACCTGCGTTCCGAGACCGGACGACCATCCCACGCCTGGAGGCGTGGGCGGAAAGGCCGGATTCTCCACAATCGGGGGATGGTCGCCAGGATCTCTGGCCCAGTCATTCACGATCGGCCTCCTCGTCGCAGTCACCAAGCACCGGTCGCGATCCCCGACCGGTGCATGTTCACCGTACCGACCCTGCCCTAAAGCCCGGGTAAGAGCGGCCCCATCGGGGCCCACGGCGATCATTGGCGGGGCCCATACCGCCGTTCCCGAGTGCAGCCGCTCCTTGAGGGCAGCGGTTCCAGAGGGCCCCTGGGCACGACTCACTATGCCTTAGGTAACCAGACCGAGAAGGTGGAGCCCACGCCGGGCGCCGAGCTCAACCCCACCGCGCCACCATGGCCCTCAGCAATCTGGCGCACGATCGTCAGGCCCAGTCCGGATCGTCCTTCGGCCCGGCTGCGCTGGGGGTCGCCGCGAAAGAACCGGTCGAAGACCTTGGCCTGGTCGGCCGGCTCGATTCCAGGTCCCTCGTCTTCGACCGCCATCCACGCCCGATCACCGTCCGCCCCACAGCCGACCCGGATGGTCGTTCCCGGAGGCGCCAACCGAACCGCGTTGGCCAACAGGTTGGCCAACGCCTGTTTGAGCGCCACCCGATCTCCGAGCACGGTGAGGCCAGGTTCGAACGCCGGGTCCACCTGCAGTCCTCGCGCCTCGGCCGAAGCCGAGAACTCCTCGGCGACCTCCCTCACCACCTCGCCCAGATCGACGTCGGCTTCCCGCATGGCGGGCGCCTCACGGCGGGCGTAGGTGAGCAGGTCATCGACCAGGACGCTCATCCGTTCAGAGGAGCGACCGACCACGTCCAACGATTCGCGGAGCTCGTCCCGGTTCGCGTCGGGGTCGGCCAGCGCGACGTCGACGTTCGTACGAATCACCGCTATCGGGTTGCGCAGCTCATGGGAGGCTTCGTGAATGAACCGGCGCTGGCCTTCGAATGCGTCGTCGAGCCGGCCGAGCATGCCGTCGAACGTGTCGGCCAGCTCACGCAGCTCATCGTGAGGGCCCTTCATCTCGATACGACGCGACAGGTCGGTGGCTTGGATCCTCCGGGCCACCGAGGTGATCCGCCCAATCGGTCTGAGGGCCCTGTCCGCGACCAGCCATCCGACCACGATGCTGACGAGAAACAACCCTCCCAACGACAACAGCGCGTAGTAGCGGAACTTGTCGAGCGCGTTCTGGTTGATCTCCCGCTCGAGCTTCAACAGGGGCGCAACCACCTCGACCGATTCGGTGTGCAGCGCTTCATAGATACAAAATTGCGATGTCTCGCGGACATAACATTCGAGGTCGTCCACATACACCCTCTCCATCGTCCCGGTTACGGGCGTGGAGGCCAATGATCGCGAGGCCGCTCCGTAGGTCACCCCGACGACCAGCACCGCCAGACCGAACACGAGCATGGAATACAACAGAGCCAGCCGGAACCGGATCGATCCCAGCCAATCGGGCAGCCGGCCGGCGGTGGACCTCATGGCCGATGCTCCGTTGGAGCCGTCGACACATTCGGCTCCGGCGCCAACAGGCGATAGCCGCTACCGATGACCGTCTCGATCATCGATTCTTCCCCACCGGCCATCAGCTTCTTCCGCAAGGTTCCCACCGTCACCCGCACCGTGTTCGTGAACGGGTCGGCGTGCTCGTCCCACACATGTTCCAGCAGATGTTCTTGAGACATCACCTGGCCCGGACGGGCCATGAAGTACCGCAACAGCGAGAATTCCTTGGCCGTCAGCTCCACCTCACGCCGGCCCCTCAACACCTCGTGCATGGCGGTGTCCAACCGTAGATCGCCCACCGACAGCACTGACGAAACACTGTCGGTATCTCGCCGAAGCAGCACGCGCACGCGTGCGCTGAGCTCGGCAAAGGCGAACGGCTTCACGAGATAGTCATCAGCCCCGACGTCGAGACCGTGAACCCGATCATCGATCGAGTCCCTGGCCGTCAACATGAGAACTCTCGGCACACTGCCGTGCTCGGCACGAATCCGCCGACACACCTCCAGCCCGTCGATGCCTCGCATGGTCAGATCCAAACAGACCAGGTCGTAGGAATTCTCGGCCAACTTCAAGAGTGACTCGTCACCGCTGTAGGCGACGTCGACCGCGTAGCCCTCACGACGGAGGCCTCGGGCCACCGCATCGGTCAGCTCGATCTCGTCATCGACTACCAGCAACCGCACATATTGACCGTATCGTTCCAGATGTGGCCGATCTCTCGTGTTCGGGCCGATCTCGCCTGGCCGGGACCGGTCTCTCGGCCCGGGACCAGTCTCTCCTGTCGGGGGCTGGGGATTTTATGCTCATCTTCGGCCACTCGTGCTTGTATACCGCTCACCAGAGAAAACTCGCGTAAGCCGTACCCGGCCAGATCGCTACCCTCCATCACCTCTCCCCGCCATCAATTCCCCCATCACTTCCCCGCCATCAATTCCTAAGGAGCTTCGGCTTGCAACCGACGTTGTCACCGAGCGACGCCGCTCATCTGATCGAGACCGCGCTCTTTGAGGTCAAGAAGGTGATCGTCGGCCAGGAGCGGACCGTCGAACGGTTGTTGGTGTCTCTGCTCGCCGGCGGTCACTGCCTCATCGAAGGTGTCCCGGGTCTGGCCAAGACCCTCGCGGCGGAGACGCTCGCCAAGGTGGTCGGCGGGTCGTTCGCCCGCATCCAGTTCACCCCAGATCTCCTGCCCGCCGACATCGTGGGTACACGAATATTCCGGGCCTCGTCAGAGCAGTTCGACATCGAGCTCGGCCCGGTGTTCGCGAACTTCATACTCGCCGATGAGATAAACCGTGCGCCGGCAAAGGTGCAGTCCGCCCTGCTCGAGGTCATGGCTGAACACCAGGTGTCGATCGGTGGTCAGACGTTTGCCGTTCCCCAGCCCTTCCTGGTGTTGGCCACTCAGAATCCGATCGAATCCGAGGGGGTGTACCCGCTACCCGAGGCCCAGCGCGACCGGTTCCTCATGAAGCTGGTGCTCGGCTATCCAACCCCAGCCGACGAGGTCCAGATCGTGCAACGGATGGGGGTCTCGCCTCCCGAAGCCAATGCGGTCATCCAGGTCAGCGACTTGGCCGACCTCCAGGCGGCGGCCAGCGCGGTCTATGTGGACCGGGGGGTGATCGACTACGCGGTGAGCCTCGTGTTGGCCACCCGCGATCCGGGGATCTATGAGCTCGACGAGCTCGACGAGCTGATCGAGTACGGCGCCAGCCCCCGCGCCAGTCTCGGATTGGTGGCCGCGGCGCGAGCGCTGGCGCTCATGCGCGGCCGGAACTATGCGTTACCCCAGGACGTGTTCGATGTGGCACCCGACGTGCTCCGCCACCGACTGGTCCTGTCCTATGAAGCGCTCGCTCGCGGCCTGATGGTCGACCAGATCCTGGCCCGGATCCTCTCGACCGTGCCCGCCCCGCGCGTCACGCCGGGCCAACCCGGGCAACGGCCCAACACCGAGATGCACCCGGAGGAGACCTATCGACCCCCGGCGGTGTTCCCCGACGAACCGGATGCCGACGCGTGGGCACCACCGGCCCGGCCGCCGGCCGGATTCGATCCACTCCCGCCGCCCGCCCGGCGGGAGCGGATCTCCACGCCTCCGCCGCCCGATCGTTCCTCTTCGATGGCCGAGCTCCCCTCCTATGTCCGGTCCGATGATCCCACCGTGTCGGATGACGACTGATCATGGCCGTACCCCGATGAGCCTGATCATGGCCGTACCTCGATGAGCCTGATCATGGCCGTACCTCGATGAGCCTGATCATGGCCGTACCTCGATGAGCAAGGTCAATTCCACCAGGCGCGGCACCCGACCGACGATCGCGTCCACCCGCCCCACCAGTGCACTCTTCGGCAATGCTCGTTCCGACGAGATCCTTCGTCGCCTCGACCTCAAGATCAACCGCCGGCTCGATGGTCTGCTCCAGGGTGACTACCAAGGGCTCGTACCCGGGCATGGTTCCGAGCCCGGCGAAACCCGCGCCTACCAGTCCGGTGACGACGTGCGCCGCATCGATTGGAACGTGACGGCGAGGATGCAGAGCACGCACATCCGCGAGACGATCGCCGATCGCGAGCTGGAGACCTGGGCGCTGATCGACATGTCGGCGAGTCTCGAATTCGGTACCGCCGACTGCGAGAAACGAGATCTCGCCATCGCCGCGGTCGCCGCCATCGGCATGCTGACCCAGCGCACCGGGAACCGATTTGGTGTGGTCATCGCGGACAGCACGGGCTTGGAGGTCATACGCGCCCGTCCAGGTCGAGCGCATCTCCTGACCACCCTCTATGGCCTGATCGACCGGTCCCGGTCCGAACAAGGATCCGGACCGGTGGACATCGCCGCAGCCATCGGCCGATTGGGCACCCCCGGCCACCGGCGGGGTCTCGCGGTCGTCGTCTCCGATTTCCTGTCGCCGGGCGATTGGGGGCCGGCGCTGAGGATCGTCGGCTCGCGCCACGAGACACTGGCGGTGCAGGTGGTGGATCCGCGTGAGCTCGAACTGCCACCGGTCGGTCTCATCAACATGGTCGACCCCGAGACCGGCCGTCGCCGGCAGGTCCAAACCTCCTCGTCACGCCTCCGGACACAATTCGCGGAGGCGGCGCGCGACCAGCAAGCTCGGATCGCCGCCGAGATCCGCAGGGCCGGCGCCGACCATCTCCTCTTGCGCACCGACCGCGATTGGCTCGTCGACATCGCCCGATTCGCCACCCTCCGACGCCAACGGGCCGGAGCCTTGACCCGGGTGGCTCGCCCCTCATGACCTTCCTCCCCTTCGTGACCTTCCTCAACCCCGAACGACTGCTCGGGCTCTTGGTCCTGGTGGGATTGGCCATCGCCTATGTGATGGTCCAGTTCCGCAGTCGGGAGTATGCGGTTCGTTTCACGAACCTCGACCTGCTCGACTCGATCGCCCCCGCCCGCCCCGGCTGGCGTCGACATCTGCCGGCCATAGCATTTTTGCTCGCCGGAATCGCCCTCGTCGCGGCCTTTGCCCGACCGGCCCGATCGGTATTGGTGCCCCGGGAACGGGCCACGGTGATCCTGGCCATCGACACCTCATTGTCCATGGACGCACAGGACGTTGACCCGTCCCGCATCGGTGCGGCCAAGGCAGCCGCTTCAAGCTTTCTCGACCTGGTACCGCCCAGCGTCAACGTCGGCCTCGTCAGCTTCAACGGAATAGCCACGGTGCGCGTGGCACCAACCCATGACCATGCGCAGGTCGCCCGGGCCATCAACCAGCTCGAGCTCGGCGAGTCCACCGCCATCGGTGAGGCCATCTTCGCCAGCCTCGGGGCGATCGCCACCGTGCCACCCGATGCCGAGGGCACGCCGCCCCCCGCTCGTATCGTGCTCATGTCCGACGGGGAGACCACGGTGGGTCGCGACGACCGGCTGGCCGCGGCTGCGGCGCTCGAGGCGACCGTCCCGGTGTCGACGATCGCCTTCGGGACCGAGGATGGCGAGATCGTCATCCCCCAGGAGCCGTTTCCGGTTCCGGTGCCGGTCAATCCCGCCGCGCTCAGCTCCATCGCCGATGCCACCAACGGGTCGTTCTTCGAGGCACCGACCGCCGAGCGCCTGTCCGAGGTGTACGCCGATATCGGTTCGTCGATCGGGTTCGAGGAGGACTTCGCCGAGATCTCCTCATGGTTCGTGGGTGCGGGTCTGCTCCTGTTGGCACTGGCCGCGCTCTTCAGCTTGTTCTGGTTCTCCCGCTTGCCCTGATCCCGGTCCTGCGCTGCGATCAGATGTGACCGGAGCCACGCCTGTGCCTTCCGTCACCGCCCGGACCAGCGCTTTTCACTTTCTTGAGCATGATCACCAAAAAATCCCGGCATGGGGTGTAAGTAACGGGGTCCTTCGACCGTCTAACGGGCAGAGCTCCTCCTCGCTCAGGGCCGTGCGGCCCGATGGCACGCTCGCGAGTGAACGGATCACCCCCATGGCCAACGAACGGACAGCACCCCAACCCACGAAGCCTCGGAGCCGACTCGACGCACCCGTAGGGTCACCAGGAGCGGCGGAACCACGGGCACAGGCCGGCATCAGCCGGCATCAGCGGAGATTTCGGCCTGACCCGCCGCACAACGTTGTCGCAACAGACCAGACTGCGACCATGAGCGGCGATGTGCGCCGCACCCACCGGGAGGCCTGCCATGTCTGACGCCGACCTGGCCCGCGCTGGTGCGCAGGGTGACGCCACCGCGCTCGGTGCAATCTATGACCGCTATGTCGATCGCATCTACAGCTTTGCCCTCGCCCAGGTTCGCGATCCGGCCGCAGCCGCCGACGTCACCCACGACACCTTCGTCAAAGCCGCCGACCGGCTCGACAGCCTGCGCGATCCGGCCCGGCTCGGACCATGGCTGTACGCCGTCGCCCGCAACACCGCCATCGACCATCAGCGCGACCAGGCCCACATGGCCGACGCCCCCCATGCCCTGGCCTCGATCCAAGATGGTGGAGACCGGCCCGAGACCGACCTGGCAAGAGCGGAATCCGCCGCCCTGCTCTGGGACGCGGCCGATGGGCTCAATGAGCGCGACCATGACCTGTTCGAGCTCCAGGTGCGCCATGGGCTGGACGGCGAAGAGCTCGCCGATGCGCTCGGCGTGACGCCAAACCATCTTCACGTGCTTCAGAGCCGCTTCCGTGACCGGGTGGAAAAGGCCCTCGGTTCACTCCTGCTCGCCCGCCATGGCCGATCCGAATGTGGCGAGCTCGGTGCATTGCTCGCCGATTGGGATGGACGATTCTCGCTGGACATCCGCGCCAAGGTGACCCGTCACGTCAAGGGCTGCGATGTGTGCGCCCACAATCGTTCGGTTCTCGCCGCGCCGGGAGCGGTGCTCGGCGCCCTCCCACTCACGCCGGCGCCGCTCATGTTGCGAGGCCAGACGATCTCGGCCATGTCCGGTGACGGGTCCGCCGAACCATCGGCGATAGCGGGCATGACCATTGCCGCAGGCCCGAACCGGGAAGGCCGCTCAACCGACTCCTCGGCTGAGGAGCGCGGCGCCGACCCCAGGACCGCCGGTACCTGGATCTGGCGCGACAACGGCTTTCCCGAACCGCTCGAGTCCGCGGTCCGGGCGGGAAACTGGTGGCTGCCGGGCTCGGGTGTGGTGGCCACGATTCTCGGCGCCCTCCGGGGATCGGGCGGCACCCAGCAGGGTTGGTGGATACCCGGCACGATCGCCGGCAGCGCCGCGGTATCGGTCGTCGCGGTCGGTGTGCTCGGAACCTTCGCCTATCGATCTCTCAACTCCGATCCGGTGGTCGAGGTGAACACGGCCAGCATCACCCGCTCCTTCGACGAACAGCAGGAGGGCGAGCAGCCGGAGCCGTCCTCGTCGGTGCCCGCGACCGTCATCGGCGCCGGTGACCAGCGCGGCTCCGATCCCGTGAAACCGCGCCCGACGACGCCGAAACAGGGTGGCACGTTCCAGGGTGGCACCAAGTCGGGATCGACCGGTGGGACGACGTCGACCACGACCACCCGCCCCTCCGGTGGATCCCCCGTGGGCAGTGGGACCACGACGACGACGGTGCCCCGCACCACCACCACCGAGAACAGCCCTGGGGGAGGAACCGCCACGACGACAACCACCTCCGAACAGCCGGCCACCACCACCACGACCACCAGACGACCAACCCGCACCACGACGACCACCGAACGACCGGCCCCAACCACCACCACGACTGAGAAGCCAACAGAGGCGACCACGACTACCCCGACTACAGAGGCGCCCAGCCCTGGGCTCCTCCAGGTCGACACCTCGCCGATCGGCTTCGGAGTGAGATCGGTGTCTCACACCTTGGATCTCGAAAACATCGGTGGCACCTCGTTGCGTTGGTCCGCCCGGATCGACGAGAAGGGCTCACAGTATTTCGAGGTCAAGCC
>Ga0316190_10000840_pt1 | contig 21755 bp, 21 predicted proteins | sample Eddworburrow2_MG_FD_204929 | JGI IMG/M metagenome (GOLD analysis project Ga0316190, IMG submission 204929) | Coastal sediment microbial communities from Maine, United States - Eddy worm burrow 2 | ecosystem: Environmental > Aquatic > Marine > Coastal > Sediment | place: USA: Maine | collected... | reverse complement strand
GTATCTGGAATGAATACTACAATAATCTGGAACATTGTTCCTTAGATGGAAAAACACCCCAAGAAGTGTTAATATCTAAGGTGCCAAATGTGGTTGGATAGGACATTTACTCAAACATAAAAATCACAGTCATACAACCTAATTGTCATAAAATGTATGTTTATTTTAACAAAATTTAGGTAACAAAAAAATCGCCTATACGCGATAATTACAAAATAAATATGAGGTGATTGTTTTTTTATTTCTTAAATTTCTACTTACTTTTAAAGTTATACCAACCCCAACCAACCCCAACCTAGTAAATCAAAAAAGGTATACTATAGGAATATAACACATCCAATACAAATAAAAAACATAATACAATTACAGAACTAAAAAGAGCTATCAAAAAGTCAAAAGACGAAGAACAAAAGACACGCATTAGAGCCATGATTAAGCTACAACAAGGAGCTACTAACGGGTAAGCACATACAATAAAGGTGGTATTGAGGATCTTTGTATGAGCAAAGGAGGACGCTCAAAAGGTAATCATCTAATGTTGGTCTATTCCACTTATGCAAGAATGGATAGAGGAAAATCATAAAGAGACCATACCAGAGAGTACTATCTGGTATCATTTAAAATGCCTTAAATACTCATACAAATCAGCACGGTCACATCCGTACAAAGGAGACAAAGAACAACAAGATTCCTTTAAAAAAAGAGTTTTATCTCAAACATGTTAACTAATACAGGCAAGAGCTTTCATCTCATGCTTCCTGACATGGACAGCGAGGTGACACTGATATTTTTACAAGAACTAAAAAAACAAAATCCCAATGAGAGTGTTGTAGTTGTGTGGGATAATGCTTCGTGTCACTGTAACAGATGTATGCGTGAAATTGGTGGATTAACGCTCATATCACTACCATCGTATTCACCTGAACTTAATCCTGCCGAAAGATTCTTTGAAGAAATACGTAGAGAAACTGCTAATCGTATATTTGAAAGCCTTGATAAACAAAAAAACCTCATCATTGAGGCTGTGAAAAAATGACATAATGATATTATTCGAATGAAATCATTGATTAGCTATGAGTGGATTCTTGAACAGTGTAACTTGGTTTGTTAGAGATGGTATAACACATCCAAAATAAAATAACAAGACCATTAAAAAACCCTAATTTTAGTCAATAAATCATACATCTGTGAATAACTAAACTACATTTTCAAACATTTATTCAAAGAAACTACCAAACTTATCCCACTATCACCTTTCTTTACAAGAAAATACTCTGAAAATCTATCCACAATCCCCTTACCAGAACCTATGTAAATACCAACTATATCAAGTTAATATTTTTAAACCACTTAGCAACAAAAATATGATATTAACGGCTTTTTAATTTATAAGCTATTGACACACTAGATCAATCCAAAGATTTACATGGCTATCATACTGTCTTAAGAGACCCTGAATCAGGTGAAATGATGTGGACTTATCAAGGTATTAGTCACACCTATCAAGATGAAATTTCTTTAAATGAAAAAAGAGCCTTGATTGAGTCTCTTGGAATTAAATACGTGTCAGTTTTTCACCTAGGTGGTAATGCTTGGTTTACAGAGTGGTTAGAGCCTTGACTATAAACTAAGTACTTGTGTGATACTAAAAAAAATAAACTCTTATGAGTTTATAAATACTTCACAATCCTTATATAAAAAATTCTCGCTTTTAACGAGAATTTTTTTGATATTCATGGGTCCGTTCATTTTACTAATTAATGCTAAAAAATCAACATAATTAATTTTATAGCTTCATCCGTTTTAATCTTAATGCATTCAATACTACAGACACACTACTTAGTACCATAGCTAGAGCGCTGATCTTGGGATTAAGTAGCCCTAAGGCAGCTATTGGAATACCAACACTATTATAGATAAACGCCCAAAAAAGATTTTGTTTAATATTTCTAAGAGTAATCTCTGATAAACTAATAGCCTCTACTGCCTTTTTAAGATCACCTTTTACAAGCACCACATCACCTGTTTCCATGGCTACATCAGTACCAGTACCCATAGCTATACCAACATCCGCTTGAGCTATAGCTGGGGAATCATTTATTCCATCCCCTACCATAGCCACAAAGTATCCTTGCTCTTGTAACTCTTTGATCGTGTTTACTTTACCCTCTGGCATCACTTCAGCTCGTACTTCGTCTATACCTACCTGACTCGCTACTTCTTTAGCTACTGACTCATTATCACCAGTCAACATAACTGTCTTGATACCTTTATCTTTAAGAACCTTTATAGCTTCAGCAGAAGATTCTTTCAGTCCATCCTGTACAGCAAAAAAACCAATCAATTCTTTATCCTTAGTAAAACCAATAATTGTATGCCCTTTATGGATATGTTCATCAATTTGTTTTAAGGCAACCCGTATATTAGCCTCGCTTTCTTTGAGCCATCTAATACTCCCAACTTGAAACAAACTACTATCTGACTTACCTTGAATACCCTTACCGGCAACCGCCTGGACACCCTCAAGCTCATTAGCTTTAACTAATGATTTATTTTCTTCAAACCAATCTACAATACTTCGAGCGAGTGGGTGTCCTGACTGAGACTCAAGAGCTAATACAGTAGGTAAAAATTCATCAGCTTGTTTTGCTATTGGTACCCAAGCTTGTACTTCAGGGTGCCCTTTGGTGATTGTACCTGTTTTATCAAAGGCTACTGCAGTTATTTTATGCATCTTTTCTAGAGACTCAGCATTTTTAATCAATATTCCAAGAGATGCCCCACGACCCGTACCTACTACCATTGAAATAGGAGTAGCCAAACCCAAAGCACATGGACAAGCAATAATAAGTACAGTCACTGTATGAATAAGAGCTCGAGAAAAGTCAGCTGAGAATCCTAACCAGCCAACTAGGGTTAGGATAGCAATCACTAACACTCCCCAAACAAAATACTTAGAAACTTTATCAACTAGCTTTTGAATAGGAGCTTTGGACATCTGAGCCTCTTGAACAAGCTTTACTATATAAGCTAGCACTGTCTCTGAGCTAACTTTTTCCGCTCTCATGGTAAAAGCTTGATTACCATTAATAGTTGCCCCTATTACTTTATCTCGCTCAGTTTTATCAACAGGAATACTCTCACCAGTTACCATTGATTCGTCTATAGTAGCAAAACCTTTGATAATCTTTCCATCAGTAGGAATTTTCTCTCCAGGTTTAACTAAAAGTAAATCACCTTTTTGAACTTGATCGATCGGTATATCTTCTGTGTTGGTATCTACTATTATTTTGTGTGCAACTTTAGCTGATAATTGAAGAAGTTTCTTAATAGCTTCTGAAGCCTTACCCTTGGCTCTAGCTTCCAAGTATCTACCCAATAAAATAAAGGTGGTAATTATACCTACATCCATGAAATACTCAGACTGAGTCGGAGCAAATAGCGTTGTATAAGAAGAGTAGACAAAAGCTGATGTTACACCTAAAGCAACCAGAGTATTCATATCTGGTCGACCACGAAAAAACGATGGATAGCCAACCCTAAAAAACTCCCAGCCAGCCCAAAGAACACCTAATGAAAGTAGTAGCATGATAGTACGCCCACCAGCTATTTCAAACACAAACGTTAATGCCAAAATTACGATAGAAAGCAAACCAGCTGTAATCATTTTATAAAATCTTTGCTTTACTGCTTTACTACTCTCAGAAGTTGTATGAGCAGAATGGTCGTGACCATCGTTTTGTCTACCATGTTTCATAGCAGAATGACCGAGTACTTCTTTTTTTTCTTTTACTATTGAGCTTGCTTGATAACCTGTTTTCTTAATTATCTGAATAATACTATCTTCTTTTATCTGTTGTTCATCAAATTCAACCTGCCCCTGCTCTAAAGCAAAGTTTACTACCACATCTTTAACACCAGACTGTTTCTTAAGATCATCTTCAATTTTCGCTACACACGAAGCACAATGCATACCTTCTATATTTAATTGTATTTTTTTAATAGTCATAATGGACTTTTAATATTCTTTAACTTTGGTTTGGTTACTTTAGTATAAATCTACGTAGTTCTAATATTAGCATGTCCCAATAATTCCTATACATACTAAACATCAACGCCGTTTTCCAACAAATGTGTAGCAAAGCTATGTCGCAATGAATGAAAAGTCACTGGTTTCTTAATACAAGTTATCTTTAAAGCTCTAGCAAAAACTTTCTGCAAAGACCTGTCAGTCATCTTACCCCACGACTACTCTCACACACTAAACCTAAAGCACTTTTACCTACTATCACATCTCTCAAATCACTACTTAGTTTAAATCTTTGACTTACATTAAAACTTCATATATCTCTAATGTTATACTACAAATAATCTATAACACTCTGTAATATTTCTCCTACTTCTTGAGCCAAGGACTCAAGATTTTTATTACCTACGATTGAGAAAGCTACGCTTGGTTTGATAACTGAAATAACCACCAAGCCGTCACTCTTTTCATAGACGATAATATTACACGGTAACAATAATCCAATTTCTTCTTCTGCTTGCAGGGCTTTGTATGCCCTAGATGGACTACAGGCTCCCAAAATACGATATTGCTTGAAATCTACATCCAACTTTTCTTTTAAAATTTTCTTAACATCAATATCAGTTAGTATTCCAAAACCCTCCTCCTTAAGAGCGGTTATAGTTTTATTTACTGCTTCATCAAAAGGTATACTAATTTGTTTGGAATAACTATACTTTGACATAAAATAGTAGTTAATTACTTATTAAATCCATATTTCGCTGACGTTTCTGTATCAGATGTACCATATAAGCTATGCCAAGTAGATTAGTAGATACCCCAAGGACTAAAAACGGCTTTTGATACTGAGCTAGAAATATAGCAATACCTGATATCCCAAGAACTGGTAGAACATCAGCTAAATGATGGACACAACAAGTGACCATAGCTGTACCTGACATAGCACCACCAACTCCAGGTACTGTATTATGAACGTCTGTCCCGTAATTTTTAACATACACCCATAATCCAATCTGAATACCAAAGCCAATAATAATTCCAACCATTAAATACCAGAATTCAGTAAAATTAAACCAAACTTCTCTTGGAGTCATAGTCAGAAACATAACTATCAAGTAGAAAGCAGACATTGTAAAACTCGCTATACTTCCCCAAAATATCACTTTTACTTTAACTGTTTTATTCATGATTATTACAAAGAAATATCTTCTACTTTATAGCCCATCTGCTTCCAGCCATTAATCCCACCTACCAAATTATAGATATTGGTATAACCCATCTCAAGTAATGCTTCAGAAGCAGTTCGACTCATTGAGCCTGATCGGCAATATAAAACAATCATTGCATCTTTATCTTGTGGAAGCTCTCCCTGACGAGCAACAATCTCATTAAAAGGAATTAATAGATCAGTACCAGAAATATGGTCTTGTTCTGGAATATGTACATCAATTAATTCAAAATCCTTAACCTTAAGCATAGCTACTAAGTCATCAGGACCAATATTCTTATAATCAATCATATTTTTTTGTTCCTCTGGTGTAAAACAATCCATATATCTATCTGGATGGTGCGACATATGTTCATACCATCCTTCAGGAGTATATCCTTCTGGAGTTTTACACTTGTCAGGAAGCTCAGCTTGTACAGCTTTGTCAAAATTTTCTAAATTATTTTTTACAAATGATACTGTTTTTTTATTTGAAAAAAAACCACCCACTGACCATACAAACCCACTGATTGCTAAAGCTACAAGTACAATAATTAATATTTTTTCTATTTTCATAATTTATACTATCAAGTTAATACCAATAATTCATTAACCTAAATCTTTTTCCGTCTCCTCAAACTTCTCATCAGTCACCGTCTCGCAATTAACACAACTCAGACTATAAATAATTTGTTTATACGCATTAATATTAATAACTACTAATCATTATGCATTTGTAGCTTGTATGCTTCAGTTCCAAGATCTAGGTCAATCTCAACCCAAATCTTCAACTCTGGGGTATCCTCAATTTTAGGTTCAGTTAATAGATTGATAGACTTGAAAAACTTTCCTTCTGGCTCTGCATGCAAATTCGGATCAAACAACACAGTGATTGTAGCTGTGTCTCCTAATTCGAGCGTATCTTTATCAATCTCAGCACTAGTGCAAGCACAACTAGTTGGTACACCCATAACCCTAATGACTTCTGCACCATTATAAATAAAAGGAAATTTGTGTTGCACAATATCTCCACTTTGCTTGATGATACCAAAGTCATACTCTGTTTCACCGAACTCAAACATATCTACTACTGCATTACCCTCTATTACATGTTCAGGTAAAATTTGTTTTGATAAACCTTCTGGCTGACTGCTTTGTCTGATAACTAGGCTGACGGTAATAAAAATTACCACTAAAATACTAATAGTTATCCAAATATTTCTCATAATTATTTTTTACAGCAATTACTAGACTCTTTTTCATTGTCCTTGCTATTATTTTTCAACTGATCTACGACACTTTGTGGTACATGGCACATTGGACAATCATCGTCCATATTACTTTCCTTGTCTTTTGCTTTTGTATCTTTGTCTGTGTTTGGTTTTTTCTTAAATTTGAATAATGACATATAAATAAAAGTTAATTGTTAAATAAACCAAATTAGAATTATGATTCCTAGAGCAATCATGGTTACACCGCTCCAGAACTTAAGTCCTTTATCAGCTTCTGACTGCCACTGAGCAACTCTGCCAAGTGTGTACTTATTACCAGCCAAAGCAAGTAGTATTATAAGTGGCACGACAAACATGACATTATAAATTAGCAAGTAGCCAAAACCTTGCATGAAAGTACCTTTAACTGCCAACAACCCGACAATAGCTACATAAATACCACCCGAACATGGAAAGGTACAAAGCCCAACCAAGAATGCTCCTACAATAACAGCTGGCAATGTTGCTTTGGTTAACCAATGCTTTAATGTTCCTTGGGAAAACTTTGGAATTTGTAACTTAACTGGAAACTTTGGAGAATAATGACCAATAATATTAATCAGCCCTAAAGCCATCACAAGCCATACCCCAATTTTCGCCATCAAGTGTGGCTCACCTGAAATAATGATTGCCTTAAAAAGTCCAAAACCTATACCAAGATACGTCAAGTATATGACTGCTACGTATACCATCCCATACTTGAATATCCTGCCAATACTACTTTGCAAAGTGAATAAAAAAGCAATAAAAAATATCAATACAGCAATCGCACATGGATTAATCCCATCCAGTAGCCCGGTTACCAATACCAACGGTAATAGTGATTTCTCTTGCCAAGCTTCTGATCTTAATTCTCCTGACTCCCACTTATTAAGATAAGCAGTAAGTGGCTCTTGTAATGAATATTCCTTAACCTCAACACCAGACTGCCAAATAGTATAGCTAACCTTATCAGGATTAATTCCCATTTCCAACATTTGATCTTGATAGATCACTAGCCGACCTGGAAGTGTGTTTGCATTAAATAACTCCTCTATCCTATCAAGAGGTACGTGTCCCCCTATTACAAGCTGTCCACCGTTTATAAAAGTCATAATATGACTTTGCAACTCAAGAGGAATACCGAGTGATTCGTGTAGCTCATTCATGTCTTTACGCGCCTGCTTCTCATTCACATAATCACGCATAGTAACCTCAAGTCCTTGACTTTCAAGGTATGGGACTAATTTTTCTTTCAGATATACACTACAACCACCACAAGCCTCATTATAGTAAACATCAGCAACAGCAAACTGATTCTGAGCATGTACCATGTGTGATAAAAACAACGACCCAAACAGAATAACAATAATAAATATATTTAATAATTTTCGCATATACTTCTATTTCTGTACTAACTCAGGATCAACTGTCATAGTAACGGTTAGCTCATGCTCCTCTTTAGGGTTACCTGTTTTAATATACACTATACGATTAAAATATCCGGCTGCCCTACTTGGACCATGAGCCAAAGGATTATAAGTCACAATAACTTCTGTTTCTTCACCAGGCTCAAGCGTAATATTAGCTTTTGGTAAATTACCATGATCCATACCAAACTTAACACTGGTTTTATTTCCTTGTTTTAGCTGTGCCGAAGTACAGCCACATGAGGTTGAAACACGCTCGATAGGTAGTGGACCCTCACCAATATTTCTAACCATAAAAGTATGACTCACATTATCAAGACCGATAGTACCAAAGTCATATTGTGTTTCTGTAATCTCTAATTTCCCAGGTAATAAATTTTCTTTTTCAGTGCCACCTTGACCTAATACATAAGCTCCAATAGCAACCACTCCCACAAATATTATTCCAAATATGAAAGAAGGTTTTAAAATTCTTTTTTTATACATAAAATTCTCTCTAGTTAACATACTTACGCTAAAAATTTGTGCAATCAAAAGCACAAATTAATAAATAAAACTTAAACTAGAAAAGATTTAGGAGGAGGAGACTCTATATCAACTTCTAATGTTTGAGGAGCACTTTCATTAAATACAAAAGTATATTGATAAAATGCTATATTTTTTCTTTCGTCAACTCTACTAGACACAAGATAACCATGCATGACTACATGCTCTACTGATCCACAGCCAGCACCAAAACAATCAACGTGACTCATATGTTGACTCGTTATATCGTCCACCATTAAGCCAAAGCTAAATAAGCCAATAAAAACTATAAGTAAAGTAAAAGATGTTATTTTAACAATATTTGTCATCTACGGTTAAGTTTATAAATTTTAAGTAACTCCTTAACTGTCTTCTCCAAGTCTTTACCCTTAAATTTCCCTACCACGTGAGTACGTAAGTGATTTTCAAACATGAGAGTATCAAAGCTTTTAAGTGACTCTTGAACAGCAGAGGACTGATTAAGAACGTCCGTACAATAATTTTCTTTTTCTACAGATTTCTCAAGACCTCGAATTTGACCTTGTACAATTCTGAGTCTATGAATAAGACGTTTCTTATATGGTGACTTAATACATCCGTGAGGCATAAGTAAAATAAATATTATCTCATACCCCCCAGGGGTATTTTTTTAGTATACAACATGTCCCCTCAAATAGTCAAGACAATTGGTTAAATACTCATCTCAAATATCTTCTCAAAAGTGTTAAGTTTAAATCCTTCAAACACAGTCTGAATAACCAAAAAAAACAACATCATTGTTGTCTTTGTGCTGATCAACTTTTTTTTTGAATACCGGAAATACATGACCGTAGTACCCTGAGTATCAACTTTGGAAACCTAAAATAACAACAGATTTACCTTAAAAACTAGATAGTCTTACAGAATCAATATACTCCCCATCTCACTTTCACCAACCTGTTATTTCACATCAAACTATAGAGTATATGCTCCTATTACTCCAAACTGAGGCGTAAACTTTTAGGAAATACTATTTAAGACTTTCTTTGTCTTTTTTCTTATCCTTCTTAGGTTTTTTCTTTTCCTTAATACCGTGTTGTTCTTTCTTAGCCATATGCTTAAAAATATAATGAAACAATTATTACAACGGTAATAATACCACAAAAAAAATAAAATTTCCACACTCTGAGTACCTTTCCCAACACGTCTCTCCCTCTCAAAAGCTATAGTAAATATTTTCACGTCCCATATTATTCCATAGTTACTTTTATAAAGTTATCACAAACTTCCAAGGCTTTTTTGTCATCATTAAATTTTAAAATCTCTAAAGCTTTACCAAAACCTAGCCAAAAATACTCAGTATGTTCTTCATTGATTTTCACTTCTTGAGATTCATTTACTTGGGCTGAAAACATGATAACTGTCATGTTCTGATCCTTATAGTCAAAGTTGAATCTGTATAGTTCGTCACTCCAATTGGAAAGCTTGGTAATACCTGTTTCTTCTACAATCTCTCTTTCTCGGCATTGAGTAACATTTTCATCCATAGTCATTGTGCCATTAATAGTATTCCACCCCCCCCTAGTTTTGTTTCATTTCAAAAGTAAAAATTCTGGTTTGTTATCTTTAATTCTATAAACTACTATTTGTATTATTATTGGTAATTTTTTGTCCATATATTTTATCTAAATGTTTAATTTTGTTGTGAATCAAATTATTATTGTACCCTTTATACTTTTTAACAACTTTTAAATAGCTTAATATCCTCTAACTTAGACTTACCACGGAGTTTAGTATAGTGGAATTTGTCATTCATTTGGTTTTTATAAACTCCCAAAACCCACCACTTTTTCTCCCCGCGAAACTCCATAGCTTTTTTAAGCTTTGAGATTTTAACTATTTTCCATTTAACTGTTTTGGTGGCTGGGTTAATTATGCTCACTTCATTCTTTTCCGTATTTTTAGATGAAAAATTATTTAATAGTGATGCACATGACCATTTTCATGTATTGCCTCTATATCTTTCTTACTAATAAAGTGAGCAGCTATGTAACTAGCAATCGGTACTGCTAAAATGAGACTTAATGAGCCCACTAAGGTACGAAAATTACCAACTACAAATTTATTAAATGAATTACCAAAACCCGGGCAGCAGCAACAGGCAAAATTAATAATGCACTTGACTTAGAATTGAAGTGTTAATCACCAATTAACAGTGTTTCTAACACTGATACCCCGTCCATTCGCGACGGAGAGAATTTATCACACAATCACCATCCAAAACATTCGCGCACCGTCAAACCGTCGCAACGGGCAAAAGATTGCGCGTAGGGATTGACTCGCCCTTGTGCATGTCCGTGTGTAGGCATTTGATCTGACGGACGACTACGAGATGAGACACTTGAGTTATTAAATATTTGTGGAATATTCATACTACTTTCTAGGCGCATACCTAAGATTATCTGCTCCACAAATGGACGGTCAGTAGGAAATACTGTTTTAAAGCTTTTGAATAATTCTGAATACGGAAAATTCTTAGGAAGTGCTTCTTTGTTATTGAGTGCGTCTTTAAATTGCTGGTACACTGGACCAGTGGTACCGCTAACAATACCAAAACTTTCTTGTGTGTGAGCAACCATATCTTTATAAGTCCAATAGACAACTGGGATATCATGTTCGAAATATCTATACACGACATACTTGTCTGTGTGCTGGGCCCACCAATCATTTGCCCAATTTCCAACTTCTCCAATTGCCACAGCCACAGAATGGTTGTTTTTTTGATCAAATAGTATTTGATTTTCTGGTACTACTTTTGAACCAAAACCATAGTAGTGTGGTATATACGCGCTGTTATCGTCATCTTGTAGAACCGATGCTATATTAAGAGAAATATTGTTAGGCTGTATAAACAACGTATGCGAATTACCTGTTTCTCTAATACTATGAACTGTCTCTGCATACCATCGTGAAAGTGCTTTATCAGAAGGAGCCTGAGGCTCATTAAGCAGGTCAAAACCAGCAAGCCATGCTCTCGATTGATATCTTTGTGCAATGATCCCCCAAAAATCTTGTGTTTGTTTTTGCGCCGAAGCGTCTTTCCAATACAATGCCTCTCCGTGTGAATCAGCGTGAGAGAGTGTGCTTTGTGGAGAGCTTGCGACATGAAGATCAAACAAACAATATATTTTGTACTGCGTGCACCATGCTAGTGCACGATCAAGATACATGAATTCTTCGTCCACAGATTTACCAAGAGCAATAGTGCGAGAGAAATCTTTTTCTGAGAAAGGTATACGTATCAAGTTCACGCCCAGCGAAGAAATATATTCAATATCGTCTACCGTGATAAAAGCATTCTCATATGCTTCAAGAAATTCATCTACGCTCATGTTTGAATTTTGTATAACATGAGCGAGCATATCCCTAATCATGTATTCAGCATAATTGTCTTTATATGTCTGCCCAGTGTGTTCACCCAGTTCCCATAAATACCCCTCGCGTACCAGCCATTGACCTATGTTTACACCAACCACACGAAACGGTTCATTGTCATTTCCAATAAACTGACCTTTTTCTACATGAAAAATGTCATCCAGATTTTCTAGTGGAATCTTTGCAATATGCGGTTCGCGCTGCACAACATAAAAACCCACAACCATCATGAGTAAAAGTCCTGATATACTTTTTCGTTTACTATTTAACATATTGTATGAAAATAAATGACCTCACAATAAGCTGAAGAGGTTTGACGTGATAATAACACCGGGAAACAACACTGCTTAACCCTTGCCGTCATAACGTTAGTAAAGGAAAGTTAAAACCTATTTTTAACAATGGTGCGTATTATGTATATTCCAATTCTAATTTGTTTTAACAGAGGAGACCCAGATACTTTTGACACTCCTCCGTATCTAGGGCGGTGATTGGTTTTGTATTCATGGATTTTTAAGTGGTTCTTTGCTGCTGTGCACTGTGGTTCTGCAGTAAATCCATACGTACGATCCTGAATATTAAGGCTTAAAAATGTCGATAAATACATACTCCGAAACGGTCCAAGGTCTGTATACCACTGACCATAGAGCAAAAATATCAATGCACCAAAAAGTACATTTACCCAAGCGTGCACGCATTGAGTTACACAAACTTTTGACATCACTGTACGAGAACCAAATATCATATCATGGGAATCACACATGTTTTTATGATACACGAGTTCACTTGGGTCATCTACTCCATCGCCATCCATGAAAGTAATAATCACGTCATCATGAGAGGAATACTTCTTGTTCAAATAATCAACACCGCGCATGAGTGTGTGCCCATACCCCCGCAGTTTTTCATGGGTAACTGTTACACTGTGCGAACAAGCAATAGCAACCGTGGTATCTGTTGAGCCATTGTCGCATACCACAATCTCATCAATGATTCCTGTCTTTTGTATTCCAGATAGCACGTATGCTATGGATTCTTCTTCGTTAAATGTTGGTATTAATACAATGTGTTTCATAAAATTATACTATTGCTGATATGTCTTTTTTAACGCAACGTAGCGTACTACATAACTATATACATAAAAAATAGTAACTACTACTAATGGCAACCAAAGCAATAGCTGATGCCAAAGAATCACGCCATTGTTTGTGTACTTGATTGTATTGTCCGCAACATCAAAGTATACAATCAATGACTGGAGTGGAAACATTAATATTCCTGCAAGCGCAATATTTCTTAGACCAACAGACACAAAAGGAATTAAAGGCAGTACCCATAACCAGTACCAACTAAATACCGCCGCAGAAGAAAGTAATATCCACAAAAGAACAATAAAACTTTTTGTTTCAAGAGAATAGGTGCGATTACGCCACATTACCAGTATCAACACCAACCCAATAATCAACAATACGTATTTAGCAATATAGGCATCACCTACAATCTCCTGCGTAACATGAAACAAACCCGGACTCATAACCCATTCTTGCACGTACAATTGCAGTGAAGATAATAATTCACTCACGGGAAATTTAACAAGAAATGGTACTGACAACATACCTCCCATTACTATTCCCGAAAGAGCTATATACAACCAGTTTTTTCTTTTAAGAAAAAACGGCACAATGAGCAATGGAACAAACTTAGTAAGCACCAATCCCGCAAGAGCCATACCTGTCGAAACCAACTTTCCTCGCTTATTGAGCCAGAGACTCAATACCAGCAAAAACATAAAAACCGACTCGGTATGCCCTGCACCAATTGTCTCATATATAAACAACGGGCTCAGTGCTATAAACACAAGCCAGTACCTTTGTTCTTTTGATATAAGGCTATACAGAAGATACAAAGTACCCACATTAAAGGCAGTGAAAATTAATTTTAGTGCAATGATTGAATCGCGAGCAATTAAATTACTCAATGTAAAAACAGCTTGCAAAAATGGAGGGTATGAACTTACTGACCATTTAAAAAAAAGATGATCCCAATACCACGGCATATCAAACACCTGCATGTGAGAAAGTGTATTTGGAGTGAAAAAATACGGGTTAAACCCCTCAAGAATAACCCTACCATCCCATACATATCTAAAAACATCATTATGCCCAAAGGTAACAAAAGCAAAAGCAATGTGCATAACAACCGACAACCCAATAATTTTTTTCAATGTATGCACGGTGAGGTGATGTTTTATGCTTTGTGTGTACCACAGGACAAGAAGTCCTATAACAAACAATACTATGCCAACAAACACTCCTTGCTTCATAGGTACATCTAAAAAAAGCAGATAAGCATAGAGTGCAGTAATAAGAACTAATACGCCATGGATCATATTATTTTTTACCCGCTTCTTCGTCTGTTACTTTTACCAATAGCTTTGTTGAGCCAAATGACAACACCCCCATGGGACAAGTTTGAACACATGCACTACACCGCACACATTGTACATCATCAAGGGGTTTTCCTTTTTGGGCATATGCCATAACATCAATACCCATATGACAATTTTTTGTACAAATACCACAAGAAATGCAGCGTTTCTTGTCGGCAAATATACGATACCGCGAAAATTTATTGTAAATATTCATCAAGGCAGCCAAGGGACACAAAAACCGACACCAAAACCTACCACTAAAGAAGAAATAGAGACCGACTCCAAGCACACCTGCAAAGATCGTATCGACAACTATTTTGTAAAAAGTAATTATATGAGCGGACAGTACAACCATCATACTACTAGCAGACGGCAACCAACTAAGTATTTGAAAAATCAACGTAATCAAAATCAACAACAACACCCCTTGACCTGCATTCTCCCAGCGTTTTGCACGGGGTCCATGTGGTGCGAGTGTGCGATATTCATCACCTACTGTTTCTGCTAGTGCGCCACAACTACATATCCATGAACAGTACGCGCCCTTACCCCACTTCCACACGATCAATGGGATTATGACAAACGTTTGAATGAGTGAAGTAATCAGCCAAAATATACTTGGTTGATCTGTGAAAATATTCCATATAAATAACGGCCACGCCAAAATAAATCCAACAAAACGCCACCACTCTCCCCCAATAAATACAACGTCTTTTATCCATGGGTGTATAAGGCCTATGGTGTCCATCCATGGCAGGATAAAGTTTGGGATAACAAAGAGCGGTAATGCCTGAATAAGAAATACTGTAATAGTCTGCCTTAAGACATATCTCGTTTTACGAAACAATATCCTCCTTACACCAAACAAAAATATTGAGGTTGTGTACAAAAATCCATACCAAAAATATGGATCATATCCTAAAAAGTTTTCCCCAAAATATTTATTTTTAAAGAATGTCACCAACGTGAGTATGATTGCAAATGCAAAATAACTATATTTTATCCAATGCCATTTAGTCGCAAAATAGTATCTAAAGTTTTTAACAATATCTACAACAAGCACGGGCAATATAACAACCACACCAATAATACCCAAAAATGAAACTACCTTAAAAATAATATCAGCGACAGACCCTGCGGTTAATTGAGAAATATCAGTAAAAATATGAGCCCCAGAACTTGCTTTACCAAAATAAGTCACCGTGGCAAATGACAAAGAAAACGCCAACCACCATTTAGTAATCTTCGACCAGGTTCCCTCTACACGAATACCACAGCGATTAAAAAATCCTAACGGTAATTCACGGCCCGCATTAATAAACACAATATCATTTGGGTATTCTTTTTCTTCTCCTTGTGTGTTTATGGTAACTGTTTTTTTATCAATTACAGTAACGTTACTGTAAAATAGTATCTCCAATTTATCTTCCTTTTTAAGACGGGAAATATGTTTAATGTTATCCGCCTTTGGCGAGGTAAACTCTTCTTTTCGATGCACTAATGTAACGCGATTGTTTTTTGCAAGCGCTATTGCTGATTCCAGGGCAGAATCACCACCACCAACAACGGTAATATTTTTACCAATATACTCAGACGGGTCAATAAGTCGATACGACACCTTGTCCATCGATTCGCCAGATATGTTTAGTCGTCGTGCTTTCCCCGATTTACCAATCGCCAACACCACGCGTAATGTCTTGTACAACACATCATCGCCCGTGTGCACTTCAAGAGAATGCCCACCCACGTCTGTAATGGTTGCGACTGATTGTATTTTTACGTCAATTTCCTTTTGGGCAAGTAGCTGAGAAAAGTGTCTCAATAAATCTTCTTTTGTTTTACCTTCAAGAGTAAGTTCGCTCGTGATAGCAAGATTCTCAGGCTCAAAAAACATTTCTTTACCAACCGGAAAATCACGTATCGTGTGAAAGGCTTCATTTGCTTCGAGTACAAGATAGCGCAAGTTTTTTTCTTTTGCACGCAATGCGGCAGAAATCCCCGCAGGCCCAGCACCCACAATAATTACATCATACTGATCAGCATCTTTTGTTCCCTGTCTATTCTTAAAGTCTTTATCTTTCTTGGTAAAAAAATCAATAATCTTGACACCACTTTCCACTGCAAACTTAAGCAATGGAATACCGGTTAAGTCTCCTATAATATACAATCCCTTAACAGTTGTCTGCCCTTGTTCATCAAGCTGAGGATAATGTTCAACAAACCCCGTAGGATTATCCTTCTGAAGCCAGTTAAAATACTTTGAAATTATAGAAAATGGTTTAATCATATTTTTATTGTATACCTTCGTATTAATATAAAAAAGGTCAACGTCTATCTATGTTGTTTTTAAGAAATATTTTATTTTATTTTCATTGAACCTACACGCTCTTCACTGACTATACATCAAATATCAGCACATGTATGTATCAGCGTGCAGACTTAACACAAACAAACCCACCATACATATAATGAACCCTATTATTTATCCAAAGTATATATCTTTCTAAAAAAATTAAAAGTAATCTACAACACAAAAAAAACGAGTCCTACCCCTTGTCTTAAGAGATAAGAAATGTTAGGAACCTTTTTAAGGTGCTGTGAAGAAGTTATTTATACAAATAAAAATAACAGGAACCGGTCTGGGTCTAAGACGTGTAAATGAGACAAATGAGACACTATAACTTCGGATTTCATAATACTTAATAATTGGCACAGCTTATACTGAAAGTAAGATTAGGTTTTGTATTGAGGGAAAGATACAGCGAAAACGAATTAATTTGGTGTTTAAATATTTTATCTATCTTCCATAAGCTTACGCGCTTTTTGTTTTAAGAGCACAAGTTCTTCAAATTCTTCCTTGTGTATTTTGCCCTGTTCCTGCATTATCCAAGGAAAAAGTGTTTTATACACGTAGATGGTATTAAGAAACGTGTTAAAGCCGCAGGGCACGATGTTAATGTATATCAAGGTTTTGATGGATAGCAAACAGCTTCATATAGGATCAAAGGTGTCAGGAACCTTTTTCTGTCTTTGGATATGACCCACCACCAACTAAAGCAATCCCCGAAGCTGAATGATGAGGGGATCTAAAAGGACGAGTGAGAATAAGAGGTCGATCGTGTGGTAAAAGCCCAGCAATAGAATAAATTTTAGATACCTCAAGTATTTCGTCGTGGGTCATACTAGGTAAAATAGATGACATAGAGCGGGCAAGTAACGTTTTACCTGCCCCAGGGGTACCAGAAAGAAGGATATTATGACCACCAGCAGCAGCTACCTCTAAAGCACGTTTAGCTACTTCCTGTCCTTTGATATGTGCAAAATCTATATCAAACTGAGGGGGAGAATCAGAAGAAAAACTGTTTTTATTTTCAAAAGGAGAAATCAATTTTTCTCCCCTAAGATGAGATGCAAGTTGTGCAAGAGATTCGACTGGAAAAATATCAACTCCACCAACAAGAGATGCCTCGGCAGCATTAGAACTCGGAACATAAAGTTGTTGATAACCTTTTTGTTTGGCAAAAATAGCAACAGGAAGAATACCACTCGTGTGTCTAAGGTCACCATTGAGCGAAAGCTCACCAACAAATAAACTGTTTTCAAAATTAAATTCTAAATATTTCTGTGTAGCCAAAATCCCTAAAGCAATGGGTAAATCAAAAGAAGGTCCCGATTTTTTAATATAGGCTGGGGCCAAATTAACAGTAACTTTAGTGCGAGGAAAAGGCAAAGAAGAGTTTTTGATCGCCGAACGAACACGCTCTTTGGCTTCATCAACAGCCTTATCTGGTAAACCAACAATAATAAAAGTAGGAAGAGAAGCTGAGATGTCTATCTCAACTTCAACCAGCTCACAATCTAACCCTAAAACAGCAGATGAATATATTTTAGATATCATACTTTTTAAAGATTAACGACCCAAAACCGATTATTAACTATCAACCTAATAATATCACTGTAACCAAAAATAACCCAATAAAAATTAGATTATACAAATAAAAACAATATTTTATATTACCCTACATTTCTTGCCTCTCATCGTACCACTCAAATAATCTCATAAAACACAGTAGATTATATAGATATTTATAAGAAACAAACTATTTACTATATTTACAACACTTTACTCTACTTAAAAAATACTACCTACCAAGTAACCCTTTTATTGTAAGTAATATTATTTGATTATTTTTTAAAAAAGTGACCAATTGTTACTTATTTCTTTTATCAGTAAGCTTATCGTGGTACTTTGAAAGCTCATGTTTTAGGATATTTTTTGTTTTATCTATGGCCTCATAAGCGTCTTCCGTGTTAGATTCTACCCTAATTGAAGGATGCCCAGGCATACTAAGGTTAGCTTCTGCACGATAGATATTACCTTGTTTGTGGTGGTGTGTTGTCAGAGCTAACTCAAACTGAACCAAAACCTCAGTATTACTCTCAAAACTCGAAATAAGACGACTAAGAGAGCTTAGTTTTTCTTCAATATAACTCTTTAAAGCTTCTGTAAGGTCTAATTTAGTGCCTGTAATTTGTATTTGCATAGAATTATATTAATTGATAACGTTAAACACTTGATTTCATTGGTATTTTATTATATTGTGCAACAAGGTCAAGAGTAAGGGCGCGTAGCTCAGTTGGTTAGAGCGCATCCCTGATAAGGATGAGGTCGGAAGTTCGAGTCTTCCCGCGCCCACAAAACATAAATTATTAGTAATTTATCGACTTTTTCTTTTTAAGAAAGTAAAATACCACCTATGTATTTTACTTTCTTATTATAAGAACAAATAAATTATTACTCAAAACTTTTTATAAAAGATTTTACCCTATTGTTTTATTCTCATGTAATAATTATTATACCATAAGTACTCATATTTCTGACTTATATAAACTTAGTCGCAATGTATCCATAAATATCAAATTGAAATATAAATTATATTGTTACTAATACAAAAACTTATAACCCAAACATTGGATTAAAGATATATTAACTATAGTGATCTAAAAACTCAATCATCAAACTAAAATATAATGATCTAAAAAATTCAATAATACACATTTGTTTGAAACACAAATCCAACCAAAGCACGGTTTAAAATACGTTAAATTACTAAAAATACTGAATATTAAGACTTAAATATGTTGTAGTTAATACAAATAATCAAAATTTTTAAAAATCTTATTTATTATATATTACCTTCTTCAATTATGAATTACTCTAACCTCCAAAAGTCCGATCCAGACATATACACATCCCTAGAAAAAGAACTCACACGACAACAAGACGGACTTGAGCTCATACCATCTGAAAACTACGTATCAGAAGCAGTACTTGAAGCCCTCGGTTCAGTATCCACCAACAAATACTCAGAAGGATATCCTGGTAAGCGATATTATGGCGGTAATGAGTTTATCGATGAGATCGAACAACTTGCAATCGATCGCGCTAAACAAATTTTTGGTGCCGAACACGCAAATGTTCAACCCCTATCCGGAGCTCCTGCTAATCTTGCAGTATATGCAGCACTTCTCAAACCCGGTGAGACCGTCCTTGGAATGGACCTTACACATGGAGGACACCTCACACATGGACACCCAATAACCTTTCCAGCAAAAATATTTAACTTCGTCTACTACAAGACTGATCACCTTTCAGGACTCATCGACTACGATAATATCCGAGGGATGGCACAAGAACATAAACCGAAGATAATTCTCGCTGGATATTCTGCATACTCACGCCTCATTGACTGGAAACAAATTCAAGACATAGCTAACGAGGTTAATGCACTCACTATGGCAGATATTGCACACATTGCAGGTCTTATTGCTGGGGGCGTAATGGATAGCCCAGTACCATACTTTGATGTGATTACCACCACCACACACAAAACTCTACGTGGACCACGTGGTGCTATGATTCTTTGCAAAAAACAACACGCCAAAGCAATTGACAAATCAGTGTTTCCAGGACTACAAGGAGGACCACACGAAAACAACATTACAGCAAAAGCTGTTGCTTTTAAAGAAGTACTCAGTCCAGGGTTTTCAGAGTATACAGAACACATACTTAAAAATGCTAAAGCACTCGAAGTATCTCTCAAGAAACATGACTTCAAAATATGCTTCGGTCAAACAGACAACCATCTTCTCCTCTTAGATTTGACGAACAAGAAAGTCTCAGGTAAAACAGCGCAAGAAGCACTTGACGCATCAGGTATCACCCTCAATATGAATATAGTACCAGAAGACCCACGATCACCTATGGATCCTTCAGGAATTCGCCTCGGAACACCGGCCCTTACGACACGTGGGATGAAAGAACCAGAAATGACACAGGTTGGGGAATGGATCAACAACGTAATCAGCGACCCTGAAAACACTACTCTACAGAAAAAGGTAAAACAAGAAATAAAAGACTTCACCGCACAATTTCCACTATACTTGAAGATATAATTAGTCGTCTTATCACCCCCTACCTAGAACACAACAAAAACAAACTCCGACGGAATTTACTGAAATGTGAACTTCCTAATCTCACTACTCACTTAAATACAAACGACCAGTGAGATAATAAAAGAAAATCTATGCAAATCCTCGACGGTAAAAAACTTGCACAGCAAGTACGCGAACAACTCAAAACAGATATACAAAACTCTGCTATCACACCAGGAATCGCCGCCGTACTCGTTGGTGATGACCCTGCTTCACATATCTACATCAACCTCAAAGAAAAAGCTGCCAGAGAGATCGGTATGCACTTTGAGCGAGTAGAACTTCCTGAAAACACAAACCAAGACACACTCATAAAAATAATAAAGACATTTAATACCCAAAACAACATCCACGGAATCCTCGTACAGCTCCCCTTACCAAAACATATAGACACCAACAAAATAATCCGCACAATCAACCCTAACAAAGACGCAGACGGCTTTCACCCCGACAACATAAATCTTATCCGTGATGGTAAAATCAAAGTCATGTCTCCTACACACGCTGGTATTCTCGCCTTTCTGGAAGAGACAGGTATTGAACTCGAAGGTAAAAAAATAGCACTCCTCGTAAACTCTAATGAATTTGGTGATCCACTTGCAGACCTTCTTACTATGCATGGCACCGAAGTCGCAAATCTTATAAAGAAAAAAGGTTTTCAATCCTATACTCAAAAAGCAGATATCCTCATAGTCGCAGTTGGTCAGGCAAACCTTATACAAGCAGATGATATTAAAAAAGACGCCGTAATAATTGACGTCGGCACAAACAAAGTAAACAACAAACTAGTAGGAGATGTAGACTTTGAATCAATCAAAAACAAAGTATCCTGGATAACCCCTGTACCTGGTGGTGTTGGCCCCATGACTGTTGCATATTTATTAAAGAATACATTTGAATTAGCATTACTTCTAAAAAAGAATCGACAATAACCCCCACACATTACACAACCAACCCTGAAGGATGGTAGTGAAAC
>Ga0316190_10000839_pt1 | contig 21767 bp, 18 predicted proteins | sample Eddworburrow2_MG_FD_204929 | JGI IMG/M metagenome (GOLD analysis project Ga0316190, IMG submission 204929) | Coastal sediment microbial communities from Maine, United States - Eddy worm burrow 2 | ecosystem: Environmental > Aquatic > Marine > Coastal > Sediment | place: USA: Maine | collected... | reverse complement strand
CTTCTTGCGCAATGCTTTTCATCATCAGCATCACGCCGCCTTTTGCCCTTCTAATATTTTCTCCGCCGGACACTCCGGCATGACAACATCCGGATATTGTTCTGCGCTCATGATTGCGTCTCCTTTTCTCAAACAGCCATGTTAGATGATCTTTCTCGGATCTATCGCCCAAAAAATAAGGTAATCCGCATAGGAGCTTTCAACTTCAATTAAGTCCGGAGTATTGGAGTAATGGAGTGTTGGAGTAATGACGAAAGGATTGATGTCTATTTATTTCAACACTCCAATACTCCATCACTCCAGTACTCCGGAGCCGAGACTTTTAAGAAATCTTTGCGACCTTTAAGCTATCTTAGTTATTGATCATATTTCCGAGTCCCGATCTTTTTCAATCCATTTCCTCACGCCATCCGCCGGACTGTTGGATCAACTTCGCCACCAGGCCGGTCCAGCCGGTTTGGTGACTGGCACCCAGTCCGGCACCATTGTCGCCATGAAAGTATTCATTGAACAAAATCAGATCATGCCAATGAGGATCTTTTTGAAAGGTTTTCAATCCTCCGTAAATCGGCCGATCACCTTCACCGTTGCGCAAAAACAGTTTAACCAATCGGTGCGACAGTTCGGCTGCGACCTCCCCGAGGGTCATTGTCTGCCCGGAACCGGTCGGACACTCGACCTCAAAGGAATCGCCGTAATAATGATGGAATTTTTGCAGAGACTCGATCAGCAGATAGTTAATCGGGAACCATATCGGACCTCGCCAGTTGGAGTTTCCGCCAAATAGCCCGCTTTCGGATTCCGCCGGCTGGTAGCCAATGGTGTGAGTCTGGCCGCCCACGTAGAATTTGTAGGGATTTTTCTGGTGAAATTTGGAAACCGAGCGGATACCGTATTCGGACAAAAATTCGTTTTCATCCAACATCGGCTTCAGCGTTCGTATCAGACGATCACGGTTGACAATCGCCAGCAGTCGACGGGAATGGTCGCCCTCGGCCTTGACACAGGCCACGTCACCGCTGTCCCGCAGGTAGGCCCGGTTTTCAAAAAACCAGTTTAAACGCCGTTTGAAGTCCGGCAGACTTTCGATCAGCTCAGGCTCAAGGGTTTCCACAGCCAGCAGCGGCATCAGGCCCACCAAGGATCGAACTTTCAAAGGGACGTTGCTGCCATCAGGAAAATGTAACACGTCATAGAAGAAGCCGTCCTCCTCACTCCACAAGCCCTTGCCGCCGTGGTATGCATCCGTCATGGCGTGGGCAATCCTCAGAAAGTGCTCAAAAAACTTGCTGGCAGTGTCCTGATAGACCGGATTGTTTTTGGCAAGCTCCAGGGCAATTTTTAACATGACCAGGCAGTAAAATCCCATCCAGGAAGTTCCGTCGGACTGATCTATATGACCGCCGGTGGGCAGCGGCGCGCTGCGGTCGAACACGCTGATGTTGTCCAGACCTAAAAATCCGCCCTGGAAAACGTTCTTGCCCTCAGTATCCTTTTTATTAACCCACCAGGTGAAATTCAACAGCAGTTTGTGAAAAATTCCTTCCAGAAACGCACGGTCGGCCGACCCCTGCTGCTTGGCGTCGATTTTGTAGACCCGCCAGGCCGCCCAGGCATGCACCGGTGGGTTGACGTCACCAAATTTCCATTCATAGGCCGGCAGTGACCCGTTCGGGTGCATGTACCATTCACGGGCCATTAGATCGAGCTGTCTTTTGGCAAAATCCGTATCCACGATGGCCAGCGGAATGCAGTGAAACGCCAGGTCCCAGGCCGCATACCACGGATACTCCCATTTGTCGGGCATGGAAATAATGTCGAAATTGTTGAGATGCTTCCATTCACTGTTACGCCCCTGAAGGCGCGGTTCCGGAACCGGCGGCAAGCCGGGGTCTCCCTGCAGCCATTGCTCGATGTTGTAATAAAAAAATTGCTTCGTCCACAGCATGCCGGCCAAGGCTTGCCGCTGCACCCGTTTTTCTTCCGCACCGAGGCCCTGCTTATGAATCGCGCCATAAAATTTATCTGCTTCGCCGAGTCGTTGCGCAAAAATCGTATCGAATTCGGCAAAAGGCTTCTCATGGCCTCTTTCGGCCAACCGCAGCCGAATCGTGCGCGACATACCCGGATCGATAGCGCCACTGAAAAGCGCAGCGACCTTGGTACCTTCCCGGGCCGGATTGACGGCGTCTTTGTCACCGTTGATGAGGTAGCGGTGAAAGGCATCTTTGACATGCGGATTTCCGTTGGTCGAGAAGTCAAATCGCGCAGCGTTGGTTTCGTTGTCGGTAAAAATCAGTTCATCGGCCTCTTCAGCGAACAAGTAGTAGCTTCCGGCCGCCGGATGGTTGATCTCCGCAGCAAAAAAATTCGAGGCACTCTCGATCTGACTTAGATGGGGCCTGTCAGAGACATCGTTCATCGGGCCATCCTCATAGCCCCAGGACCAGGTATTGCGGAACCAAAGGCTGGGCAACACAAAACAATCGGCTGCCTCCGGGCCGCGATTGGTCACCGTGATCCTGGCCAAAATATCGTCCGGCGCCGCTTTGGCATATTCAACCACGACATCAAAGTAGCGATTGTCGTCAAAAACACCGGCGTCCAACAATTCATACTCGAAATCAAAAAATCCCCGACGCCGGCTCTCAGTCACAAGATCGGTGTATGGGTACTCCGCTTGAGGGTACTTATAAAGCATTTTCATGTAACTGTGGGTGGGGGTGCTGTCGAGGTAAAAGTAGTATTCTTTGACGTCTTCGCCGTGGTTTCCCTCGGATCCGGTCAGACCGAACAAGCGTTCTTTCAGAATCGGATCTTTACCGTTCCACAACGCCAGGGCGAAACAGATATACTGATAGCGATCGGAAATCCCGGCGATGCCGTCTTCGCCCCAGCGGTATGCCCGGCTGCGGGCATGATCGTGCGGAAAATATTCCCAGGCACTACCGTCCGCGCTGTAGTCTTCACGCACGGTGCCCCAGGATCTCTCGCTGAGATAAGGTCCCCATTTTTTCCAGTTTGCTTTACGATCGCGGTATTCGGCAAGTCGTTGATGTTCAGCTGTAATTTTCATATCGATACTCCTGAATAAAATTCTCTACTGCCTGTTTGTTGCTCTCGTCCTCGTAAAGGTCTGTCGAAGACACATGGCCGGCCGAGCATCTGGTGGAATCGCCGGTGTTGATTCAGGTTTTGCCTTCTCTTTACTTATGTGTTTTAGTTTTTAAGATTTCGGTTTGAACCGGTGGGCCGTCCAGATCGAATACGATGGGCGAAATCATTTAGTGTTCCTCCGTTTTCTTTTTTGGGCGATTCCTTCCATAATCGAATCAAAAGACCGGGCAAACGCATCGACGCCCTCAACCTGGAGTTGGTCGGTGATCAGCCTGAGATCTAAGCCTATCTCATCCAGCTGGCGCAGCTGTCGGCGGGCCTCGTCTACTCCAACGGTCAGGGTTTCTGCAGCAGTGCCATGATCCAGAAAGCTATTCAAGGTCGCCGGCGGCAGGGTGTTGACCGTGTCTCTTCCGATCAGCTCATTGACATACATCGTATCCGCATAATTCGGATTTTTCGTACCGGTGCTGGCCCAAAGGACCCGTTGCACCCGGGCGCCTGCCGCTGCCAACCGGTCCCAGCGATCACCGCTGAAAATTTCCTGAAATATCGCATAGGCCATCTTTGCATTGGCAATGGCAATCTTACCCTGCAATTCTGGATGGCCGGTTTTTTCCAGAGCCTTATCCACTGCCGTGTCGACCCTGCTGATGAAAAATGATGCCACTGAACCGATGGTGTTAACCCCCTGCCCCCCTTGTACGGCAGGGCCATTCTGGGACAGTTGTTCCAGGCCTTCGATATAGGCTCCGGCAACATCCCGATAGGATTCAAGGCCAAATATCAGCGTAACGTTAACATTCACACCGGCGCCGATCAGGGCTGCAATGGCGGGGATGCCAGCCGGAGTGGCCGGTACTTTAATCATGACATTCGGCCGGCCAACGGTCTCAAACAGGCGTCTGGCCTCGGCAATGGTGGGCTCCGTCTGGTGGGCCAGTCCCGGATTTACTTCCAGGCTGACAAAACCGTCTTTGCTCCCGGTCGCATCATAAACCGTCCTCAGAACGTCTGCCGCCATGGCAATGTCTTCGACCGCCAGCGATTCATATATTTCGTTCACGCTTTTATCTTCAGCAATCAGTCGATTTAAATCAACATCGTAATCCGTGCTGCCGGTAATGGCTTGTTCAAAGATCGACGGATTGGAGGTCACCCCGCCGAGACCTTTGGAAACCAGGTCCGCCAATTGACCGGACGTGATCATCGTCCGTTGAATATAGTCATACCAGATTGATTGTCCGAGCTTGGAAAGTTCTTTTATCTTCGACATGGGGAAACTCCTTGTTTCTAAATTTCAGATTCATAATTAAATTCGTTTCCATTTTCTAAACCCACCATTCTAATATTCTCTCCGAGCCGCAAGCACTACGAGCCGGAGGCCAGAAACCATTATTCCATCGTTCCATTGTTCCATCATTCCAATTGCGGAGCGAAGCGGAGCTAGGTTCTTTTATGGGGTGTTCAGTTGCTGTTGCCCGTAAAAGGCAGCACCCCAAAGGCCGCTTTCTTCATTGGCATTTAGAAACACGGGTATTTTCCGGAGTTCACCGGCCATTATGGCCGAACTCCTGAAAGAGGCCTTGAACTCGGCATGAGTTACCAGTTGCGGTAATTTTGCGGCAAGCCCTCCGGCAATATAAACACCCCCGTAGGCTAACAGCTGCAAAGCAAAGTTGCGGCAAACCCGCCCGTAGAAACGGTTCATCCAGATCGCTGTAGGAGAGTCCTCCGCAAGCTCATCGCCAACCTGAGATGGTTTGAGCTTGCGGCCGGTTAAAAAATGATGAATGTTACTCAATCCTCTGCCGGATACGACGGTTTCGGCGTCAATATACGGATCACCGGTTTGTTGATGCAAAAATGCCTTGTAAGCACTCTCGGCTTCGTTTTCAAATGGGAACCCGGCGTGGCCGCCCTCAGAGGGCAGCGCCAGCCACTTTCCGCATCCGTCATTGATAAGGGCTGCGTGGCCGAGTCCGGTTCCGGCCCCGACAACCACCAGTGGCGCTCCGGGATCAATCTTACCGGCCACTATCTGTTGAGCGCCATTGATAATCGGTGATCGGCAGGCGTATGCCTGGACTGCAAAATCGTTAATCAGCTCACAACGTCTAAAACCCAAACTTGGAGGGAGATCCGAGACATCGACATCCCATTTGATGTTCGGTGGATTGCTGTAAACGCCATCCGTTACCGGGCCGGCAACGGCGAGAACCGATATGTCGGCTTTCTCGGGCGTCAATTCAAAGTCTTCTCCACGCAGTTGTTCAATCAGGTGGGTGAATGAATCGGCCTTTTCAGTTCGCAGCCAACACGACTGAAGCAGACTCAGGCGGCCACCCGAATCCGTTTCGAAGGCAGCAAAACGACTGTTTGTGCCGCCGATGTCAGCGGCAAGGATACGGTGCATCGATCAAGCTCCTCATCTTGTCCATCATAATTGCTCTCCCTTGAAACTGAACCACTCAACCTATTTTTTTACAAAATTCACAAATCGCCTGATGTAAGTCTTGTAAGCTCCGCGGGGCCTAAGCTGCCGGCCGGATATGAATGCAGCATGGAATCCCTGTCGCCGCACATTTCGCATTCGGCCAGAATCGGGGTCAGAAACGACCAGCACTGCTCCACGGCGTCCTGGCGCCAGAAAAGCATGTGGTCACCGAGCATACAGTCAAGCAGCACCTTTTCATAGGCATCCAGCACCGGTTGTTGATTCCCCTGATAATATTGAAAGTCCATCGTCACCGCTCTCAGGCAGACCCGGGCACCCGGAAGTTTGGTCTGAAATGTCAGCGTAATCTTCTCATCCGGATAGATACCGAGTATTAGATGGTTGGCACTAATATTCGGGCCGATCACATTCCGAAACATGGAATGCGGAACCTGTTTGAATTGAATGCTGATTTGCGTCGCTTTTTGTGCCAGACGTTTACCGGAGGTCAGATAGAAAGGCACGCCCTGCCAGCGCCAGTTGTCTATGAATACCTTCATGCGTGCAAATGTCGGTGTCAGCGACTGCGGATTCACACCGGGTTCATTACGATAGGCCGGCACTCTTTTACCATCGATGGTACCGGCATCGTATTGCCCCAGAACAAGTCGATCCTGAAGCCGGTCGACTTCAAAAGGCCGCAGGGCCCTGAAAACCTTGACCCGTTCGTCCCGTACCCGGTCGTCCTCGAAGGCCGTGGGCGGCTCCATGGCTGTCAACGCCAGAAGCTGCATCATATGATTCTGAAACATGTCGCGCAAAACGCCGGATTGTTCATAATAGCCGGCCCGGTGTTCGACGCCTAAGGTTTCAACAGCGGTAATTTCCACATGATCCACATAACGACGATTCCAGACCGGCTCGAATATAGAGTTGGCAAAGCGGAACATCAAAATGTTCTGGACGGTCTCTTTGGCCAGGTAATGGTCGATCCTGAAAACCTGATGTTCACTAAAATATTCATGGATGCTGCGGTCCAATTCGATGGCGGTGTCCAGGTCTCGACCGAAAGGCTTCTCCACCACCAGTCGTGACCAGCCGTTGCCGTTTGCTTTCTCAATCCCCAAACCGGATTTACCGGTCATCTGGGCGACAGGCGCATACAGGTTCGGTGGCAGGGCCAGGTAGAAAAGTCGGTTGCCCGAAGTGTGGTGCTGATGGTCGAGTTCTTTTAGCTTCCGGGCCAGGGTGTTGAATGTTTCCAGATCTTCATATCCAACCGGTTGATAGTGAATTAATTTTGAAAATTCCGTCCAGGCCGATCTGTCGACCAGGACCGCCGATTCCATATCGGAGGCCAGTTTGTTTCGAAACGCTTCATCATTGAGCTGCGTTCGACCGGATCCGATAATGGCAAATGCCTCTGGAAGACGGTCGTTTCGGTACATGTGAAAAAGAGACGGAATTAATTTACGGGCAGTCAAATCGCCGGTTGCCCCCAAAATTACCACAGCGCAAGGGTCGCCGGGCGGAACGGTCCCGCAATCCAGTATACTGCCGTCCGACCCGGATGAATCCACGCTCACCTTGGCCAGCATGTCCTTCTGTGGACTGGTGATAGACTCAGTCATTTTTATCTCCTCACATTGACAATCTCGCAAAAAGTCAAAATTATCAAATTTCGATCTCATAACCTATCGAAATTATTATGTGTAAATTTTGAGAATCGGCTCTTTTCGGACTTTTTACGAGACCATCAATATTGCTTCCGCCAGCTGAATCAAATACGCACTTGACACTTAGGTTCTTTTCAATCGTACCGGAGATTGGTCCTCTCAAGATTAGGAGTCCGATCTGAGGATAATTCCTTACAGTCAAAAAGATAAAGACAAGATTCAAGCCTGTCAACCAGGTTGCACGATGGACAGGCCGCAAAACCGGCAGCAATCATAACGGCCTTACCCTATCTGCGGCAAGGGTTTGAATCCCCAAATTCAATTATCGATCTTCAGTACTCGCCACAGGCCAATGGAAACCGCAATTAAATTGACTTATCTGAAAATGAGATTAAGGTCTGAGTAAGACTCTCATTGCAACATCCGACAGAATTGAAGAAATTTTCTCTAACCGGTCTTTATTGGTTTAACCGTAAGGATTCCATGTCTTGTCAGCAACGAAATATTTCCCGAAAACAATTTGGCCGGTTTACTGCCGGTCGGCACAAACCCATGATGGCGATGGTTGAGGTGACCAACCGCTGTAATATGGCCTGCCCAATTTGTTATTCCGATGCGAATCAATCGTCTGAGGATGTTCCGATTGACAAAATTCGCGCTCGTCTACACCGGCTTCTGGAACTAACGGAAACACCTATCCCAATTCAGATCAGCGGTGGAGAGCCTATCCTTCGCGACGAATTGCCGGAGATAATCGCCATCGCCAAAGACATTGGCTACCGCAATATGAGGGATACAGTATGCAAGATCTTCTCAAACTTATTGAGGCAGAAACCGGAATCGCTGCGGACACCTTTCGCTCCGAGCATATCGGACATCCGGATTGCAACGCCATGTCGCCGGTGTTTATGGTAAACGGAAAACTTGAACCACTGTTTAAGTATATTAGCAAAGAAGATTCTCTTGCATTTTTTGGCAACGAACCTCGCAATAAAATTATGGCCACGTTTGCAGGAAAAAAAGAATTTTTCTTTCGACAACTGTTCAATCCAAATGCCTGGAAATTGATCGCCAAGGCCGCACCGATCTTTGGTTCAAATCCCTACAATATGCTGCGTACCGATCATTTGTTGCTTTTTGCAAAATCTTTTATGGAAACAGATACCCTCGATCCGCAAAGAATAGGGCAATGCTGCTATGCAATAGCTGGAGAAGAAGGAATTTTTTCCTTTTGTGCCTATAACAATCTACACCGTTTCAGCAAGGAATCCATTTCTAAATGATTACAACCGGTTCAACCCGGTAACGTATTAAAAGTGAAAGCCATGATAGATAAGATTATTAAAATTCACCATTCCGGTTTAATATTGTTATTGCTGGGATTTTTAGTGTTCGGATGTACGACTATACAACCGGTAATCAAAGTCAAACAGCCGGTGGAGCCGCCCATTTTTTCCAATGAGCGCTTCGACCGGGTGCTTCAGCAGTTTGTGGATGATCACGGATTCGTTAACTACAGCGCCCTGCAGCAGAATCTGGAGGATCTGGAAGAATACTACTATCTGATTACAACTTACAGTCCGGACAGCCACCCCGATCTTTTTCCGAACGAGAATCACAAACTCGCCTATTGGATCAATGCCTACAATGCTGCTGCGATGAAGACGGTGATGACCTACTATCCCATCGAAAGTGTACTCGATGTCGAACAACCTTGGATCTTTTTCTTTTTATCGAATAAAAGCGGCTTTTTTTTCTTCCAGCGACAAACATTCGGCACCAAGACGACAAGCCTTTATTATCTGGAAAACCAGATTATTCGCAAGCGATATGGTGACCCGAGGATTCATTTTGCGGTAAATTGCGCTTCCATTGGCTGCCCGCGTCTGCCGCGTCAGTCATTTTCCGGTGAGATACTCGACCAACAGCTTGATATTGAAACACGTTTTTTTCTGACTGAGGAGCGCAACTACAAAATTGACCATGATGAAAAGATCATTTACTTATCTTCGATTTTTGATTGGTACGAAAAAGATTTCACGTCATGGCTTACCACCAAATATCCCGATCGCAAGTCCAGTCTTTTAAGCTATATTGAGCTGTACCTGACGCCTGAAAAAGCAGAAGAGCTAAAAGCAATCGCAAATAGCTGCACGTTGCGCTATTTTCCCTACGACTGGGCATTGAATGCCAAAGAACCACTTAAATAATTACTCGAAATGGCTCAATGGCCCCCCCAGGTGATCGACCCACATGTCAACGAAGACATCATATTCACCTGTCCCTTTGAGAATCGGAACGCATTGGATCCCGGCTTTGGAAAATATTGATTTCCAGGAATCGTCTTCATCACTGGCCATATCGTTTTTGGCATGGTCGCCGGCGACGGACATAAACGGCATCAAATAGGCTTTTTTGATTTTCTTCTTGAGCAACAGGTCCTTGATGTCGCCAACTTCCGGGTAGCCTTCAACCGTACCCACAAAGATATTGGGATCTTTGAGCTGGAGTTGAAACATGAGGGCTGCGTAAAACGCATTGGACGGATGATGGGTGCCGTGACCCATCAGCACCACCGCGTCGCCTTTCTGGCGGTCTTTAGGGATCGTTGTCAAAATCGCATCCACCGCGCCCTGCATGTCTTCTTGGGTGGATAGCAGCGGATATCCTAATACAACCCGTTTGAATCCGCCCATCATCTTGAAGGCACCAACCGTACGTCGTAAATCATGGTATTCCTCCCCCCCGATGGTGTGCAACGATTGGACGGCAACATGGGTAAATCCTTCATCCTGCATTTTGGCAAGGGCGACTTCAGGTGAATCCAGATGTTTCCCCTGCTTGGCCAGTTTTTTACGGATGATGGTGGAGGTATAGGCCCAACGCACAGGTATGCCGGCATAAGTGGCTTTGACCTTTTTATCAATGTTTTCAAAGGACACCTGGGCACTGAGTTCACTGGAGCCAAAAGCCACCAACAAGATGCCTACCTTTTTCGGCGCTTTGTCTCCATGCCCGCCGGCCCAAACATTTGTCCACAAACAGATAGAAGCGACAATCGCCATGACAAAAATCATATATTTATTTTTCATCTATGTGACCCCCTTTAAGAACTGCATTTGTGAGTTGAACCAGAAAATGTGGCCCAATTCGGCCAATTAAAAATAGCCAATGGTTTTTGATCATCTGTCCTTATGCTTTCGGCGTCACCCCCTTCTAAGATAGTCGAATCCACAAATAATAATTTTTCTTCTTTTTGGCTGATGTTTCGTTGCACCTCCTTTCAAGATAAATTATGGAATCCCAAATAAAAAAGCCCTTCAAGCATATTTGCTTGAAGGGCTGCACCCAGTTTTCTTAACCCTTAGTATCTGTCAGCCGGCTCCGTAATCACGCGGAAATCCAGCTCTAAAATGGCAAGGCAGGTCTTCTGGCTCCCCCGCCCGTTCAGCGACCTTCCCATCTCGTTACAACGAAACAGTGGCACACAGGGCTGATCGGGTTCCCTTTTAACTTCAGAAAAGGGCGGGGCTACAGCGGCGGGACCACTCCCGATTTTGACGGGATTCCCTATTAGGCCTAAATGGCACCTTAAAATCTTCTTTAAAACTTACATATAGTTATTGTCAAGAAAAAAATATATTTCTCAAAAAAAACTAAGTGTCGGCATTCACTCATCTGGAAGCGTCATCTCCAAGTCACCACCGGACGATCTCATAAGGTGTTGAAACCCCTTAGTTGGGGTAAATCAGAACCCGCCAACACGGTCCGCCGGCCTAAAAAGCCTGCATCGGCGTCCGTCGCCTTCACCACCCGGGACGGCACCACCACATAACAGTCTTGGGGTGCAACATGATCGCCGTGGTCATCTGCGGCAAACTTCTGGCCTTTTAAAAGTTTTGTTCCGGTCTTTATATCCTTGATGGAGAACCTGAAGCCGGCATGGGGCTTGATGGCCTGAATACTTTCGTAAAATGTGATACTCGTCGGTGTCGTCTCTTGCGTCATATTGCCTTCATCAATAAGATGATGATGGATCAGGAATTTATATATATGCAGTCGTGCCGTTTCAACTGCTTGCGTTGCATAATGGTTGCCGCATTCCACAATCAATCCACGAATGCCACGGCTGCTGGCCGCTTCGATCAATGTCCCGGGCATGTGCTCCGGATGAAAAACAAAATGCAGCGGAATAGCACTTATCTTCGATGCAAATTCAATCTTGTCGGTCTCGTCTTTGGTGTAGACCAATAATTTAAAATCGCCGATGCTGATTAAAATACGCCAGTTGAGAGCTGGTTTCTGTCGAAATCGGATTCAAGTCTACCTTTCGATTTTGGGATTGAGTTCTTCTTGAAGGAGATAGGTGTCGCTTTTCACGGTGTTCCCGGTTAGATAAATTCAATATAGATTAATGAATGTAAGTGTGGGAACAGGATTAGCTGATCTACAAAATACAGAAATACTCAGATAGCTGAGCCTGTGTCAATAAAAAAATACGGATAGCTGAGAGGTGTATTTCTAAGACCCGGTCTACCAGGTAGTTCGCGCCGGATATCTCCGAATTGCCTCATCAGGAATAAGGATAGTCATCCCGTGAACGATGGCTTGGCATAAAATCATCCGGTCAAATGGATCTTTATGATAATCGGGTAGTTTGACCAAATGTAAGGCGGCATCTTCGTCAAGTGAAAGATTTTCAATTTTATGCAGTTTCCTATACTTTCAAGCTAACTTGTATTTTTCGCGCAGCCTGCGGGAAACTTCACGGACAACCACAAAAGCCTTTTCAACTGTTTTTTCGCCGTCCGGATTGACCAGACAACACGTAGCTGGTGAAATCAAGCTTTTTGACAGCAGAAACTCTGTGTCGATGCCTTCTTTATCAAGAATGGAATATCCATAGACAAAGCGGCTTCAAGCGCTGCCGCTGCATCCTTATGCGGCATGACCGCCATGGCGGTTGTGAGCAAGTTTCCGGGAATGGGCAAGACAAATCTCCTTAAAAGTGGTTCGACCGGTATGATCGGAGATAAAAATAACCGGCTAAACGGGCATAATGGGTCAACGGGCTTAACCCACATTATATATCCTTAAGCAGTTTGTTCGCCGGGGAATTTTCCATCTCTTGACTAAACTGTTTCAATGAATCGGAAAGCGCCGTTAACTCCTCGGTTTGGGCAATCGGGATTCTCTTAGCGCCATGATGTTCGATGGCTTTCAGAATGCTGCTGATGGTGAGTTTGTTAATGTCGCAGGCTGGTTGATAACCGAAAGTGTTCTCATCCCCTGTCCGGGTTTCGACAAACAACCCACTTTCAACAAGACCGAAGAGTATCTGGTGCAGCAGCCGAATCGGCATTTCAAGGCGCTTTGAGATCTGCGAGTCGGTCAAAGGGGTTTCACATCTCGCAAAATTTCCTATCAGCAAGTGGGCTACCTGCAGCGTGAGCAATTTTTTAAAGGCATGGCTCACCTTTGAAGAATCGGGTTCATATTCATAGGTGCCAACATTCTGGATGGCAAAGGAGAGTTCGGCGCCTATAAGAACCACCCACCAGCTTATCTGTACCCACATTAAAAACAGCGGCAATGCAGCAAAACTTCCATAGATGGCGTTATATTTCGCTGTGCCTACCTGAAAGCTGATATATCCCAATTGGACAATCTGAAAAATGGTTCCGGCAATAATACCGGCCACAATACCGGCGTTTAAATTTACCTTGGTATTGGGCATCAAGATGTAAATAACCGAAAAAAGGATCCAAATGAGCACATAGGGGATCAATTTGAAACTCAAGAAGATAAGCGGGCTAATCATTCCCAGTAGTTTAATTTGATTGGTCAACTGGGTAATCTGGCTGGTGATAAACACCGTTGCGCTACTGGACACAATAATCAGCAGCGGGCTAATAATCATGACGGCAAGATAATCGCTGAATTTTCTGCCCCAGGTCCTATTTTCCTCGATTTCCCAGATATCATTTAGTGAGGTTTCGATGTAACCGAGAACTTTTATCACGGACCAGAAGAGCACGATCAGGCCGATTCCGGCGATTAGTCCTCCTTTGGTGGCTTCAAGCATCGATTCGGCAAACTCGATGACCTTTGTCAGCACCTCCTGCTGTGCTTCCCCCGGGAATCTTTCGAAAATCTCCTTTCTAAACATCCTTTCAAACCCAAATCCCTTGGCAACCCCGAACAACATCGCCGCCACCGGAACGATGGAAAGCAGTGTGTAAAATGTCAGTGAGGAAGCCCGCAAAAAACATTTGTCTTCGTCAAAACGACGCAGGGTGATAATAATAACTCTGAGTTGTTTGATCAGAAAAGATTTGCCGAAGGGAAGATCTTCAAGCCGAACGCGCCAGATATCGGTGGTAATAAACTTGATGGCCCGGGTGATCCAATCTTTGATGTACGGAGTGGAATTCTTACTCAATTGACTTACCGGTGATGTCCGTGTTTTTCTGTGTGAGTCTGCCTGCCCTGTTAAATCATTCCGTTTCAGAGCTTGTCAGGTCAATTTGCTGTTACTCATAGGGTTGCATATTCAATACCGGCCAAACTGTGTTTAACCGGTGTGACCATTTTAAATTGCTGAATCGATAGAGCCTAGCGATTCCCCAAATGCCAAATTATGATCGGTATCCACGCGGTTCTCCATGGCCTTGCGTAAATGCAAGGCCATTGCCATTAAATCAGCAACCACATAAAAACCCACAACCTCAACGATCTACCAGGATACGTACGACCTTTTTGTCCTCGAAATATACGGTGAAAGACGGATCGTCATCATATGCCCACTCGTTCAGCGACTGGCGATTGGGGTGTCCGCATTTTTCCCGAACATCACCATCCGTATCCCCAATTTTTAAAATACCTTCATCGCACATCACCGAAGGGGTTTCTTCGGCTGCAAAAATGGAAAAAGTATTACCAAACACCATCACGACCAATAGTAAACCGATTAAATAAACGTTTGTTTTTTTCATATCAATCGTTCTCCTTAGTTATAAATTAAGAGTTTATCAGGTTCCCAATGCACGTTTTTCATATTGATCCCGTCGCATCATGCAAAATGGCGATAAGCGGGATAAGATCCAATCAGGGGGAAGGATCAACACTGCTATTTGCCGCTCTCCAACACCGAGTATGCCTTCATAAACATCGGAAACCCGACGGTCGGTATCAACAGCAGCAATGTATGCTTAATTTCAGCATCAGTCACCCCGGCCGCTTGTGCTTTTTTGATGTGAGTTGCCAGGGCACGTTTATGGTTGCAGGCCGCGGAGATGGCAATTTTAATCAACCAGCGAGAATTTTCCCCTAGCGGTCCGACCTTTTCGTGAATTTCCTTTCCCAGCGCTTCATGCCGGCTATAGACTTCGGGAAACTCATCTTTAAAACGGGTAAAAATTTGGTGAATATCCTCCATGGCAGTCCCCCCTTAAATCTTCAATTTTTAATCTTCAATTTTCAATTCACCGCCTTGCGGTTCCGGGTTAGAAGTTTCTATATAATCCTCGTCATTGCTGCCTGATTTCAACACTTCGGCGGCGGTATCCTCTTCGCGTTCGGAGTATTTTTCCGGGCTCGAAGCAAATAAATAATTTTGGGGGATCAAACGGGTATTGGCTATCATTTCCTCAGCTTCATCTCGAGGGACGTTTTCAACCATTTGAGGACCCGATTGAAGATCCGAATTATCTTGAACAAAGACTCGCTGGAAATCAGTCACAAAAAAACTCATTTCCGGCTCGGCCAGATTGGTCACTTCAAGCCGACTTTTTTCGAAGGAGATAATCTCGGTCATGTTCAGGCTTGCCCTGATGATAAAATCGGCATTTTGGGTCTGGACAAAAGCGGTGTAAGTCTGGATTTTAAATTCATGGGAAAGCACTTCCGCCTTTGCCTTGACTTGGAACCGGCCGTCTCCGTTTTTTAACGACAGGAAAACTTCGCTCTCTTTTCTGGCTGAATTATAATTGCATTTATGTAATGTAAGGGTAGTCTCCGGTACTAAAGAAAAAATGGTGCCATCAATGAGCCGGCATAAAATCCGGCCATTGATCCGGGTTTTAATGGTGTCTCCCTGATAAAGGGGCAGACCGGCTTTGACCCGGTACCCCACAGTCGGTTCCTGATGGTAAACGATCACTTCACCCCGTACGGCCTGGATTTTTCCGACCGGCAACCCGCTGCCGCCTTGAAATACATCCTCTACAATCGCATCCGCGGGCAATAAATTCTCTGAAATGTTCATTTCAGCGAAAGACAGTGGTTCGAAGAGAAGTAAGGCTAGAAATAACCACAATAAGTTGAGAAGATTATTTCTTGAGGCCGTCATTTGGAGCTCCTAACCCGGATCAACCGGAAATACGGTATGAATTAAATTTGTCTAAGTGTAACAAGATCTTAAAGCATTGTAAAGCGAGGTTTCTGAATATGAGTACAGCCGCTGGCCGCGAGCGTCCAGTCTGATCTTAGAGGAAACTTTGATGTTTTTCCTTAAGCCAGACACCAAGATTACAGTGAGATTTCTTCATTCCATATCCATAAGAGATCTAATGATAGAGAATTCTAATTTTTGTAATGATTTAGAATGCATATCATCTCTTTGTGTCTTAGTGATTTAGTGGCAATACTGTTAATTTGAATAAAATTTCGTAAGAGCGCGAGGGAATGAAGGGCTTGACATCATTTAAAAGCCCATCTATCTATTCAACAAAGAAGCTCAAAGCTGGCGCATTGATCAATTCAAATTTAATTTGAAATACATCGATGGCTATCCAAATCTGGAGGCCGGTCAATAACCCCCAACGCTGCAATGTTTACATAAAAAGGCCGGATAAAGCTAATGATTAAAGTGGGATTAGGTCAAACCGAAGGGATTCATACTCGCAAAGCGGTGCAGAGCGTAATTTCGAAATGCGAAAAGCAGCTGCATGGCTATCATCCTCAGGCCGGGATCGTATTTGCCGGAACTAATTTTGATCACGGGGTAATGCTTGCAGAAATCAATCGCATTTTTCCGCAAATCGAGCTGATCGGATGCACCACCTCCGGAGAATTTTCTTCGAATTTCGGTTTTAGCGATGAATCTATCATTTTGATGCTATTTTATTCCGACGATATTGAAATTAAGGCCGGCGTTGGAAGGGTTCTTTCAGAAAGTCCCGGTACGGCCATCAAATCCGCAGTAAATCATGCCAAAAGCAAATTGTCGAAAACGCCGTCAATTTGTTTGACCTTTCCGGATGGGCAAGACAAATCCTTTGATCCCATTATGAATTTGCTCAACCGAGAGTTAGGGGATCGGTGCGCTGTTTTTGGCGGGGCCGCCGGGACAATTTGGAATGAAAAGCAGAGGGTATTACAATTCTATAAAGAAGAGATTTTGCAGGATTCCATACCAATATTGCTGTGGGGAGGGCCGATTGAATATTCCTTTTCCATCGCCAACAGCTGGAAACCGATCGGTAATAGGGTGACGGTGACTGAGGCCGATGGCCGTCGCCTCAAAAGAATCGGAAATTATACGGCAGTCGATTTCTACCGCTATTACCTGGGCGACCATACCGAACCTGCGAGAGAATTCATTCTGGCGGTTTATGAAAAAGGCAAGGAGCACTCTTACTTTCGTGCGCCGGTTAGTTACAATCCCGACGGCAGTATCACCCTAACAGAATCTGTTCCCCAGGGTGCTTCGGTTCAATTAACCGAGGCTATCCGTGAGGTAATCATTGAAGATACGGAGACCTCGACGAAGGCGCTTATCCAAAAAGACTATAATTTTCAGCCCTCTTTTGCTTTAGCGTTTTCCTGCGCCTTTCGCAAGGATATGCTGGGAACCCGCACCGAGGAGGAACTCCGGATACTGAAGGAAAATCTTCCTCCTCAAATTCCCATGGGTGGTTTTTACACTTATGGTGAGATCGCGCCGCTTGTAAAAGGTCAGGAAAGCTTTTTCCACGTCGCAACCCTTGTTACGCTTTTAGTGGGACAAACCAATGGGAAGTCAACCGGCGGCGGAAAAATTGAACCTGCTCAGGCTCAAGACTTACAACCTTCCGAACAAATTGAAGACTATTGGGACGATGTGTCAGGTATCGATCAACTGAAGTTGGAAAATGAATTTTTAAAAAGGAAACTGAATCGCTCCGAAATTTATCGCAAGCGGTTGGAAGAAGTTAAAGATTTCAATGCGGCCATGCATCGCACGATCATCCGGGAGGTCGAAGAAGCACGCCAGGAAATTCAGCGACAAGAGGCCGCCTTGCGTAAGAGTGAAGAAAAATACCGTCGCATCGTAGAGACCGCCGGCGAAGGTTTTATCCTTATGGATGAAAACCTTGTTATTGTGGACGTCAATGACACGTTCTGTCGAATGATCGGGTTTTCCCGAGATGAAATACTTGGCAAAACCCCTTTTGACCTTGCCACCGAGGAATTCAGGCAATTCTTGCGGACCAATCGCAATGAGTTGTTATCCAGGGATTATAGAGAATTTGAAGCTGCTGTCTTTGCTAAGAATGGCCGGCATGTTCCGATTCTCGTGCATGGCAATAGGCTCAGAGATGACCACGGCGACATTATCGGCAATATGGCTTTTGTGACCGATATGACCGAACCTAAAAAGGCCCTGGCGCTTGCTGCCGAAGTTCAGAAAAGCCTGCTCCCTCAAGGCAAACCGCAGATTCAAGGGCTTGACATCGCAGGGAAAAATGTCTCCTGTGATGAAATCGGAGGTGACTACTTTGATTTTCTCTGGCGACGCGAAGACCCAAGCAGTCCGTTTAGTGTCGTCGTGGGCGATATCACCGGCCATGGTGTAGACTCAGCCCTACTCATGACCTCCGCGCGGGCATTCTTGCGGATGCGTGCTTCTCAACCTGGAACCATGTCCGATATCGTCACCGCTATGAACAGCCATTTGGCGCAGGACGTTCTTGAAAGCGGCCGATTTATGACCTTGTTTTACATGACCATAGATCCGGCTAATGACAGCATCAAGTGGGTCCGGGCCGGCCATGATCCAGCCGTTTTTTATGACCCGACCAAGGATGAATTTGAAGAGCTTAAAGGCACAGGTATCGCTTTAGGTGTTAGCAACGAGTTTAAATACGAGGAAAACGTTAAAACAGGATTGAAGGAGGGTCAAATCATCGCCATTGGTACCGATGGTATATGGGAAGCTTTTGACAAAAACGGGAAGATGTTCGGCAAAGATCGGTTTCGGGACTTAATTCGACAAAATGCGCAGGCAAACGCTGACGATATCCTGAATGCCGTTTACGGGGAGTTAAGTCTATTTACAAAAGGACATAAGTCCGAAGATGATATCACCTTGGTTGTCATAAAAGTGAAACGTTTAATCAGCTGTGAAAAGGAGGTCATAAAATGACGATAAAAATTACGAGTACTGCATTTACCGAAGGGGGCATGATTCCAAAGCGATACACCTGCGACGCGGAGGATGTTTCTCCGGATCTGGCTTGGACCGGTGTTCCCGAAGGAGCCAAAAGTCTGGCCCTCATCTGCGATGACCCGGATGCGCCCATGGGCACCTGGGTGCACTGGGTCCTTTTTAATCTCCCCCCGGACATCAATGAATTGCATGCTGAAATACCCTCTAAAAAGACCCTGAAAAATAACGCCAGGCATGGCAAAAACGATTTCGGCAAATTCGGTTATGGCGGCCCGTGTCCACCGGGCGGAACCCACAGATATTTTTTCAAGCTCTATGCCCTGGATATCGTCATCGATCTCGATAGCGGCATCACAAAGGCCCGATTGTTGGAGGCCATGGAGGGGCACATTCTGGATGAAGGGCAGTTGATGGGGAAATACAAGAGATAAGGGCGTATTGCGATCTTATATAAAATTTCATGGGATCGCCTATGATCCGTGGTCTAAAAAGGTTTTTGCCTCGCTCGCCAATTGAAATAGGCGAATCCAAAATGGTGTATTTTCCGCAAATTATTAGCGTGTTAGACACCACATTGATAAAATCGCGATTTAATAAAATCAATAAGTTAATTGGGATCATCTGAGTATTATACACCCAAAGGGGTGTATTTTTCCTTTGGGTTTATACTCTTTTTTGACCGTCAATTATTAGTTCGGTGAAAAATATGAAAAAAAGACAAAAAGATTTCGATGATGAAGATATTTTAGATATAGTTGATGAAGCCCTTAAAGAAGCATATATTACTACTGATGAACGATTAATAATTTGGCCGAATGGGGAAAGGTTGACAGTTGATCAATCCGCTGAAAAAATAAAAGGAGAAAACGACCTCGATAATGAGGTGGTTAAAGATTGTATTATGGCCTGGGTGGAAATGGATGCCCAACCTGAAAACAAGAATAAAAAGCAGGAAGAAATATTTGTAGAAGAAATACAAAATTGGGTAAAGGATTATTATAGTGAAAAAAACGGAGTTAAAATAGACTTTGCATGACAAATAGTCACCGAACAACGCCATGCACCAGATGGGCAGGGTCATGCCGCTTGAAGATTTTAACTATTTTTGTGTTTAGTTGGCTTTTACATAGGTCCGTTCACCCTGCCCAATGGTGATGGCCACGTTCGCCGTCCATAACTCACAACCAATAAGGAGATAATAAATGAAAATCATACATCAATTTATTGCGACTATTGTCGTCCCTCTCGCAATTATGAGCGCATGTCCCCCCGTCAAAGCCGAAGAGCCCTCCGCTTTCGGATCAGGCTTTGACGTACAGGATTTCTATAAGCCCTTCAAGCGAGATGACATTACGCCGGAGAACCAGCAGAAGTGGCCATACTACAAACATGTCAGCGCTCACTGGGATGAATTCGCCTTGCATGGTACCGCCAAGATCAGCCCGTCAAAGAATCCAGCAGAACTGAAACTGGCGCAGGATCGCTTGGATTTAAATACTGAGTACCAGGGCGGAAAGTCCTTCCTCGATTCGATGGTCGACACCCAGGTGAAGGGGTTCGTCGTCTTGAAGGACAACGTGATTCTGGCCGAGTTCTACGATAACGGGTTCAACGTCACCAATACGAACCTCCTGCAATCAGCGGCCAAGACCTACGCCGCCATTCTTGTTCATCAGTTGGTCGATGCGGGCAAGATCAAGCTCGACGCCAAGGTTGAGACCATTCTCCCCGAATTCAAGGGCACATCCATGGGCGTGGCTACTGTGCAGCAGGTGCTCGATCACACCAGCGGCATGCCGCAGTTACTGGACTTCCACACCCCGGGTGCTTTGGGCCAGCTCTGGGAAATCGAGATCGGGCTCCAGAGTGGCAAGCCCCGAGGGCACAGAGCCTTGATAACAGAGACCAAGGCCAACAAGAAGCCAGGGGAAGCCTGGCAATACAGTGACATGAATACCGACACGCTTGGTCTATTGGCCGAAAAGGCAAGCGGCAAGAAACTTCCGGAACTCCTCTCTGACCTTTACGTAACAATCGGCGCCAACCACGCAGGGTCGATCGCGCTGACCAGCGACGGCACCTGCTCGCCCAGCTACGGCATCAGCACTTCGGCTCGTGATTATGCGCTCTTCCACCAGTGGATCGCCCAAGGCAAGGCGCCTAAGAGTTACTACGCTTCGGTAACGGACGTCAAAAAGTCCAAGTTCTCAAAAACCAACCCGCTGGCCAACTCGACCTTTCCAGGTGTGGAATACGGATCCCAATCCTACTACATCACGGAAAACGATGTGATTTACTCCAGCGGTTCCTATGGTCAGCAGGGGTACAGCGATCTGAAAACTGGTCTCTCGATCGTTTTCCTGTCCGACTGGGCAGTGAATTGGGAAGTCGCCAAGGGAAACGCCAATCGTGAAAGGGCCATCGCTATTATCAATCACCTTAGACTCGAGTCCTCTTCTAATTATTTGCTCCGCCAATAGGTTGTGGGTCAAATTCACTCCATCGGAGGCTATCGGGATAGGGAGAAGCCTCACAGCTCCCCCCTCCCACACCACGCAGCATACGGGTCCGTATTGCGCGATTCGGCTGATCCCCGATAATGGGATTGCTTCGCGAACAGGCAAGTTCAGCTCCAGGGGAACGAAAGCCCAAGTGATTCGAAGTGTTTGTCAGGTAAGGCGATATTAACCCATTTTACTTTGCTCATCCGCCAGGGGCCTTTTCGGGCACAGCCTGTCGTGACAGCATAGTTGCGGGACACTCCTCTTTTCAGAAGTTGACCCACACGGGTTTTGCGGTTTTTCTCTCCGAGGCGTAGGCTCTACGAGCCGGAGGCCACTGCTTCCAGACTACTGCCCGCAGGCGACGCCTGATCCAATGAGCCAATGGACGTAAGCGGTTGAACGATTCGGTCAATCCGTAATAGTTCCACCATCCGCGCATGAACTGCTTCAGTTCATCAATCACCTGGGAGAGACTGCGCCCACGGCGCCGGGCTGTTATTTCCCGCACCCGCTGCTTAAAGCGTTTGATCGTTTTCCAATGGATACGGATCTTGGGATTCTTGCGTGAATTCGTCAGGCAAAATCCCAGGTACTTACGTGTC